>Ga0075434_100002404_pt1 | contig 16437 bp, 19 predicted proteins | sample RhiMethybrSRZTD3_FD_75298 | JGI IMG/M metagenome (GOLD analysis project Ga0075434, IMG submission 75298) | Populus rhizosphere microbial communities from Tennessee, USA - Rhizosphere MetaG P. TD hybrid SRZTD3 | ecosystem: Host-associated > Plants > Roots > Rhizosphere > Soil | place: USA... | reverse complement strand
TGCGCCTCCGGCCCGTGCCCGGAACCATCGACCATCAAGAGGGTCACGTTGCCCGGTTCCGCCCTGACCGACCAGCCGTCGCCGCTGACGCTTTCGCCGGGGTAGGGCGCACAGAGGCCGCAGATCAGAGTAGCCCCCTTGGCCGCGGCCTGGCCGGCGGGCTTCAGGCGGGCCAGGATGGCCGTGCCGCGTCCGCTCGCGGAGCTGAGGCTAAAGACGTCGGCACTGCGACGGATGGCGCCGAGCCCCGTGCCCGCCGATCCGCTCGTCGAGTGGCCGTCCGCCAAGGCCTTGTTGAGATCGCCGATCCCGGGCCCCTTATCGAGGGCCAGCAATTCGAGACCGCGGCCCTCCGCGTCGTCAAAAGGGCAGATGCTGATCTCGCCGCCGCCGGCGTGCTTGACGAGATTGGTCGCAAGCTCGGTGGCGACGAGAGCCACCCGGCCGGCATCCTGTTCGCTGAAACCCTGCGTCGTGCACAACTGCACCGCCAAGCGCCGCGCCTCAGCAACACGCGAGCGCTCTGCGACCTGCAAAAACATCGATGCCCCCGGCATTTAGCTGGATTTCCAACGCACTAGCGTAACTTTCGTTCCTTTGCCGGGGGTCGATTCGACATAGAACTCATTGCTGAGACGCTTCGAACCGGGCATGCCCATGCCCAACCCACCGCCGGTCGAGTAGCCATCCTGCATGGCGAGCGCGATGTTGGCGATGCCAGGCCCCTCATCCTCGAAGGTGAGCCGTACGCCGCGCCGGCCGGCGAGCAGGATGGTTTCGACGCGGGCGTGGCCGCCGCCGCCGTGGTCGATGGTGTTGCGTGCGATCTCGCTGGCGGCGGTCACGAACTTGGTCTGATCGACCAAGCTGAACCCCACCGCGGCCGTACGGTTGCGAACCTCTTGACGTACCTTGACTACGTCTTCGGGGGTGCGCACCTCCAGCGTACTAGTGCGCTCCACCTGCACCGTCGTCTCCCTCCGCATCAATCAGCCGATTGACGAGGGCCAGTCCGCGGTCGACATCAAGCGCTGTCTGAATGCCCGTTAGCGTGAGCCCGAGTTCGACCAGCGTGATGGCTACCTGCGGCCGCATGCCAACCACCACCGTTTGTGCATCGAGCACGCGCGCCATAGCGGCGATGTTCGACAGCATGCGGCCAATAAAGCTGTCGACGAGATCGAGCGCAGAGATGTCGATCAACACGCCGCGGGCGCGCGTCTCGACCAGTCTTTGCGTCAGGTCATCCTGCAACGCCAGCGCCAATTTGTCGTGCATATCGATTTGAATGCTGACCAGCAGGCACCGCCCGACCTTTAGGATCGGTATTTGTTCCATCACTTCGCCTCAGGCTGGCTTGGCCGCCACGCGGCCGATGAACTGGCCGGTGCGTTTCAGGGCCAAGGCGAAGGCGTCGGCCATGGTAGCCTTGGAGACAACGTCGAGCTGCAGCCCAAGATGCACGATGGTCTGCGCGATCTGCGGACGGATCCCGCTAATAATGCAGTCGGCACCCATCAGCCTGGCGGCCGACACGGTCTTGATCAGATGCTGCGCGACCAGGGTGTCGACCGTCGGCACCCCGGTAATGTCGATGATGGCGATCTCCGCGCCCGACTTCACAATATGATTGAGCAAGTTTTCCATCACCGTCTGCGTGCGCTCACTATCGAGCGTGCCGATCAACGGCAGGGCAAGAACCTTGTCCCACAGCTGGACGACCGGCGTCGAAAGCTCCAACAGCTCGTGGGCCTGGCGCTTGATGATTTCGTCGCGGTTTTGCTGGTAGATCTCGGCCGTGTAAAGACCGAGCTTGTCGATCAACTTGGTGGCGGTCCAGATCGCCTCCCCCAATTGTTGGGCATTGCCCTTCAATTCCTCGCGCATCAAGCTGAACAGCGGCTCCTTCAGGGAAAAGATGAAAGTTGCCGTTTCCGAGGGGGTGAAACCCTGCAGGGCGCGCGAACGGGAGAATTCGCCGAGCAGCTCGCGGGCGCCATTCCAGCTGGCTCCCGTGATGTCGTCGACGTCGCCGGATTTGAGGCCGTCGATGAATTCTTGCAAGAAGCGCTGGCTCTGGTGCTTGAGCTCGTCTTCCCTGATTTGGCCGGAGCGCAGCGACCCGGCGGCCACCTGGCTCTCCAACCAGGACGTCAAGAGCCTGGCGTGATGCTTGTCGGTCAAATCGAGAGTGCGGCTGATGCTGCTGACGGCCATTCGCGTATCCGGGGTAGGGGGCAGAGGCGTTGGTTAGCATTGAGGCGGGGGCCGAGCAACCGCCCCACCCCCGCTCGGTAAACGCGGCAGAACGCGCAAAAGTCCTTGTGCGGGCAAACGCAGTGTCCCCGGCTCCAGCGCCTGCCCCGATCGGCCGCGCTGGGGGCAATCCCGGCAAGGCACGCCACGGCGCGGCGCCGACCTGCGGCAAGGCCGGTCAGGTGGTGTGCGCAACGTTTCCAGGGCCCTGACGCTTAAGCGCCCCGAGCGGACTGGCCGGGAGGCTAGGGCTTGGCGGGCGCAGCGGGGCTGTCGGTCGTTTGGCTCGCCTGGTCTCCCAACCGCGGTGCCCGTGAGGGACTGTCGGTCAAGAGCACGAACAGCGTCCATCCGATCACCAGCGAGCCGCTGACCGCGAACGCCCCGAAAATGATCTTCCAGGCCTCCGTTTCCGGGGGGCCGTCACGCGCATGAGGTACCGGGTCTCGTTTCATGCTTCGCAAGCCTCTCCTGCAAAAACCCGCAAACGGCGCTGCCTGTTCCTGCGGCGAAAGCCACCGGCGCCCGCCGCGGCGAAGCTGGCGATGGGCGGCGAGCGGCAGCCGCCATCGCCGTGCCGCGGTGCTTAGCTCGCGCCAGAGCGTGCGGCGGCCCTCAATAGCGCGCCGCCCCTTGTGGTTTTTGGCCAACTCGCCGACGATCGCGACGGACGTGGCTCCAGGCAGGAGGCGACAAATTGCCGACAACGAGGCCTGACCTGGAGGCGGACTATGCCGTGATCGGCGCCGGCTCGGCGGGGTGCGTGCTCGCCAGCCGGCTCAGCCAAGGGGGGGCCCGCGTGGTGCTGCTCGAGGCCGGCCCGAGGGACTGGCATCCGATGATCCACGTTCCAGCCGGGGTCCTGAAACTCCTCTACAACCCGCGGGTGAACTGGAACTATGCCACCGATCCGGAGCCGGGCGCCGGCGGCCGGCAGATCCATTGGCCACGCGGACGCGTCCTCGGCGGCTCCAGCTCGATCAACGGCATGCTTTGGATCCGAGGCAATGCGGCTGACTACGACGGCTGGGCGCAGATGGGCTGCAAGGGATGGTCCTTCGACGAGGTGATGCCCTATTTCAAGTCGATCGAGCGTTACGCCGGCGGCGCCGCTGCCGAGCGCGGCAAGAGCGGACCGATCCTGGTCGAGGACTACCGCACGACGCTCGCCCTGACGCATCGGTTCGTCGCTGCGGCACAGCAAGCCGGTATCCCGCTCACCCAGGACCTCAACGGCAGCCAGCAGGAGGGGGTCGGCTACTCGCAGATGTCGCGCAACGGTCGCTTCCGCGGCTCCACCGCCCGCACATTCCTGGCCGAGGCGAAGGGCAGAGCCAATCTATCCATCGAGACCAATGCCTTCGCCACCCGGCTCCTCTGCGATCACAAGCGCTGCACAGGGGTCGTGTTCCGCCAGGGCGGGCGGGAGCGCCGCGTGGCGGTGGCCCGCGAGGTGATCCTCTCGGGCGGCACCATCAACTCGCCGCATTTGTTGCAGGTTTCGGGCATCGGGCCGGCCGCGCATTTGCAGGCGATCGGTGTGCCGGTCGTGCACGACCTGCCGGGGGTCGGTGCCAATCTGTCCGACCATTATGCCATCCGCATTTCGCATCGCGTAAGGAACGCGGTTTCGATCAATGAATTGTCGCGCGGGCTGCGGCTTGCGGGCGAGGTCGCGCGCTGGCTCACGATCGGACGCGGCGCCTTGACCTTCGGCGTCTCCAGCGCACAGGCCTTCGCGCGCAGCCGGCAGGGGCTGGCCTCTCCGGACATTCAGCTGTTGTTTTCGCCCGCGAGCTACGATGCCAACAAATTCGGGGCGCTCGAACGCGAGCCTGGCATGACGATCGCCGTCAGCATTGCAAGGCCCGAGAGCCGCGGTACGATCATGGCCAAGTCGCCGGATCCCTTCGAACGCCCATCCTTGAAACCGAATTACCTATCGGTGGCCAACGACTTGCGCGTGGCGTTGAGCGGTATCGCGCTTGCCCGCCGCGTGTTTGCCGCGCCGGCGCTGGCTCAACATAGCGTGCGGGAGATCACGCCCGGATCCGACATCAACGGCGAAGACGGGCTCGCCGCTTACGTGCGTGCGCAAGGTACGACCATCTATCACATCGTGGGCACCTGCAAGATGGGCGAAGACCCGATGGCGGTGGTCGATTCCCGCCTCAAGGTGCGCGGGCTCGGCGGCTTGCGGGTGATTGACGCCTCGGTCATGCCAACGGTGACGACCGCCAATACCAACGCACCCACCATCATGATTGCCGAGAAGGGCGCGGCGATGGTGCTGGCCGACGCCCGCCTCACCTGACAGCAAAAGAGCGAGGTTCCGGGCATGGCAAAAGTCGAGGAGCTGCAGGGCATGATCGCCGGCGCTGGGCGCCTGGTGGCCTTTACGGGTGCCGGTATTTCCACCGAATCGGGCATTCCCGACTACCGCTCCCCCGGCGGCATTTGGAGCAAGTTCAGACCCATCGAATTTGGCGATTTTCTGGCCTCCGCGGAAGCCCGCCGCGAAACCTGGCGGCGCAAGTTCGCCAGTCACGAGGTGATCGAAAAGGCGACGCCGAACGCCGGGCACCGCGCCCTCGCCCGTCTGGTCGAGCAAGGCAAGATGCTGGCGATCATCACTCAAAATATCGATGGCTTGCATCAGGCCTCGGGGGTGGCCGATGACAAGGTCATCGAGCTGCACGGCAACTCCACCTATGCAGCCTGCCTCGATTGCCGACGGCGCTACGAGCTCGACTGGGTGCGGGAGATCTTTGCCGTCGACGAACAATTGCCGCTTTGCACGCGCTGCGGTGGCATGATCAAAACCGCAACCATCTCGTTCGGGCAGGCCATGCCCGAGGCCGAGATGGAGCGGGCGCACGCTGTCACGTTGGCCGCCGACCTCTTCATCGTGCTCGGCAGTTCCCTTGTCGTCTATCCCGCGGCCGGCTTTCCCATCTTGGCCAAGCGCAATGGTGCGCGTCTGGTCATCGTCAACCGTGACCCGACCGAGCAGGACGACTTGGCCGATCTTGTCATCAATGCCGAGATCGGCTCGACCATGAGCCGGGCGGTCGGCGTCAATTAACAGGCGCGCGCTTTCATGTTCCGATCTCGGCCCGGGAACCCGCCGGCTCGCCCGTAGGGCGGTCGCGCCCGCGCCAGCTGGGCGTCTTGAGGAGGAAAGCCATGCTCGAGCAGACCTTGGATATCCCGAGCCAAGCTGGCGCCATGGAGACGTTCATGTCGCGGCCTGAACGCGGCTCATATCCCGCCGTCCTGTTGCTGATGGATGCTCCTGGAATTCGCGAGGAGTTGCGGGACATGGCCCGCCGCCTCGCGAGCGTCGGCTATTGCGTGCTGCTGCCCAATCTCTATTACCGGGCCGGGCGCGATACGATCTACGGCCCCGACGTGCTGGTGCACGGCAGCGCCGAGCATCAGCGGATGCGCGCCGTGCGCACCAAGATGACGATTCCGCCGGTGATGGACGATATCGCCGCCATGCTGGCCTTCCTCGACAGCGCGGACGGCGTGAAACGGGGCGCCGTCGGGGTGCATGGCTATTGCATGAGCGGGCCGTACGCCCTTGCCGCGGCCGCACGCTATCCCGAGCGCGTCGCCGCCGCCGCCTCGTTCTACGGCACCTGGCTGATCAGCGATGCGGTCGAAAGCCCGCATCTCTCCTTGGCGAGGGCCAAGGCTGAGCTCTACATCGCCTGCGCCGAAATCGACGACTTGGCCCCGCTGCCAATGGTGGCCGAGCTCAATCAGCTGTTTGCCGCGGCGGGCAATCCCGGCGAGCTCGAAATCTATCCAGGCGTGCATCACGGCTTCGCCTTTCCGCAGCGCAAGATCTACGACAAGGCGGCGGCGGAGCGGCATTGGGAGCGCCTGATCGCGCTCTATCGGCGCCGGCTCGGCTGACGGCGCCGCCTTGTGCGCCGTGCCGAAGCCCGCGCGGCGGGCTCATGTCGCGCGCACGAAATTGTAACGGAAGCGTTCGCCGTCGGCGCTGACGCGGCCAACCGTAGGGTTGGGAAAGTGGATCGGTAACAGCAGGGTGGAGGTATCGGCCACCTTGGTGAGGAACTGGCGTCGGGACTGGTGTGCCTGTTCCTTGTCCGTGTCGAAAATGGTCGACCACTGCGGCTCGCGGCATTGCAGCGCGTGATGCATCATGTCACCGGTGACCACGGCCACTTGTCCCTGCGAACGGATCTCGACGCAGCAATGGTGGGGTGAATGGCCGCGCGTGGGGATCAGGGAGAAGGTGTCGTCGAGCTGATAGGTATCCGCCACCAACAGGGCCTGACCCGCTTCGACGATCGGCCGGCAATTGTAGGTCCAGACATTGCCGGGCGGGTTGGCGCCGCGCTGGGTGGCGGCCTCCCAATAGGCGTACTCGTCCTTGTGGAAAATATACTTCGCGTTCGGGAAGGTGGGGACCCACCGCCCGTCGCGCAGCATGGTGTTCCAGCCGGTATGGTCGATGTGCAGGTGCGTGCAAAAGACGTGCGTAATGTCGTCGAAAGCGAGGCCCGCCGCGCGGAAATTATCGAGCCAGGGTTGCTTCGGGAAATCCATCGGCGGAGGGTGGCCCTTGTCCTCACCGGTACAGGTATCGATCAAGACGGTGTGCTTGGGCGTGCGCACGACAAAGGTCTGGTAGGTTATGACCATCTTGCCGGATGCCGGATCGAACACCACGGGATCCATCTCGACCAGATGCCGACGGCCGATCTCGGGGTCGTAGGCGGGGAACATGTCCTCGGGCTTTCGCCACGGACCATCCCGCTCGATGATGCTGGTAATCGTCACCTCACCGATGTTGAGCGTTCGCATTTGCTGTACTCTCCCCGTTCTGGCGCCGCGCGGATAGGCTGCCGCAACTGTAAAGGCAGCCACGGATTTTGGAAAATGGGGCGTCGCGCCGGCGGGTCGGCCGGGCCAAGTGCAAGTCCGGCGCCGCGCGCGGCGGGGCTATGACGGCGGGCGCCTGCGGCGCCACAGAGAAAACCATCGGCCTAACGCAAGGGAAAATCGAGCATGAGTGGCCTGCTGGAAAAACACATAGCTGCCGTCACCGGCGCGGGTTCCGGGATCGGGCGGGCGATCGCGCTTGGCTACGCCAAAGCCGGCGCCGGCGTGGTGGTGCTCGACGCCAACGCCGAGACGGCGCAAGAGACGGCGACGGCCATCAAGAGCGAGGGCGGAAAAGCCTGGAGCTTCCAGCTCGATGTTCGAGACGGCGAGGCCTGCCGCACCTTGGCCGCGGTCGTCGCCATCAGCGTTGGTCAGATCTCAATCCTGGTCAACAACGCCGGCATCAACCGCCGCAATGCTTTTAGCGCCGAGCCGGCCGCCGTGCTCAAGGACTGGCAGGACATCATGGCCGTCAACCTCGATGGCATCTTCAACGTCACGCATGCCTTCCTGAAAGACCTGCGGCAGAGCCGCGGCCGCATCATCAACATCGGCTCGATCCAGTCCTTCGTACATGTGCGCACGCCAAACTCGCCGGCCTACACCACCTCCAAGCATGGGGTGTTGGGTTTCACCCGCGCGCTGGCGGCCGAGCTGGGCAAGGACGGGGTGCGCGTCAATGCCATCGGGCCTGGACTGATCGAAACCCCCTTGAACGCCCAGGTGCGCGCCAACAATCCCGAGCTGGTGCGAACCTTTCTCGAGCACACTCCCCTGGCTCGCGCCGGCAAGCCGGAGGACATCGTCGGGCCCGCCGTCTTTCTCGCCTCCGATCTGTCGGCTTACGTCACGGGCGCAATCATCATGGTCGATGGCGGCTATCGCGCCATTTAGGGGCGCGGCGCCGCGCCGGACCGCGCTGGCGGCCATCCCGGCGCGATGGGCCCTGGCGCGGGCTGATGCCGGCCCGCGCTCGGGCGGGGTTCCCGCGCGCGTCGCAAAAACCACAGCTCCACACGCCTTCGGCCGCGAAGTCACAGTGTGACCACAATCCGATCGGGCAATAGGGCCGGGCGGGAACTCAAGCTGCGCCCGGCCTGTTGTGGGGGGTGCGCGTGCGGCGCAAGCGGGCGCCAAACCTGCTAGCCATGGACACCGTCGCATGAACGTTCGGCCGCTCTTCCAATTGATCATCAGCGCCCTCGTTGCGGGTCTGGCGGCGCTGTTGGCGCCTCCCGCCCTTGCCCAGCAGCTGTTCTGGGATTGGGGTGGCGGCGATACCGTCGGCGCCAGCGGCCGCGAGATCGTGCGCTTCAGCGAGCGCTTCGCGCCGGGTCAGGTCGTCGTCAGCTTCGGCGACCGTCGTCTCTATTTCGTGACCCGGCCCGGCGAGGCGCTGAGCTATCCAATCGCCATTCCGCGCGACGAGGACCGCTGGGAGGGTGTCACCAGTGTCACCAACAAGCGCGTCAACCCGTCCTGGACCCCCACGCCGACCATGATGGCGGAAAACCCGCGGCTGCCGCGCTGGGTGCCCGGTGGCCATCCGATGAACCCGCTCGGCGTGCGTGCGCTCTACCTGGGCGCCAGCGCCTATCGCATCCATGGCACCGATGCGCCGTGGACGATCGGCACGGCGGTGTCGAAGGGATGCATCCGCATGTACAACCAGGACGTCCTCGACCTCTATCCGCGGGTTGAACTCGGCGCCACGGTTACGGTGACCTGGGATCGTTTCCAGTCGGGTGGCAACTATGCCTCGACGCCGCGCGCGGCGGCGCCGCGCCTAAGAGAGATGCGCCAATCGGATCTGCCGCGTAGCTTTTGAGGCTAGCGGTCTTCCTCCGGCTGCGGGGCTCGGCTTGGCCGCCATTTGCGCTTCCACTGTTTGGCGAACTGGTCGCGCTCGCGAATGAGTCGCTTGTCCGTGCGCGAGGCCTCGCTGCTCAGCATTTCGCTGTAGAGCTGCAGGCGCGCCAGACCCTTTTCCATTTGCGCAATTTTGCCCGTCGCCTTCGAGACTTCCCAACTGTCCGGCGATAGGTCCGCCAACTGAGCGCGGTGCTGAGCCAGGCGGGTTTGCAGCCGCTCGATGGCGCGCGCGGTTTCTTCGACCAGGAGATTGGGGGCTGCGGCCATGGCGCCAGCTTCCGTGCTTCACCCGTGAATCGCCGCCAAAGCATGTACTCGCTTGTGCGGCGCGCCAAACTCCAAAGTCCTGAGGATTTCCTGCTGCTGTGTGTCTGTAGCCAGCGCAAGGGTGACGCGCTGGCGTCTCAGAGCAAATGCACGGGTAGCTCTTCCTGCGGCCTGGGCTCATGGTTAATGCGAGCGCCCGTGCCGACGTCATGGCGCGATCAGGGCAAAGGCAACAGGGTGTGGCGAGGCCTTGGCCCCAGGAGGGGCCGAGCGGTCGGGCGGAGGGGCCCACAGCGGCCAAGACGGTGATTTGCTCGAGGCTCAAATCTGCCGGCGCTTTTCCACCAGCCGCGCGAATTTCTCGTATTCGGCCTCGTTCACGGTATAGCTGTGATCATCGTCGGGAAACGCGCCCTCTTTGACCTCCTTCACATATTGCTGGATGCCGGCGACCGCGACCTCGGTCAGCTTGGCAAAGCGTTTGGTGAACTTCGGCTTGAAATCGGTGAAGACGCCGAGCAAATCGTGACAGAGCAAGATTTGCCCGTCCGTGCCGGGTCCCGCACCGATGCCGATGGTGGGAATTGTGAGCTGTTCGGAGATCAGCTTGGCGATCTTGGCGGGCACGGCCTCGAATTCCAACATGAAGCAGCCCGCATCCTCGATCGCCAGCGCATCCTCCAGAATTTTCATGGCCGCCTCCGCCGTGCGGCCTTGAATCTTGAAGCCGCCGAACATGGCGATGGTATGTGGTGTCAGCCCGATGTGGGACGCGGTCGGGATGCCGGCGTCCACCAGGGCCCTCAGAATATGCGCCTGGCTTTTGCCGCCCTGCGGTTTGACGGCGTCGGACCCCGCTTCCTGCATGAAGCGTGTGGCGTTCGTGAGCGCGCGCTCGATGCTGTGGTAGCTCTGGTAAGGCATGCAGCCGAGCACGAAGGTGTTGGGAGCGCCGCGGCGGATGGCTTGGGCATGTAGCACCATCATGTCCATGGTGGCCGGCACGGTTGACGGATGGCCGTGGGCGATCATGGCCAGGCTGTCGCCGACGACGGCGACGTCGACGCCGGCCATCTCCGCCCACTTGGCGCTCGTATAGTCCGGCACCGACATGTAGACCATTTTCTCGCCGGTCTTTTTGGACTGGCGAATCTCGGTAATGCTGCGCTTCTCGCGCTTTTTCTCGGCGCTCTTGGCATCCCCCGTCATGGGCACTCCTCCTCAGGCGATCAGCGTTTGCGCGATCAGGGCCAGGCAAAGCGCCAGGCCCGCAAAGAAAAGCAAGGCGCTGCGGCCGTTTACGAAGCTGTCTGGCAGCGGCCGCAGGATAAGGGGCGCGGCCAGCAGCATGGCACCGCCGCCAATCGCCGCCGCATAGAGCGGCACGTGTCGCCAGGCGAAGCCGGCAACCAGCACCGTCAGGGCGGCACACAGCGTCAGTGAGCCCCAGAGCAGCACTTGGCCGGTCGCGGTGCTGAGCGCCGGCGCCCGGTATTCGGCCGGAAAATGCCCGCTCACCGTCAGGCCGTAGAGCGCGAGCACCAGCACGAGCGCCATGAACACGGCCAACTCGGGGAGTGGAGGAAGCGCCATGGCGGTCGACCTACGGGGTCAGCCCCTACTCCTGCTCGGGCTTGTTCCCGTCACCCGTCCGCGGTTTGCCGCCCTGCGCCTCGGGAAAGACCCACATCGCCACCACCGCAAAGGCGCCGACCCCGAGCACGAGCCAGAACAACTCGGGCTTGCCGTTGAGCTTTTCCCAAAAGGCGAAAGCGATGGCGACCAGCAGCGTCAGCGCCGAGACAATGGCCTTCACGTCACTGGGCACGAGAAGGCTCCCCTGGCGTTTCAGCTGTCACTAATAGTTGCCCAAGGCAGCGGCGGCGGCCTGGTCCGGTCGCTTTGGCCGACCGCGCAGGTTCTTTTTCAGGTAGCGGGTGTCATAGCCGTTGAACAGATGCCCGAGCAGCCCGCGGTCGAGATCCGAGGTGCCGAAGAACCAATCGGCAATCGGAAAGGTCAGGTTCATGTTGGTTTCCATCATCAAGCGGGCGTTGTGATGGGCGGTGTGGTGGCGGCGGAGCGTGTTGACGAACGGGACGTTGCGAACGAACCAGTTCTCGTCCACGTGGCAACAGAAATGCATGAACTCGTAAATCAGGTACATGCCCGTCGTGGTGCACATGAAAAGCCAGCCGACGTTCGCGGCGAAGATGTGCCCGAGAATGATGCCGCCGGGCAGAGACATCAGGATGAAGACGACGAGCGCGTAAGGCGGAAACACCGTGACGCGCCAGTCCTTGTGATCGCGGAAGCGCATCTCGTCATCGGTGAAGAATTGATGGTGATTGAGGGTGTGGCGCTCGTAGATCGCCCGCAACCCCTTGATGTTCACGGGCCGGTGCATGACGAACTTGTGCACGAACCATTCGAACACATTGGTGAACAGGAAGGTGATGGGGATGGTGAGCCACTCCAAAGCGGTCACGCCCTCGATGTGCTGCAGGTAGATGTAGAATGCCGCCGCGCCCATCGCGTAGATGATGGCGATGTGCAGATAGCCGTCATAAAAACCCATGATGCGCGCGCGGTATTCCGCGCGGTAGGCCTTCTGGCGATCGGAGATCATTGTCGCCTCTTTTCTCGCGCTGCTGTGGCGAACACGATAGACCGGGACTTGCGCCTCGGGCAGCGGCAGGTCTGATATATCACAGTTACGCCGAGCCGATACCCGCGTCAATGCTCTCCTTGCGGCGCGGTCCCGCCCACCAAGTTGGCGAGCGCGGCATCGTCTTGCGCCGCGGCAGGGGTGCCGGAAAAGATGATCTCGCCGCGCTCGAGCACATACAAACGGTCGGCGAAATCCGGCACGTGGTTGAGGTTCGACTCGGCAATGAGCACGGCGCGGCCCAGCTTGCGGATCGAGGCGATGCCCTGCACGATCGAGGGCACGATCGTGGGCGAGAGGCCTTCGGTCGGCTCGTCGAGCAACAGCAATTTGGGATCGAGTGCCAGGGCGCGAGCGATCGAGACCATCTTGCGTTCACCCCCGGACAACTGCTGGCCGCCGCGCAGGCGATAACGCTCAAGGTTCGGAAACACGCGATAGGCCAGCGCCTCGCGTTCGGCCGCGGCGCGCTCGGTTTGCCGGGTCCAGATCGGCAGGTAGATATTCTCGGCGACGGTCAGGTCGCCGAACACCTCGCTCTCCTCCGGCGCGAAGCCGATCCCGAGCCTCGCCACCTCGAAGGGGCGCAGGCGACTGATGTCGCGGCCGGCAAAATGCATCGATCCCGAGCGTGGCCGATACTGCCCCATGATGGTGCGAAAGGTCGTCGATTTGCCGGCGCCGTTGCGACCAACCAGGCAGACGAGTTCGGCGGCTCCAACGTCGATCGAGACGCGGCGCAGGATCTCACTGCCTTCGATATCGACCCTAAGGTCCTTGATGGCGAGCATGGGCCTGCAACGGTTTGCCAACGACGGTTGCGACGATGTGGGGATCGGCAAAGAAGGGACCCGGCGGCAAGTCGGCGAGGATCTTGCCCTCCGCCAAGGCGACGATGCGCTGGGAGTAGGCGGCGACGAGGTCCATATCGTGCTCGATGAGAATGACGGATTTGACGCCGGCCGCCTTGGCGGCGCCGACCAGCGTCTTCATGAGGGCGTGCTTCTCGGAGGTGGAAACGCCCGAGGTCGGCTCGTCGAGCAGGATCACCTCGGGCCTGAGCGCGAACGCGGATGCGACGTCCAGTAGTTTTTTTTCTCCCTGCGAGAGCATGCGTGCCGCGTGCTCCAGCCTGTCGGAAAGGCCGAAAATACCGGCGACCTCCTGGACACGCTGGTACACGGCGGCATCGCCGGACAAGGCATGCAACAGCCGCCACTGCTTATCCTGCTCAGAGACGACCGCGGCAGCAATGCTTTCGGCAACCGTCAGCTGCGGAAAGATCTGCACCAGCTGGAACGTGCGTGCCATGCCCCGCTTGGCAAGCACGATCGGGCCGACGCCGCTGATGCTTTGGCCCTTGAAAAAGACCTGCCCGCTGCTCGGCACCAGGAGGCCGGTCAAGAGATTGACGAGCGTCGTCTTGCCGGCGCCGTTCGGACCGACGACCGACACGAACTCGTTTGCCGCAACGGCCAGGGATACCTCGCGCAAGGCGCAAAAATCGCCGAAAAATTTCGATACCCCCTTGGCTTCGAGCAGGGGTGTCACGTGGCCACCTCGGCTTGCCCGCGCCGGGCCAATCGCCTGCCGGTATCGATGGCGATCCCGGCCAGTCCGCGCGGGAAGAAAATGACGACGGCGGCCAGCATGGCACCGAGCACGAAGCGCCAGTATTGGGTGATCGACTGCAGCTGATCTTGCAGCAGCGTGAGGGTCAGGGCGCCGAGCACGGGACCGAAAAAGCTGGAAAACCCGCCGAGCACCGTCATGAAGACGAGATGGCCGGAATGCGTCCAATGCACCAGCTCGGGATCGGCAAGGCCGATGCGAAAGCCCAGGATGGCGCCGCCGATCGCGCCGTAGACGGCCGAGATCACATAGGCCATCAGCCGCAGCCGGCGCACGCGAACCCCCAAATACTCGGCCTTCTGCGCATTGTCGCGCAGCGCCCGCAGCTGCAGGCCAAATGGCGAATTGACGATGCGCCACAGCAGGAGGCCGGCGAGCACCAATAGGCCGAGGCAATAGTAATAGAACGGGCCCGCCAGCAGCTCGATCTTGTTGTAGGCATCGAACTCCAGGCCCAGGATGCGCATGCGGGGAACACGCATGCCGCTGTCGCCGCCGGTCAGATGGTAGAACTTGAACAAGAAGGAGTGCGCCAACATGCCGAAGGCCAAGGTGAGCATGCCGAAGAAAATACCGGTATAGCGCACGCAGAGGGCACCGATCGGCAGCGCCACCACGACCGCGCCGAGCGCAGCGGCCAGGAGTACCAGCTCGAAAGCGCGAACATTGAGGACGCCGGCGACGACGGCCGCCACATAAGCGCCCAGCCCGAGATAGAGGGCGTGGCCAAAAGAGAGCAGGCCGGTGTAGCCAAACAGCAAGTTGAAGCCGAGCAGCGCAATGGCGTAGGCAAAAAAGGGAATGAGCAAGTTGGCGTAGAAGGGTGGCGCAAGGATGGGCACGAGGCCAAGTGCGGCAACCCCGGCCGCCACAAGCAGGAGCCTCCGCGCGGCTGGCGTCACGGCAGGGCCTTTCCGAACAGCCCCGACGGCCTGATCAGCAAGGTGGCAATGACAATGAGGTAGATGGCCAAGATTTCGAACTCCGGATAGATGACGAGAGAGAGCGCCCGGATCAGTCCGACCAGCAGCGCCCCGACCAGGGCGCCGGCCATGGAGCCAAGGCCCCCGATCACCACCACCGCGAAGGCTTCGATGACGAATTCGATGGCCATGTCGAGGGAGGCCGCGGCCGTGGGAACCACCAAAGCGCCGCCGAGGGTGCCGAGCAGGGTGCCGAGGCTGAAGACCACGGCGTATACCGTGCGCACGTTGACCCCCAGCGCCTCAGCCATACCGCGATTTTCGGCCGTTGCCCGCAACAAGCGGCCGTAGGTGGTGCGGCGCAGGAAAACTCCAATCAGGCCGGCGGCTGCGATCGCCGCCGCAACCACCAGCAGGTTGTAGACTGGGACCGTGAAATCGCCGGCGGACAGCTTGCCATAGACGAGCACCTCATTGCCCAGGGATTGGGGATTGGCCCCCCAGATGAAGCGCAGCACATCCTGGAACATCAGCACCAGGGCGAAGGTCAGCAACAACTGAAAGCTTTCATCGCGGCCATAGACCGAGCGCAACAGCCGCTCGATGGGCGGTCCGACGGCAGCCATCAGCACCCCGGCGGCAATCAGCACCGGCAGCAGCAGCAGCGGCGGCAACCCGGCCTTCAGCGCCGCATTGACGAGCGAGATGCCGAAATAGGCGCCGAGCGCATAGAACGAGCCGCATGCCAGGTTCACGATCTTCTGCACGCCGAAGACGAGCTGCAGACCGGCTGCCACCAAAAATAGGACGGCGGCATGGAAAATGCCGCCGAACAGAACGTTGGCAAACGCCGACATGGAGGCCTGCGCCGGCGCGTCAGATTTTGAACTGTGCCGTCTTCAGCCAGTCCCAGAAATTGGCGCCGGGCGGCTTCTGCAGATCCGAGGCGTACATGGTTTCGATCTTGGCGGGATCGAGAGTGACGAAATCGAACTTGTTGTTGTGGGTGGTGAAGCCCTGCACGAAGGTTTGCTCGGCGATGTGATCCTTGCGCCAGGTGCCCTTGCCGCCGAGGCTTTCGACGCTGAGCCCGACCATGGCGTCAATGACGTCGTTGTTTGCGGGCCAGGCCGAACCCTTAGCCTTGGCCGCCGCCTCCACCGCCGCCTTGTAGGAGGCGAGCGCGAAGTAGGCGCGGTCGGCTTCCCAGTTCGGATAATCCTTTTGCTTGTCGAAGTACCAGGCGACGAATTCCCTGGCCATCGGCGTGGCATTGGGATTGTCGAAGTAGAGCGTGTTGTGTCCGAACAGCATGCCCTCGGGCGTGAAGTCCTTCTTCATCAAGGTGTGCTGGAAGCCGGCGGCAGGGAAGACGAGCTTGGTGCCCTGGGTGAGCTCCGCTGCTGCGGCCTGCTTCATGAAAACCGGCAGATCGGCGAACAGCAACGAGGAGAAGATCAGGTCGGGCTTGGCCGCCTTGAGCGCGGCGACGTTGCTTGTCAGCTCCATGGAGCCGACCTTCGGCCACTGCTCCGTCAGCACTTCGTGCTCGATATTGAATCGCTTCAACAAGGCGATGAAGGCCGCCATGTTGTTGCGACCGTAGGAGTAATCCGGGTTGATCCCGGCGATCCGCTTGAATTGGCCCTTCCAATGCTTGATGGCGAGGAGGGACGACATCACGGCTTCGCACTCGTTGTCCGTGCTCTTGAAGAGATAGCGGGCATTCGGAAGCTTCTCGTCGACGCCGTCCTGCGTGGTGCCGTCCCAGAAGATGGTGAGCGCGCGCGCCTCCTCAACGACCGGTCCCAAGGCCAGGGCGACCCCAGTGGATATGACGCCGAGCACGCAATCGACCTTGTCCTGCTGCACGAGCTTCTGGAAGCGCTCGATGGT
>Ga0075434_100002402_pt1 | contig 16440 bp, 12 predicted proteins | sample RhiMethybrSRZTD3_FD_75298 | JGI IMG/M metagenome (GOLD analysis project Ga0075434, IMG submission 75298) | Populus rhizosphere microbial communities from Tennessee, USA - Rhizosphere MetaG P. TD hybrid SRZTD3 | ecosystem: Host-associated > Plants > Roots > Rhizosphere > Soil | place: USA... | reverse complement strand
CAAGACGCCATTTCACCGCCCGCCGCCATGTGCACGAGATCGCTGCTTTTGTAGTCGCGCCACGGGCCAGTCTGACCGAAAGGTGTGAGCGAACACACGATTAGACCGGGATTGTCCGTCCTGAGCGCATCGTAGCCGAGCCCAAGCTCGATGAGCCGCCCCGGCGCCCACGTCTCGAGGATGACATCGGCGCCCGCTGCCAGCCGCCGGAACAGCCTGGCCCCTTCCGCCCGCTCGAGATCGAGCGTGATGCCGCGCTTCGAGGTGTTGTAGTACCAGAACGTGAGGCTGCGATCAGGATGCGGCACGTCGTCAAGGAACGGACCGACGCGGCGCACGCCGCAGCCCATTGGCGGCTCGATCTTGATCACGTCGGCGTCGTGATCGGCGAGCAGCTTGCCGCAGAACTGACCCTTCTCGTCGGCAAGCTCCAGCACGCGCAGGCCGGCGAGCGGCCCGGGTAAATTGTCGGGCGATTTCGCCGGTGCGCTCATTTGAGCATGTCCTCCAGATAATCGAAGAGTGGCCGCTTCGTCGGCCAGAACGTGCCGTCGCCAAAGCCTTCGCGCAGTTCATCCCGGCTGCAGCCGAGCAAGCCCTCGACAATCTCGGCCGTGTGTTGACCGATCAGCGGGCTGGCGCAATGATTGAAGGCCGGCGTCGCCGACAGCTTGAATGGCGCGTTCTGAACCTTGCGCCGGCCCAGCATCGGATGGTCGAGCTCCCGGTACATGCCGCGGTGGCGCAGCTGCGGGTCGTGCTCGACCCGGTCCTCGGCACTTTGGACGGCCATGGCGCGCACGCCGGCGGCCTGGCAGCACGCGGTGATGTCGTACTTGTCGAGCCTGCCCGTCCAGGCCTCGATGTCGCGGTCGAGTGCCTCCTGGTGCTCGAGCCGGCCGCTGTTCGTAGCGTAGCGCTCATCGCGTGCCCACACCGGTGCGCCCATGACTTCGACGAGCCGCCGCCATTCCTCGTCCGAGTGGCACACGATCACGCACCAATCGTTGTAGCCGCTGGGATGGGTGCGGTAGGTGTTGTGTGGGGCGACGATGGGCCCGCGGTAGTTGTTGAGAAGCGGCGTACCCGGCCAGTGCGCACGGTTGCCCGGCGGGAAGCCCGCACGGCTAGTGCGCCGGCCATTGACCGTGAAGTCGAGCAGGGCGGGGCCGTTGAGCGGCACGCTAGAGACCATCTGCGACTGATCGATGTGCTGGCCTTGGCCGGTGCGATTGCGGTGATAGAGGCCGGTGAGCGCACACATGGCCCCATACATGCCGCCGGTGTCGTCCATGTAGGACCAGCCCCAGCCGGCGGGCGGCTTACCGGGTAGGCCCGAGAGGTGCGTGAGGCCGGAGGCCGCCTGCGCGATAGGTCCGAACGTCGTGTAGTGGTGGTTGCGGCCGGTGTGGCCGTAGCCCGACATCGAGACGTAGACGAGGTCGGGCTTGATCCGACGCAGCTCCTCCCAGCCGAGCCCCCAGTTCTGCAGCACACGCGAGCTGAAGTTCTCGATGACAATATCGGAGATGGCGATCAGGCGCTTAGCGAGCGCGAGGCCCTTGGGCCTGCGAACGTTGAGGGTGAGACTCTTCTTATTGACGTTGGTGTCATTGAAGTTTCCGGACGTATTGAGGTTGACCTCCAGATCCTGCGGCGTCGTCGAGGAGGGCAGACGCCCGCGCTCGCTCTCGGGCCACTCGATCTTGATAATCTCGGCTCCGAGCGCGCCGAGCCAGCGCGTCGCCCAGGGGCCGGCCCTCACCCAGCTGAAATCGACCACGCGAATGCCGTCGAGTGCGCGCCGCTGCACCATGAGCTTGGCAATCCCCACGCTGGAGGGCGGGATCAATAGTACACCGCCCGCCCGGCGCCCCCGGTCGCAGCGATCACCTCCCCGGTCACAGCCCAGGCCTTCTCCGACGCCAGGAAGGCGGCGAGGAACGCGATTTCGGAGGCGTCGACCATGCGGCAGATGGCATTGCCGCGCGGCGAGTCGGGTGCGAAGTCTCGGCGTTCGGCCTCCTCCGGCGACACGCCAAGCTCGGCTGCTCGCGCCGCCACCAGGCGCGGCGTCCGCTCGGTCCGCGTGGTGCCGGGATGGATGCAGTTGACCGTGATGCCGAGGCGCCCGAACTGCACCGCCAGCGTCTTCGTCATGTGCACCATAGCGCCGTTGCGGGCGCCGCCGCTGAGATTGCCCGCATTGCGCGCATTGGCGCCGCTGATGTTGATGATGCGGCCCCAGCGCTGATTCTGCATGAGCGGCAGGACGGCGCGCGAGCAGCGCAGTGCACCGACATATTTGATGTTGAAGTCCTGGATTAGGTCCGCGTCGACGACCGTCTCTATCGGACCGATGGCCGTGGCGGATCCGCCGGGGGCAGAGCCACTGTTGACGAGGATATCGACGCCGCCCATTTGCCCCGCGGCCTCGGCAACCATCTGATCGACTTGGGCCCGGCTCGTCACGTCGGCTACTAGCGGGATAATGCGCCGGTTTGTCTCGGCCGCAAGCTCCCGCGCGGTTGCGGCGAGATCGGTCTCAGTACGCGCGATGATCGCTACATCGACGCCTTCGCGTGCCAGCTCTCGAGCAATGGCCTTGCCGATGCCGCGGCTGCCGCCGGTCACGATCGCATGCTTCCCTTGCAGTCCGAGGTCCATGACACATCCTGCTCCGCGCTGCTTCGAACGAGGCCGTATCGAACATGCTCCCAAGAAAACGCCCGCAGGACAAGGGTACCTGCAGCCGATCGTTATGGCCGCTCATAGCCCAGTGACGGAGCGCCGTGTCGGCCTATGCGAGGCTCTTCCCGCTGGGTAGGGTTCCAGGGCAATCCAATCCATGGAGGCAATATACCCACCGAGAGCATGAACCATTGCCTGCAGATGCCAGCAGGCACAGGGGCGGCACCGACTGCTTTCTGACATCGCTGTCGCAACGACGCGAAGGAGCGAATCGCATGATCATAGACCGCCAAGCTTTTGTCTCCGGCACAGCTGTCGTTGCCGTTGCACCAGTCGTCGCGCCGTTGTTTCGAACGAATATCCCCGCCGCTTTCGGCTTCGGCACGCAGTAGGCGGGCTCGAGAGGCATTGTCGCGATTACCAAGGTGGTTCGGCGCGCTGGTTACGATCTTGGCGCGTGCGGTGCCAGCTAGGCTGCGCCACATATCGCAAATACCCAGCTGGCCCCCGTCGAGCTTGCCCCCACTGCTTCGAGGAGTTGTTGTTGCGGTCTGCTATTTTGTATTTGCGAAAGTCTCTCTGACGCTGGCATCGCTTCATCCCAGTGCGAGCCCCGTGTGGCCTCCGAGCGGGTTGGCACTTGCGAGCCTCCTCTTGTGGGGAAATGGGTTGTGGCCTGCCGTTGCAGCGGGGGCATTTGTGGCCAACGCCACGACTTTTGGCTCGCTGTCCACGTCGGTGCTGATTGCGGCAGGCAACACGCTCGAAGCACTTATAACCGCCGCACTGCTAAAGCATTTGAAAGCCTCAACGCAGCTGTTTGAAGATCCACCCCAAGTCGTCTTATTCGTTTTCCTCACTCTCCTACCTGGAACGATGATCAGCGCCACCATGGGAGTGGGTAGTCTGGTGCTCGCTGGTTATGCCGAGCCCGCGAAGTTCGCTAGCATTTGGCTTACGTGGTGGCTTGGAGACGTGGGTGGCAAGCTGCTCGTCACTCCATTTCTCATGCTCTGGGCCAACAGCAGCCTCAAGGGTATGGGTCGTGCTGAGTTGCAACGCCTAGCGCAGCTACTGGGGCTCACGCTCGTTGTCGGCCTTGTCGCCTTCAGTCCCTTACTTCAGCAAACCGCCGCGCGCGGCCCGTTAGGATTTGTTGCGATTGGTCCGCTGCTGTGGGCTGCGCTGCGCTACAATCAACGGGATACGGCAACCGTTGCCCTCATGCTGTCCGCCTTCGCGATCTGGGGAACCCTGTCGGACGGAGGACCGTTTGCGCGGCCGAATTTGAATGATTCGTTTTTGCTCACGATGGCGTTCGTGATCAGCACAGCGGTGCCTAGCCTAGTGTTAAGTGCGGACGTGGCCGCGCGGCGGCTTAGCGAAAAACGCCATCGCGCACTGGTCGAGCATGCAAGCGACATCGTCGCAACCTTGGATTTGGATTTGCGGTTCACTTCGGTAAATCCAGCGATCGAGCGCATTCTGGGCTTTGCGCCTGCCAAGGTGGTTGGGACGTCTCTTCGCAAGCCGGTACCACAGGAGCAACTCCACACGTACGCCGAGATGCTGGATCGAAAGCTTCAAGGGGAACCTAGCACTCAGTACGAGGTCGAGATACTCACAAAGGCCGGCGCGCGACGGATACTTGAAGTGAATTCGAAGCTGATTGCCGACGCAACAGGCAAGCCCATCGCGATTCACGCAATCGCTCGGGACATTACGGAGCGAAGAGAAGCAATGCAGGCAGAAGCACAAGTGGCCGAGCTCGATCACCGCGTCAAGAACGTCCTCGCCACTGTGATCGCTGTTTCGCAACGCACGCGGGACGGTCGTACCTCTATGGACGATTTTCTCAGCGCCTTCGACGGTCGCATACAATCGATGGCCGACGCGCATTCCTTGCTGAGCGGCGGCCGCTGGCAGGGTGTCAATCTCGCTCAATTGGTCCACCAGGAGCTTGCACCATGCATGGCGCCACTCAACACAAAGGTCGATGGTCCCGATATTGTGCTCACGCCAGACGCAACCCAGCCAGTCGCGCTGGTGCTGCATGAGCTCGCGACCAATGCTGCTAAATATGGGGCGCTTTCGAGCCCGAAGGGCCACGTAAGCGTGCAATGGCGTCAACAGACGAGCGGACACGCTCCGGGAACATTGGTGCTCGACTGGAAAGAGACGGCCGGCCCGCCGATCCCGGCATCGATCTCACCAGGCTACGGTACGAGTGTCATCAAGGAACTCATCCCCTACGAGCTCGGCGGCGCTGTCGACCTGGTGTTTGCTCCGGAGGGAGTCAAGTGCCGGCTGGAAATTCCCCAGAAGTGGTTGAAGGATGCTAATCGCCCTCTCAGCTAGTCTGCCGAAGATCCAGGCCGGAAACTTTGGCGCCGCGGCGATGGAGAATGGTGATGCGTGACCGAATATTGATTGTGCGAGCGATTGCTAGCGTTCTTGCTGTTGTTGTGCTTTCGTTCGCTGTTTCGGCAAGAGCGCAGGATTCGCCTCGGATCGGATTAAAGATCCGTACATTGACGGCGGAGCTGCGCAAGCAGAACAATCTGCCAGAAGCAACAAAGGGCGCGCTCGTTACCGCAGTGACTGCGGGTAGCCCCGCCCAAGAGAGGGGAATTGTCGCGGGAGATGTCATTGTGGAGGCAGGGGGTAAGAAGGTTGATAAGGCACAGGCCGTTGCCAAGAGCATTGCGGCAGGATCCGCACAGGGAAGCGTTTCCTTCAAAGTCCTCAACAGCAAAGGTGAGCATCGCGACGTGACGGTGCCTGTCCCTAAAAAACCTGCTGTCGGCTCGACCCCGATCGTGCCGGGGCCTAAGTAGGGCGCATTGTCGTGATGCGAAAGGGGACCGAACAATCTTCGTTCGGACCACATCGACCTCATCACAATTTTCGTCGCTGAAGAGTCCTCGAGCTTCCCGGTTGCCCAGCACGAAGGCATGTTAGATGCCCTGATCGTGAAGCCCGAGCTGTAGGTGGCGTTTCCCGAAGCCCGGTTGCGGCAATGTTAAGCCGTCCAGATCAAGTCAAACTTTCCAGACCACCCCGGCGATCGACAGTGTTCTGACCACCAGCGGACGAGCGGATGCAAGGTAACCAAGCAAAATTCACTGCCATCCGTTGAGTATCGCTGGCGCCTCGCTGTCACTGGGCTTCAGCGTAGGCTCGCGTAGACTTCTACCGCGATGCCTCCGGGCTGCACAGGCTTGTCAAAGCGAAGGGGAATTGTGAAATGAAATGCCGCACCTCCTTCGGGTTTATTTTCATCCCAGATCTTGCCCCCATATGTCTCGACGATGGTGCGCGCGATTGACAATCCGAGGCCAGTTCCATGCGGCTTGGTCGTGTAGAACGTGTCGAAAATCTCGTCGATCGCCTGTTCTGGAATTCCGGGACCGGAGTCACTCACCACAACCTCAGCTTTGAAATCCGCGCGTATTGCCGTGCGAATGGAGACTCGGCGCGTATCTGAGGGGTTGTCGGCCATTGCATCCATTGCATTCGTTGCCAAATTCAACAGGATCTGCAGGGCATGGATCGGATCGGCGCTAACCAACAATGGCCGCCCCTTGTACCCTTCAGCAAGCAAGGCAACGTGTCTGTGATTGGCTTCAGTCGAAAGGATGCTCAACGCATCCTCAATCACCGCGTTCAGGTCGGTCTCTGGTTGAACCTCCGGAACGCTCGTGCGCTTCAGTAATTTTCCAAACTGCTTTATGATCGCCACGGCGTGGTTGTTGGCGCGGCTGATGTCGCTCACGGCTTCCCTTATCTTACCGAGTTCTAGCCGGTCCTTGCTCAGTAGGCTTTCTGCCCTTTGGGCATTGAGTGCAACGGCTAACGTTGGCTGGCCGAGGTCGTGCGCGAATGATGCCGATAGGGCACCAGCTTCGGCAGCGCGATTGAGATGCATCACCTCCAGCGAGAGTTTGCGCGAGCGTGTCTCGGCTCTTCGCCGCCTGAACCTCTCCATGACAAACCACGCGATCATTGCCGACTGTGCGAACAGCGCCAGGAGGATGCTTGTTATTTGCCAGCGGTAGCGTTCCCACGCCGTGGGCTCGCGAAAGAGGACCTCGCTCCCTAACGGCAGGCGGCTTTCGCTGATGCCCCAGCGCTGCATTCCCCGCCAGTCGAATTTCGGCCTGGAAAACTGGACGGATGGCGTTTTGATGTCACTCGCCTTCTCGCCCCCTAGGATGCGAATGGCAACGGCTGCTGTCTGCCGGCTGCTGTCGAGCACCGTGAGAAGCGGACCGCCGACTATCTCCCGGCCAAAGAAGGATGCGTCATAAGAAAAAATGGGTGCGTTGCTGACGGCATGAAGCCTCGCCAATGCCGTGTTCCCTTCGTGTACTGCACCCGCCACATCGACGATCATCAGCTCCCAGAAGATTGTGGAGTGAGGCGGGAGTGCCGCGGCGTGTTTGAGTAACTCATCGAAGGACAAATTATCGGTCCACGTAAATGAAACCCGGTTTGTCAGAGGCTTCACCGCTTTGCCAATCTCCTCCCTCCAGAACTTTTCAGACGAGGAGGACCAGCCGGCCTGGATCTCCCCCGAAAGGGGGATAGGTGATTGCAAGGATCCCCGCCATTTCAACAGTCGCGAGCTGTCGAGAAGCTTCAGAACAAGGCGGCTTTGCTCCTGACTAGGTTAGGTGCGGATTGTGCTGCGGCTCAGGCTAATTCGAAACGATCCGAATTGAGAGGGGTTGTGGCAGAGCCGAGCATTGCCGCCGTATCGGGCGCCGAGCCACAATCCCATACCCCGGGTGACGTCCATAATCTGTCTCGGGAGGCCATCGAGGCCCTTCCCTTTGCAATCTATATGACGGACGCTGAAGGTCGCATCACCTTCTACAACGAGGCTGCAGCCGAGCTTTGGGGTTGCCGCCCCAAGTTGGGAGACAGCAAGTTCTGCGGCTCTTGGAAGCTCTATGGGCAGGACGGCACGCCACTGCCCCATGATCAGTGCCCAATGGCCATTGCGCTGAAGCAGAAGAAACCGATCCGAGGCATGGAGGCCATAGCTGAGCGCCCGGACGGCACGCGCTTTCCTTTCATCCCCTATCCAACTCCGCTTTTCGACGCGTCCGGAAAATTGACCGGTGCCGTCAACATGCTTGTCGATATCAGCGAACGCAAACGGGCTGAAGGGATTCTCGCCGCACGCGAGGCGCAGCTCGCCGTTTTCGTGGAGCACGCACCAGCAGCGATTGCGATGTTCGATCGCGACATGCGCTACCTCGCCCTCTCGCGTCGGTTCGTCGCCGATTACCGGCTCCCTCCACTCACACAGCTCATAGGACGCTCGCATTACGAGATGTTTCCCGACATCCCAAAGCGATGGCACGACATACATGCCCGTGTGCTAACTGGAGAGGAGCTGTCGCATGATGAGGACTCGTTCCCATGTCAGGACGGTCGTACTGAATGGGTGCGTTGGTTGATGACACCCTGGCGCAGCGTTGACGGAAGTGTCGGCGGCGCGCTTTTGTTCGCCGAGGTAAGGACGGAGCAGGTTGAAGCGCGGCGCGCGCTAGCTGAAAGTGAGGCGCGGTTCCATGCGGCCTTCGAAAACGCGGCGGTCGGCGTTGTCCTTGTCGATCCCCAAGGATCGCTATTACGGGTCAACGACATTTTCGCCCGCATGCTTGGCTATTCCACCGAGGAACTCGGGACGAAGAGCTTCCAGGACATCACACACCCGGACGATCTGGCAGCAAATCTCTCCGTTTTGAAGAAGACGCTCGCGGGCGACGCCAATAGCTATTGCATCGAGAAACGCTATGTCCGCAAGGATGGCGGCATCGTCTGGGCAAGTCTCACCGTCGGCTGCGTGCGCAAGCATGACGGTGAGGTCGACTATTTACTTTCCGTAATTGAGGACATTACCGACCGCAAGCTTGCCGAGGCGCGCCTGGCGGAACACAATGAACAACTCGATCTCGCTGGAAAGGTCGCCCGGATTGGCACATTCACCTATGATCATGCCACCCAGCGATTGCAGCTGTCACCAGGTTGTGCGGTCATTTACGGGCTACTGCCCGAGAGCGCGCTCGAGATGTCGCGCGAGGATTGGCGTGCACTGGTGCATCCCGACGATTTGGGGCGGCTAGACAGTATCGCTGATCACGCATTCTCCAAGGGAGAAACGGAGTTCGTCCTGGAATTTCGCATATTGCGCCACGGGGAGGTGAGGTGGATCGAGTCGCGGGTTCTCGTCTCATACGATGAACTCGGGCGGCCGGTGCGAAGGATCGGCGCCAATATCGACGTTACTGAGCGCAAACGGGCAGAACAGGCACTGGCCGAGCGCAACATACAGCTTACCCTGGCAGCAAAATCGGGCCTCGTTGGTACCTACGCGTATGACGCTGACACGGAGATCATGCACATCTCTGCCGGCTATGCCGCCATCCATGGTTTTCCCGAAGGCACTACGCAGATAATACGCAGCCAATGCCTGGCTGGGGTGCACCCCGACGACATAGATAGAGTGGAGCGGCTCCGCAGGGAGGCGTTTCGTGAGTGCCGGCGCGAATATAACGTAGAATATCGCATCATTCGCCCTGTTGGCGAATTGCGATGGGTCGAGACGCGTTATTTCTTTTCCTATAGCGCCGAAGGACACCCGGACCGCGTCGTCGGCGTCAGCATCGACATTACCGAGCGCAAACAGGTGGAAGAACAGCAACGCATTTTGCTGGCCGAGCTCGACCATCGCGTCAAGAACGCACTCTCGACCGTCAGCGCTGTTGTTTCCCACACCCAGCAGGGGAGCAGGTCGGTCGCTAGTTTCGCTGCGGCCCTCAAGGGACGCATTCACTCGATGGCCACAACACACGAGCTATTGAGCGCCCGCCGCTGGCAGGGCATATCGTTAACAGCGCTGGTCCGGCGCGAGCTCGCCCCCTATGCCACCCGCACCAACACCGAAATCAAAGGCGCTGACACCTTGCTGAAACCCGAGGCGGGCCAGGCGATGGCAATGGTACTGCATGAGCTTGCCACCAACGCCGCAAAGTACGGTGCACTCTCTACTAAGACTGGTCGCGTGTTGATCCGGTGGGACCGGCAGCTAAACGGGCGCCTAGGGTCTCATCTGGTATTCGAATGGCAGGAAATCGGCGGGCCCCCTGTCGTCACCCTCGGCAAATCCAGCTATGGGACGACCACAATTCGTGACCTGATCCCCTACGAGTTTGCCGGTAAGGTTGACCTTGTGTTCGCTCCGGAGGGGGTTCGGTACCGGCTGGAACTTCCCGCGGACTGGGTTGGCAAATCGCCAGGTTCTTCAGAGAGCAGCGCGCATCAGCACAGAACCGGAGAAGCTTGAATTAAGCCGGCCTGAGCAAAATGCGCCGTCAAGTGCTTGCTTCGAGCGAGTTGACCCTCGGCGTCGGATCTGCGGATCGGTCCGGGGAGCTGCTCACAGCTCCAACTTAAAGGCCTCGTGCAACCGCACGAAAGATTGCCGCCTTTTTGCTGAAAGTCCGGCTCGTCCCGTTGCCAGTGGACGTCCCCCAAAGGCATCCGTCTAGAGCTGAATGACGAGCCCGTCATGGGCACATTGTTCGGGGACGTTGTCGAGATTGGCGAGCATCTCGCGGCCGAGATGCGTGAGGACAACGCGCTTGGCTCTGATTTCGGCCCGGTGCTTCGCGATGTCGGGATAGTTGAGATGATAGCGGACAGGCTTTTGGAAAAAGTAGCACTCCGCGATGAAAAGATCGGCGCCATCTGCAAGGCTCGGCATGTGCTCCGTCCACTCGCTGTCGCCCGTATAGGCGATCACTTTGCCCGCCACCTCGACGCGCAATGAGGTGGGATTGGTCTCCTTGGTGTGGACAGCTGGGTAGGACAGGACCTTGAGCGGCCCGATTTGGTGCAGGCGTTGGGTTGGCATGTCGATGTAGGTAATCGGGAACTTGGGGAGCATCACCTCCATCCCGGGCATCAGAGCGGCTGCCACCGATTTCAGACGATCGGTCGTGTCGGGAGGCCCGGCTATGGTGAGCGGTCGGTCACGCTTGGCTGCCAGCATGGCATCTACCAGGAGGAAGGGTAGGCCACCGCAATGATCACCGTGCAGATGCGTGAGCAGAATCGTATCGATCGTGTTGTGGGAAATGCCCAATCGTTCAAGGGCGATCAGGCTCGAAGCGCCGAAGTCAATGCAGAAGCGAATGCCCGGCGCGTCGACAAGAAAGCAGGTGTTGAAACGTCCCCCAGAACCGAATGAGTCGCCGGAGCCCACGAACGTGACGCTGACTGACATGTGATGGATTCCATTCAATGAGGGAAATGGAAGGCCCGCCGCTCGGTCGGGGTCGCTTTCGATATGCCGCGGTTGTCGGCTACAGCCATACAATGCGACCAGGATTTGTTTCAGGATCGTCGTGCACGTGCCAATGAAAGCGGATTTCATGGCCCGGTTCATCGCCAAGGACGCCAACGGTCGGCGGCGTTTCTCGGGAGCCCGACCCTATGGCTGTCATGGAGCGGGACCCTGACCGCGTCGCGCGCTTTGTGAGATGAAACCGTGCACCGTGCAGGGGCTTAAGGTTGTTGCTCATTGCTAATTTCACAGTATTCCCCTTAGCGCGCACGATCTGCGCGGCCAATTTTGGTTAATTCAGGTGTCCCGGAGCCCATCCGGCAATTAATGCCAATTGGTCATCGCCGAGGTTCGGAGACATCATTTGTGGTAGCACGTGTACCTGCGATTGGCTGAATGGACCGGAGGTGCCCGATGCTGTGGATTGTTGGTGCGCTCTGTCTGATCTTTTTCGGCGTTGGGATCGGCATCATCGGCTTCACCTTCGGCATGTTAGGTTATGCAATGGTGGGTGGGATCATGGCGCTGGCGGGCATCTGGATGCTGGTGTCCCTGCGTCGGCATAGTCGTTTTTGGACGCAGCCGTGAGCTTGGTGGCGGCGCCGCGTTGCGGCTCATTTTTCGGCGCCTAACGGATGCAGCCTCCGCCAGAACTACCGGGTCTATTCCGACCCACAGGTCACGTTTCAGTCCGGAGACATAGGCGACACTTTCGGGGTGTCCTGCCTTTGCGGGGCGGGTGGCGAAGCCGCTCGCTACGGCGCGATTGGAGGTGCGCGCCCTCTTCGCGCAGACGCGTGACCCCAAGGGTTTGCTGATCCTAAAGCGCGCGCCGGCTGCATAGCAGCGATGGTGGAAACTGTGCTTGCGGTCGTCCTGCCCAACGCAGCGGAACAAGCCACGGGCACACCATTGTCGGCCGGAGTGCGATCTCTGTTCGGTGCTGCCAGCCTAAACTCTACCCGCATTGCCTAGTTTATTGGCAAACGGGCCGACGATCGCCTTGAGACGTGGTGCCAATCCACTTTGCCACTCGACCGCGGGAGGGCACTATCGTGCTGCCGCTCCTGGTCGGTCCCCGGAGCGAAACCGCTTGCAGGATAGTGAAGGCTACAAGCATGGCAAAGCTCGACACCATCATATGCGGTGGCCGCGTCGTTACGGCCAGCGACACGGTCGCGTGCGACGTCGGCATCCGTGCCGGCCGCATCGCTGTCCTGGGGGAGGACCTGGGGGCGGCCGACGAAGTCATTGATGCGCGCGGGCGCCTCGTGCTGCCGGCTGGGATCGACAGCCATGTGCATCTCTCGCAACCCAGCGGGCCAGGTATCGTCATGGCCGATGATTTTGACACCGGCACCCGTGCCGCGGCGTTTGGCGGCAATAGCCTTGTCATGCCGTTCTGCTTGCAGGCGAAGGGCCAGAGCCTGCGCGATGCACTGAAGGCCTATCACGCCAGGGCTGAAGGCGCCTGCCACGTCGACGTGAGCTTCCACCTCATCATCTCCGATCCGACGCCGCAGGTGCTGGGCCAGGAGCTGCCGGCATTGGTGGAAGATGGTTACACCTCATTCAAGGTGTTCATGACCTATCAGGACCTGGCGCTCTCAGACATCGAACTGCTTGAGGTGTTCTCTAGCGCCCGCGACACCGGTGCCCTGGTTATGGTGCATGCCGAGAATTATGACGCTATTCGTTTCTTGACCGACCGGCTTGAACGCGCGGGCAAGACGGCTCCGAGATTCCATGCTACATCCCGGCCGATCCCTGTCGAGCGTGAAGCGACCCACCGTGCCATCAGTCTCGCGGAGCTGATCGACGTGCCAATCATGATCGTCCACGTTTCGAACGGCGAGGCGATGGAGCAGATACGGTGGGCGCAGCAGCGCGGCTTGAGGGTGTTCGGCGAAACGTGCCCACAATACCTGGTCTTAACGGAGAAAGACCTCGAGGGGCTCAATATGGAAGGCGCGAAATATGTGTGCAGCCCGCCGCCCCGCGACGTGGCCAGCCAGAAAGCATGCTGGCTGGGCCTCGAGACCGGTGTGTTCCAGGTGTTCTCTTCCGATCACTGCCCATTCCGCTACCAGGACACGCAAGGCAAGTTGACGCCAAAGGGCCGTACCAGCTTCCGCTGGGTGCCGAACGGTATCCCCGGTGTCGAAACGCGCCTGCCCATCCTGTTTTCTGAAGGGGTGGTCAAGGGCCGCATTTCACTCAATCAGTTCGTGGCCTTGAGCGCCACCAACCACGCCAAAATGTACGGCTTGCACCCGCGCAAGGGCACCATTGCCGTTGGTGCCGATGCCGACATCGCCATCTGGGACCCAGAGCGGGAAGTGACCATCACGCAGGAGATCCTCCACCACGGGTCGGACTACACACCTTACGAGGGTTTAAAGGTTAGGGGCTGGCCGGTGATCACCATGGTACGGGGTAAGGTCGTCACCCGGGACGGTGCGCTCGCTGAGAGCTGTTCCGGGCAGCATATCGCACGCGAACGCTCGTCCTATGCCGGTCGCCTAAGGGGTGATCGCTAAGGGTTGCCCAAGGGCGTGATCGCTAAGGGCGTTGGGCGATCGACCGCTCGCGCCTCTCGCGCATGAAGTATCCCTTTCCGCGCCGATGGCCAGGTGGCGTGAAACGATGCCCTCTCGCTGTGGTTCGCGCGCCTGATTGCCTCGAAAGGCATTTCCCGGGGCAAGCGGGTGAAGGGGTCTCCCCCCAACTTTTTACGGCACCCCGAAGCGGGCCTGCAAGTTGACTTGCCGGAACGAATTCGTCATGCCTATCAGGGCCGAAGCAACTTGGTCGGGTCGACGAGGGGTCCAGTTCGGGCATGGGTCGTCCTCTTCGGCTAGCATGGACCAGTCTCTCTGCACGCGCGGGCTCGCCACTCGCGCGTCACGACAAGGGTTGGCTCGAGGTCGTCATGTGCACCGCCTGCGCTGGGTTGGGTAGCGTCGCGACGGTTGCGCGCGCCGTTCGCGCGCGGCCGGTCGGCAGCTGGTACGCCGACCACGATCGGCTGAAGTTGCCCGCGCCGAGACCCGTCAGGTCTTTGCCGGGCGTGTCAGAAAAATGGCGCTACAAAGGCGCGCCGCCCGTTCACGATGACCGCGCGAGCCCGACCGACAAACCTCGGTGGACGGCCGATGCGCGGCAGTGCCTCTGCCAACGCTGAAGCGGGTCCACGTCAGATGTCAATCCCACCGCCGCCCATGCTGTTCGCCGAACTGAGCCCCAGCCCGCGCCTGTTGATGGGACCCGGCCCGATCAATGTCGATCCGCGCGTGCTGCGGGCCATGTCTATGCCGATGCTCGGTCAGTTCGACCCAGAGTTCACCGCCTACATGAACGAGACGATGGCGCTGTTCCGGCAGGTGTTCCAGACCACCAATCGCACCCTGCTGATCGATGGCACCGCGCGGGCCGGCATCGAGGCGCTGTTGGTGTCGCTGATCGAGCCTGGTGACCGGGTGCTGGTGCCCATCTTCGGTCGGTTTGGTCACCTATTGTCCGAGATCGCCTCGCGCTGTGGCGCCGGGGTCAGCACGCTCGAGACGGAGTGGGGGAGTGTCTTCGAACCGGATCGCATTGAGGACGCCGTCAAGCGCATTCGCCCGAAGATGCTGGCGATGGTGCACGGTGACACTTCCACCACCATGGCGCAGCCCTTGGCCGAGATCGGGGAGATCTGCCGCCGGCACGACTGTCTCATCTATGTCGATGCAACGGCTACCCTGGGCGGTATGGATTTTCCGGTCGATACCTGGCAGGTCGACGCCGCCTCGGCGGGCCTGCAGAAATGCCTATCCGGCCCCCCCGGCATGGCTCCCATCACCTTCAATGAGCAGGTTGAACACTTGGTACGGCGGCGCAAGCACGTGGAAGCGGGCCTTCGCCCCGCCGGCTTTTCGCCGCCCTCCGGGGCAAGGATCGCCTCCAATTATTTCGATCTCCCGATGCTGATGGATTACTGGGGCGACGCCCGCCTCAACCACCACACCGAAGCGGCCTCGATGCTCTATGCCGCCCGCGAGTGCGCCCGCATCGTCCTGCGTGACGGGCTTGCTGCAACATTCGCGCGTCACGCGGCCGCAAGCAGGGCGTTGGTCGCTGGCCTGCAGGCCATGGGCCTCGACGTGTTCGGCGATCAGCGGCACAAGATGGCCAGCATTACCGGCGTCTATATCCCCGGTGGTGTTGACGGTGACAAGGTGCGCACCGCCCTGCTCAATGACTTCGGCATCGAAATCGGCACCTCATTTGGCCCCTTGCATGGTCGCATCTGGCGGATCGGCACCATGGGCTACAACTGTCGCAAGCAGAACGTGCTCATATGCCTTGCCGCCTTGGAGGCCGTGCTGCGGCGCGCGGGACTTTCTCTGCCCGCCGGCGCCGCCGTCGAGGCCGCCTATGTCGCCTACGCATCGACGGCTTAAGTTTCGCGCCGGCAGCTGCGGTCCCGACCTCTACGGCCAGGGCTTGCTGACACGTTTTTTCCAACGAGGCTCGATCAAGATGCGCGACTGGGTTGGTTACCACAAAGGGCCAGACAGGACGTCGTACCCCTTTGGCGCTACGCTTGATGCGCGCAAGCTGCCCGCGCGATCTTTTGCGCCACGGCACGAACGGCGCGGCTTGCCGCCAACATAAGCAGGCAGGGCACGCCCCGGCTCATTGCGGCTGGCAACGGCGCCCGCAGACGGACTATGGCAATCGCCAGGAGGAGGCAGCGGACACCGACCGCTGCACTCGTGTCATGCTGCAGGAACCCGGGGGATGGCAATAATGCCCGCCAGCTACGACCGCGATCTCATCGGCTACGGCGCAAGTCCGCCCAATCCCAAGTGGCCAGGCGGCGCGCGCCTGGCCGTCAATTTCGTCATGAACTATGAGGAGGGCTCGGAGCCCTCCGTGCAGGACGGTGAAGGCTTCACCGAAACCGGGCTCACCGAAGCGCACGGCTTGGGGCAGGGCGTGAAGGGTCGCGACCTTGCCGGTGAAGGCATGTTTGAATACGGCAGCCGCGTCGGCTTCTGGCGTCTGCTGCGGCTGTTTCAGGAGCGCAACCTGCCGATGACCGTGTTTGGCTGCGCGCTGGCACTCGAGCGCCATAAGCCAGCCGCCGACGCCATTCGCGCCTCGCGTTTCGACGTGTGTTGCCATGGCTGGCGCTGGATCAAGCACTTCGGATTGACCGAGGCGGAAGAGCGCGAGCATATCGCCAGGGCGGTGGCATCGCTGGAGGCAACGATCGGGGAGCGCCCGCTCGGCTGGTATTGTCGCTATGGACCCAGTGTGAACACGCGGCGGCTGCTCGTCGAGGAGGGCGGGTTCCTCTATGACTCGGATTATTACGGCGACGAGCTGCCGTTCTGGAAGAC
>Ga0075434_100002397_pt1 | contig 16447 bp, 11 predicted proteins | sample RhiMethybrSRZTD3_FD_75298 | JGI IMG/M metagenome (GOLD analysis project Ga0075434, IMG submission 75298) | Populus rhizosphere microbial communities from Tennessee, USA - Rhizosphere MetaG P. TD hybrid SRZTD3 | ecosystem: Host-associated > Plants > Roots > Rhizosphere > Soil | place: USA... | reverse complement strand
GCCAGCAGATGGCGGGCGACCGCCTGATGAAACGGGGGCAGTTCGAGAGCCTTGATCCAGCATTGCAGCTCGGCCGCCGTGAGCGACGATGTCTCCGCAATCGTGCGGTTCTGAACCTGCACGGCCAGGGCCTCCGCCTTGAGCCGGGTGCCCCCGCAGGCGGGGCATGTCTTGGCGAGCTGGTACTGACGAAGAAACACCCGGATGTATTGCTTGTAGCGCTTGCTCTCGAGTCGCTCGAGGAAGGGGAATACACCGAGGTAGCGGCCCGAGGCTCCATGGAGCAGGAACACCCGGTGCCGTTCCGGCAGATCCCTCCACGGGCGGTCGGTGGGGATACCGCGTGCCCGGGCGGTCTCTCGCAGCACGCGGCGGCGCCCCTCGTAACGAGGCTTCGTCCATGGATCGAGCGCTCCCGATTCGAGCGAGCGGCCCGGATCGGGCACGATCAAGGACTCATCGTATTCCAGGACCGCGCCGAAGCCGTTGCACCCTGGACAGGCGCCGCGCGGGTTGTTGAAGGAAAACAGGGCGGGGGTCTGCACCGGCGCCGAAGTGCCGCAGGCCGAGCACGTCGGGTGCGAGGAGAAGCGCCGTCGATCGCCGTTGGCCAGGGCGACGGCCACTCCTTCGCCTTCGCTGAACGCGGTCGCCACGGCGTCGGCGAGGCGGCCGCGGTTGGCCAGGGTCGGCGCCAGCCGGTCCACGATCACGAGCACCTCGGCCCCGGCGCGAACCCGCCCCTCCGCGGCCGTCTCGTCCAGACGGAGCACTTCGCCGTCCACCTGGGCGCGCACAAAGCCCGCCGCGACGAGCTGGGCGGCCTCGTCGACGTCGGGGCGGTGGGCGGATGGGGGCAGGGGGAAGCTGACGACCAGTGCGGAATGCGGAATGTCGAGTGCGGAATTTGTGTTGGGAGAACGAGCCTCCCCCTGCGATTCCGCATTCCGCATTCCCCATTCCGCAATCAACGCGTCCACCACATCCTGCACCGTGTCGACCTTGACCACCGAGCCGCAATTGCGGCAGAACGGCGTGCCTACCCGAGCCCAGAGCAGGCGCAGGAAATCGTAGATCTCGGTGGCGGTCCCGACGGTAGAACGGCTCGAGGTGGTCGGGTTCTTCTGCTCGATCGCCACCGCTGGGGAAAGCCCCTCCAGGGAGTCGACCAGGGGCTTGGGCATCCGCTCCAGGAACTGCTTGGCGTACGTGGACAGCGATTCGATGTAGCGGCGCTGACCCTCGGCGTAGAGCGTGTCGAACGCGAGGGAGCTCTTCCCCGATCCGGAGGGCCCCGTGATCACCGTGAGCGCCCGGCGCGGCAGCTCCACGGTGATGCCCTTCAGGTTGTGTTGGCGCACGTTGCGAAGGATGACGCGATCGGAGGCCGGCGACATAACCCGGAAACTTAACCGGTCCAGGCCTCGTGCTGATCCCGTCTGGCGGCCCTTCCCGAACGACCTAGTTTGGAGCCCCGATGGCCCTCCTGACTCCCCGGCTGCTGCGCCGCGGCCTCGAGCTGTTCGCAATCATCTCCGTTCTCGGTGTCGTCGGCCTGTTGCTGTACGGGGACAACTTTCACGCGTTCGTCGGCGCGATCCTGGGACTGCGCTGGGGCTGGTTCGCCCTGGGCCTGGGACTGGCGTCGATGGATTGGTTCGGGGGCGGCACCCGGCTGTGGGTCGTCGCCCGGCACGTGCACCCGGGCGTGCGCTGGCGCTCCATGATCGTCTCCGGCGGGATGAGCGCGTGGGGCGCCTACCTGACCCCGTTTCAATCCGGGGCAGGGCCGATGATGATGTGGACCATGCGGCGCGCGGGCGTGAGCCTGCCCGAGGCGATGATCTCGACCTTCATGACCTTCGTGGCCACCGTCGTGTTTTTCGCCGTGGCGGGGCCGCTGGCGATCGCGCTCGGCGCTGGTCGTTCCCTGGCGCAGCACGGAGTGGTGCTGGGGATTACGCTCTATGATCTGTTTCGCACCAGCCTCCTCATTTTCGTTCTGATCGGCATCGTGATGGCGTTCGCGATGTTCTTCCCGCGGGTGCTGCGGGACTTCGTGCACTGGGTGGCCACCCGGATCCACGCGCGCAGCCACCGGGCCGCGGACCGGATCGAGCGATTGCGAGACGGAATCGACCGCGCGCATGAATGCATGGTGGCGTTCGGGAGTCCGTCGGGGCTCCTCGCCATCGTCTGGGCCATCATCCTCTCGGCCCCGTCTCACGCCAACAAGCTGCTGGCCGGCTACGTCGCCATGCGCGCCCTCGGTCTGCCCGCGCACTTCGTAGACATCCTGCTGGTCCAGACGTTCATCTCATTTCTCCTCTACTTTGCCCCGACCCCGGGCGCCTCGGGCCTGGCGGAGGTGCTATCGGTCGCGGTGATGTCCATCTACGTTCCGCGACCGCTGCTGCCCAGCTATACGCTGCTCTGGCGGTTCATCAACAGCTATGCGACCGTGATCTTCGGATCGTGGTTGTTCTGGCGGTGGCTGCGCGTCGGATTGGTGGGGAGAGAAGAGGAGGTCGGCGCGGAATCGTCGGCCACCTCATCGGGCCCGTAAGCTACGTCGGCTTGCCCGGTTACAGGCCGGGGCGTAACTTCCGGGCTTCGGTCGGCACCCTGCGGAGATCAGCTTTCATGTCCATGCTCGAACTCGGCGGCAAGCGGTATCCAATCCCCATGGGAGATGCGGCCCTGGGGAGCGATCCCGCGTGCGTTATCGCGCTGACCGGGCCTGGATTGCTGCCGAAGCACGCCCTGCTTCAGGGGCAGTCCGACGGCCAGGTGGTGATCCGCAAGGCCGCTCCCGAGGCCGAAGTCATGATCAATGGCGTGCGGCTGGGCGCGGAGCCGACGCCGCTCCTGCATGGCGACAAACTCCAGGTGGCCGGACACGAGCTGACCTTCGTGGACGAGCGCCGCAGCGGCAGCACCCAATACGTCCCGGCGATGGCCATGCCGGCTGCTGGAGGCGGGGCCAAGCCCGCCGCCTCCGGCAAGTCGGTCGGGACCATCGGCGGGCGACTGGTGTCGCTCACGGACGGCCGCGAGTACACCATCGTCACCGCTTCCCTCGTGTTGGGGCGTGAAGCCGGCTGCGATGTGGTCGTTCCCGGGAAGGATGTGTCGCGCCGCCACGCGGAAATCGTGGCCTCGCCCAAAGGGTACCTGCTGGTCGATTCCAGCACCAACGGGGTGTTCGTCAACGACGAGAAAATCCAGGGACAGCACCTCCTGGCGCGAGGTGACGTCATCCGGATCGGCGAAGAGAGTTTCCGCTTCTACTCGGAGCAAGCCGGCCCGGCACCGGCTCCGAGCGCGCCGGCGGCTGCGCCAGCCGCTCCCTCACCCCCTCCCGCCGCCGCAGCCCGACTCCAGAACACGTCATTCGGCATGCCCGCCACACCGCGTCCCACGTCCCCGGTTCCCAACCCGGCGGCCGCGGCGGCGACCGCGGGAGCCCCGTTGGCGAACTTTCTGGTTCGGAGCGGCCTGTCGAAGGGGCAGCGGCTGATCGTGAAGACTCCGATCGCCAACATCGGCCGGGCTGATTACAACGATCTCGTGCTGACCGACGAATCAGTATCCACCTCACATGCCAAGCTGCAGCGACGTGAGGGGGTCTGGACCCTGGTCGATCTCGAATCGACCAATGGCACCTACGTCGACGGCGAGCGCATCTCGACCGACACGCCGATCGCTCCGGGCACTATGGTCCGGTTCGGCGATGTCCAGCTGGTGTTCGAGCCGACCGATGATGCGCTGGGGGTCGCCAAGGGTGGCGGGACCAAGGTGCTGGAGTCGTTCAAAGTCGCTCCACCGGCTCCGCCGCCGCCCCCGCGTGCCCCCGCGCCACCGGCACCGGCGGCCGCTCCGAAAGCAGCGCCCGCCGCCAGCCCGGCTCCGAAAGCCGCCGCACCGCCGCCCAAACCCGCTCCGGCCAAGCGACCGCCTCCCAGGGCTTCGGCCGCACCGCCCCAAGACCAGAAGAAACAGGGCAAGGGGTGCGGGGGCAGCGCGGCAGTGATTGTCCTGGTCACATCGGCTCTGATCTACTGGATCCTGGTGTAGACGACTCGACGTGCACATCACCTGCGCTGGTCGGACCGATGTCGGCATCATCCGGTCGGGGAATGAGGACAGCTACCTCATGGTTCCCGACCGGGGAATCTTCGTCGTCGCCGACGGGATGGGCGGTCATGCCGCCGGCGAAGTGGCCAGCGACATGGCGGTGAACCACATTGCGCGCGAGCTGGGCTCGCTCAAGGGGTTGCTCGACAAGGACGTCACGGAGCGGATGCAGCAGGCGATTCGCAGCGCCAACGCGGCCATCTTCCAACGGACCCTCACCGAGCACGACAAGCGGGGCATGGGAACCACGGTCACCTCGCTGGTGCTGTACGAGGGGCGATTCCTCATCGGCCAGGTCGGCGACAGCCGGGCCTATCTGCTGCGGGACGGGAAGCTCACGCAAATCACCAAAGACCACTCCTACGTCCAGGAGCAGGTGGACGCCGGGTACCTGACGCCGGACCAGGCGCGCTCGCACCCCTACAGCAACGTCATCACCCGCTGCGTCGGGGCGAACAGCGATGTGCAGCCGGACATCTACGTGGGATCCGTCAAACCGGCCGACCTGTTCCTGCTGGCGTCCGACGGGCTGACCGGGATGCTGGAAGACCCGCAGCTGCACGAGATCATGAAGCGCGACGTGATGCCCCAGGAGCAGGTGGACGAGCTGATCAACGAGGCCAACCGCCACGGCGGCCTCGACAACATCACCGCGATCGAGGTCCGGATCGATTCGGTCGACCACCCGACCGACGAGGAGACGACGCAGGCGACGCAGGTCCCCGGTCGCCGGCGCTGAGCAGGGGACGGTTTTCGGCGAGCCGCGTCGCCACTTCCTCACGCGGCCATTGCACCAGCTCCATCACGTCGCTTTCCGAGACCTTGGCAGACCGCAGCGTAAACACCCGCAGCCGTCGGGCCGAGCGGTACAACTCCCCCGCAACGCGCGGCAGTCCCATGTAGGTGTCGCCGTCGGGCCCCGCCATCGGGGGGGGCCTGACCGCGCCGTCGCGCCGCACCACCGGCAGATCGACGGTCAGCATTCCCTCCTTCACTGGGAAGTCGAGAAACACCTCTCCGGGCTCCAGGCCGAGGTCTGCGGCCATCCGGTCTTCCACTCGTTCGACGAGATCGGGGTCGGTGCCGGGCCACGCGGCTGTGTCGGCCGGCAGGTCGGTCGCGGGCAGGTCGAGCGCGCGTTTGGCGAGCCGGCGCTCACCCAGGGCGCGGGCGAGGCCGGTGGGGTCGTCCCGTCCCAGATCGTGGATCAGCCCGTCGTCGGTCGCCAGCGCCACGTCGTCCACGCTGATGCGCCCGTCGGTGATCGCGCGCCGCACCAGACGCTTGAACATCGCTGTGGCGCTGCGCACCGCGTGATGCCAGTACACGGTGCGGTACATCTGGTATTTCGCGAACAGCAGGGATTCGAGGGCGGCGAGCCCTTTCTCGTGCAGCGCCAGGGACACCCGGCCGCCGGGGCCGCGCGCCAGCGTCAGGGCCGAGAGCAGCCGTTCCACGTCGATCACGCCGTACGGCACGCCGCACATCCAGGCGTCCCGCGACAGGTAGTCGAGCTTGTCGACGTCCAGCGATCCCGACACCAATCCCGCGAGGGGATCGCGGGTCTGCCCGCGAATCAGCGCCAGCAGTTTGGACGGCGCGATGCCGCGGCGCTCGAGCGCCGCCGCCAGGTCGCCCCGGGTGAGATGCCGTTCGGCGAGACTCTCGTGCCCCAGGAGACCGGCTTCCTCGAGGGCGTGGGAAAACGGGTAGTGCCCGATGTCGTGCAGCAGCGCCGCGATCCGCAGCTGTGTCGCGTCGCCCTCATCGATGGGATGACCGCCTTCGTCGAGCAGGGTGATGGCGCGCCGGCAGAGATGGTAGGCGCCCAGGGCATGCTCGAAGCGGGTGTGGGTCGCTCCCGGGTACACGAGAAAGGCGTGCCCGAGCTGGCGCACGTATCGCAGCCGTTGGACGGCGGGAGTATCCATGAGCTCGAGCGCGATCGGCTCGAGCCGGATGTTGTTCCACAGCGGGTCGCGAACGAACTCGAGTCGGCTCACGCCTTCGGACCGGGAGGACCCGCGGCTCGCACGGCGTCCTGCACCTGATCCTCGAACTGCTCGAAGTTGCGGCGGAACAGCTCCGCGAGACGGCACGCCTGCGCGTCGTAGGCCGACGCATCGGCCCACGTGCCACGCGGCAACAGCACCTCGGCCGGCACACCGGGCACCTCGGTGGGGACCGCCAGGCCGAACGCCGGCTCCTGAATGGTGCGCACGTTGTCGAGCCGGCCGGCCAGCGCCGCTCGGACCATCGCGCGGGTGTGCGCCAGCCGCATGCGCTGCCCGGTCCCGAACGGCCCACCGGTCCAGCCGGTATTCACGAGCCAGCAATGGACCCCGTGGCGGGCGATCTTCTCGCCGAGCATCGCAGCGTACGTATTGGGATGGCGCGGCAGGAATGGCGCGCCGAAGCAGGCGCTGAAGGTCTCCTTCGGCTCGGTCACGCCCCGCTCGGTCCCGGCCACTTTCGCCGTGTAGCCCGACAGGAAGTGGTACATCGCCTGGGCCGGGGTGAGCCGGGCGATCGGCGGCATGACGCCGTACGCGTCGCAGGTGAGGAAGATGATGTGCGAGGGGTGACCGGCCTGTCCGCTCGGCACGTGATTAGGGATGAAGTGAATCGGATACGAGGCGCGGGTATTCTCGGTGACGGTCGCCGCGTCGAGATCGAGAACGCGAGACGCCGGGTCGACGACGACGTTCTCGAGCACGGTGCCGAAACGCCGCGTCGTGGCATAGATCTCGGGCTCGCCTTCGGCGGAGAGACGGATCACCTTCGCGTAACACCCGCCCTCGAAGTTGAACACGCCGGAGCCGCTCCAGCCATGCTCGTCGTCCCCGATCAGGCCCCGCTCGGGGTCGGCCGACAGCGTCGTCTTGCCGGTGCCGGAGAGACCGAAGAACAGCGCCACGTCGCCCGCATCGCCGACGTTGGCCGAGCAGTGCATCGGCAGCACGCCTTGCGCGGGCAGCAGGTAGTTGAGGACGGTGAAGATGGACTTCTTCATCTCGCCGGCGTAGCGCGTGCCACCGATCAGCACGGTGCGGCGCGAGAAGTTGAGCACGATGAATGTCCCGCTCTTGGTCCCGTGCGCAGCGGGATCGGCCTGGTACTCCGGCGCGTGCAGCACCTGCCAGGACGGCTTGAACGCCGCGAGATCCTCGTCGGACGGCCGCAGGAACATGTTGTACACGAACAGGGTGTGCCACGCGTTCGGGCTGACGAACCGCACCGGTATGCGGTACGCCGGATCGGCTCCGGCGAACAGATCGCGGACGAACAGCTCCTGACCGTTCAGGTGGTGCACCACATCGGCCAGAAGGCGATCGAAGTGCTCGGCGGAGAGGGGCTGGTTGACCTTGCCCCACCAGACCTCCTCGGCACAGGCGGGATCGCGCACCACGAATTTGTCGTTGGGACTACGCCCGGTGTGGGGACTCGTCACCGCGCAGAATGGTCCCGATTCGGCGAGGATCCCTTCGTTGCGACGGACGGCGTGCTCGTACAGCATCGCCGGTCCGAGATTCCAATACAGCGGTCGCTGGGGCGCGAATCCGATGAGATGCGTCCCCCCCCCTGAGTGGCGGGCGGTCGGGGCAATCGGAGCGGTCGACATGATCGTTCCTTTAATGAGCCGGCCGCCGTTGGCGGCGATGTTCCAGGGCATCAACAGCGGCAAGTACCGCCAGATTCACGATTTCGTTCACTTCGGCCCCCCGTTGCAAAACGTGTACCGGCTGGGCCATTCCCACCAGCACCGGCCCGATTGCCTGGGCCCCACCCAGCCGTTCGAGCAGCTTGTACGCGACGTTGGCGGAGTCGAGGTTCGGGAATATCAACACGTTGGCCGGGCTCCGCAGGCGCGCGAACGGGTAGGTCCGGGTCAGGAGGCGCTCCACGACGGCGGTGTCAGCCTGCATTTCCCCGTCCACTTGCAGGTCGGGCTCCCGTTCGTGCAGCAGATCTACGGCGCGGCGCACTTTCTCCGCCGCCGGGTGCTTGACCGAGCCGAAGTTGGAGAACGACAGCAGCGCCACGCGCGGCTCGAGTCCCAGGCGCCAGACGAAGCCCGCGGTCGCCGAGGCGATCTCGGCCAGGGTCTCGCTGTCCGGATCGATGTTCATCGTGCAGTCGGCGAAGAAAAACGTCTCCTGCTGGAACACCATCATGTAGATCCCGCTCACGTGGCGGCGGCCCGGCTCGATCCCGATCACCTCGAGCGCCGGCCGGATCGTATCGACGTAGTGCATGTCCGCGCCGGCGACGAACGCATCGGCGCGATTCTGCCGCAGCATCAGGAGCCCGTAATACATCGGGTCCAGGATGCGGGCCCGGGCTTCCCGCAACGTGATGCCGCGGCGCCGGCGGCGACTCCACAGCTCCTGGGCCATCGATTCCGCGTCCGCGGCGCGTCGCGGGTCGACGAGCTCGATATCCTCGAGGGCCACTCCGGCATCGTCCGCCTGACGGCGCATCCCGTCCACGTCGCCGAGCAGGATGGGGTGGGCGATCCCGTCGTCGGCCAGTACGCGGGCGGCGCGCAACACGCGCGGATCCTCGCCTTCGGGAAAGACGATGCGCTGCGGATCGTGCTGTGCCCGGCCGGACAAGCCGCGCATCACTTCGCGCGCGCGGCCGAGGCGCGCCTCCAGCTCGGTCCGATACTCCTCGACGTCGATCACGCGACCCGCGACCCCGGTGCCGACGGCGGCCCAGCCGACGGCGGGAGCGACCCACAGGAGGACGCGCGGGTCGAACGGCTTGGGGATCAGGTACTCCGGGCCGAAACGCAGCCGCTCGAGCCCGTAGGCCCGCATGACCGATTCAGGCACTTCTTCCCTGGCGAGGGAAGCCAGGGCCCGCGTGGCCGCGAGCTCCATTTCGACGTTGATCTTCCTGGCGCGGACATCCAGGGCGCCGCGAAAGATGAACGGGAATCCGAGGACGTTGTTCACCTGGTTGGGAAAGTCCGAGCGGCCCGTGGCGACGATCGCGTCGGGCCGCGCGCGCCGCACCTCCTCCGGCATGATCTCCGGGGTTGGATTCGCCAGGGCGAACACGATCGGGCGGTCGGCCATGGCGCGGATCATCTCTCCGGTCACGATGCCGCCGACGGAGAGGCCGACAAATACGTCCGCGTCCTTGAGCAGCTCCTCGAGTGAGCGCGCCGCCGTGGCGTTGGCGAAGCGGCGGCGGTAGGCGTCGAGATCGGGGCGCTCGGCGTGCAGCGGCCCCCTGTCGTCACACAGGAAGATGTGTTCGCGGGGAACGCCGAGTCGGACGTAGTGCTCCGCCGAAGCGATGGCGGCCGCGCCCGCGCCCGCGAACACGATGCGCACCTGATCGAGGGGCTTTTCCACCAGCTCGACGGCGTTCAGCAGGGCCGCTCCGGTGATGATGGCCGTGCCGTGCTGGTCGTCGTGGAAGACGGGGATCGACAGTGTCTCCCGCAGCCGCTCCTCCACGTAGAAACAGTCGGGGGAGCGCACGTCCTCGAGGTTGATGCCCCCGACCGTCGGTTCGAGCAGCTGGCAGAAGCGGATCAGATCTTCGGGGTCCTCCGATCCCACTTCGAGGTCGAACACGTCGATGTCGGCGAACGCCTTGAACAGGATCCCTTTTCCCTCCATCACTGGTTTGCCGGCAAGCGCGCCGATGTTGCCCAGGCCGAGCACGGCGGTGCCGTTGGAGACGACGGCGACCAGGTTGCCGCGGGCCGTGTAGGTGTAGACGTCATCGGGGTTCTTCTGAATCTCGAGGCAGGGCTCCGCCACACCTGGCGTGTAGGCCAGGGACAGGTCACGCTGATTCTTGAACGGCTTGGTCGGCGAGACCTGAATCTTCCCAGGCCGGCCCTGCGAGTGATAATCGAGGGCCTCCTGGCGGCGACTTGCCATCGAGGACAGAAGTCCTTTTCGGGGAAGGGGTTATGCTAGGCAAGTCAGCAGGGGGTGTCAAGGCGAAGGGGGCAAACCACAGCTACCCTGTGACGTTGCACGTTGTTGCCCTGTCCGTGTACGATAGAGGCCAATGACCCGTCGCAATCGGTTGGTACGCGCGTTCCTTCTGGCGGTCGCCCTGCTGCAGCTGGGCCTGCCGGGTGCGGCCGCGTGGGCCGACGCTCGCCTGGATGCGGTGGCGCCCCGGGGTCCAATCCACCTCGAGTCACATTCCACTCAGGCCTGCGCGCCGATCCACCCAGCCGACTGCGTGCTACACCGGTTCCTGTCGACGCTGGGAACGGCGGGTCGATCGATCGTCGTGTCGGTGCGCGCCTCGTCCGGCACCCAGTCCATCCCCGACGCGTACGGCCTCGCACGATCGCACGAGCAGCAACGCCTTCCCGATTCACGCGCTCCTCCAGTTCTCTCCTGAGTGCCCCGCGCCTCCGGCGCGGATTCCGTAGTCGGTCATCGTCGCGCCCTTGGGCTACGCCCCGGCGGCGCGCGTCACCACACTCAGGAGTCTTCTGATGCGTGCTCCATCTTTGCGGGGCGTCCTCGGGACGCTTCCATTGCTCCTTGTCCTGGTCATCGCACCTCGAGCGGCGACTGCTGATCCGAGTACGGGAAACCACACCGATGCCGGTGCGTTGTCCGGGCGCGTGGCGGACACGGGCGGTGTACCCGTCTCGGGCGCGCGGGTCTCTTTGCTCGAGCTGCGCCGCACCACCACCACGGATTCGACCGGCCAGTATCGCTTCGGCAACGTTCCCGTTGGACGCTACTCCCTCTCCGTCGCGCAGATCGGCTTTGCCCCCACGGTGCGCCGGGTGGTGTTCTCCGGCACCGACTTCACGGTCGACGTGACCCTGCGGCCCGCGGCCATCGAGCTCAGCGCCGTCCAGGTCACGGCGACACCGTACGCGACGAGCGCCCTGAACACACCGCAACCGATCGCCCTGGTCGCCCAGGAGACGCTGCGACAATCGCAGGCACCCAGTCTCGCGGAAACGCTGCGGGAGGTTGCTGGAGTCCACGATCTGTCGACGGGGGTAGGAGTCGGCAAACCCGTGATTCGCGGGCTGACGTCGAATCGCGTCCTGGTGTTGGACGATGGCCAGCGTCTCGAGACCCAGCAGTGGGGCGACGAGCACGCGCCCAACGTCGAGACGGCGACGGCGGACCGGATCGAGGTGATCCGGGGCCCGGCGAGCGTGTTGTATGGCTCCGACGCGATCGGCGGAGTGATCAACGTGGTCCCGAAGGAGCTGCCCGATGCGATCGGGCGCCCGGGATTCGTGCGCGGCAGTGTCACGGCCGCCTACGGCACCAACAATCAGATGGCGGATGGTGCCATGTCGCTCGAGGGAGCGAGCCAGGGCATCGGGTTCCGCGGCACCTTGAGCGGGCGGACCAGCCAGGACGTGCGCACGCCGAGCTACCTCTTGTGGAACAGCGGAAACCAGGCGGCGGGCGGCAGCGCGTCGATCGGGGCGCGTGGTAGCTGGGGGTCGATCGCGGCCGGCTATTCGCAGCGCAACGAGAAGATCCAGTTGACCGACGAGGATCCGGCCGCCACCCCGACGCAACGCATGGTCACGAACCATGGCCGAGTCGACCTGACGGTCCCGCTCGGCAACGCCCGTCTGGAGGTGTCCAGCGGCTATGAGCGCAGCCGGCGCCGTGAGTTCGAAGACGACACGACGACGACCGTCGGTCTCGGACTGCTGTCGCAGACGTACCTCACGGACGTTCACTATCACCATGCCCCGCTGGGCGCGCTCCAGGGCGTGCTGGGAGTGTCGGGTCTCCGCACCACATTCGACAAGTTCGGTGAAGAGACGTTGATCCCGAACAGCCGCGTGAACTCGGCAGGAGCATACGCCTTCGAGCAGGCCGAGACCGGCCGCTGGAACCTCTCGTTCGGCGCTCGGTTCGACTATCGCCATCTCGACGTTCAGAACGACACTGTACTGGGTGTCGCCGCGCAACAGCGGACGTGGAATTCCTTCACCGGCAACGTGGGGGTGCTGTACCACGTGGCGGAGCCCGTCGCGCTTGTGCTCAACGTGGGACGTGGCTTCCGCGCACCCTCGAGCTTCGACCTCTTTTCCAACGGCGTGCACGAGGGCACCGTGGCCTTCGAGCGCGGCAACCCGAATCTCAAGACGGAGACGTCACTCAACACCGACATCGGCCTGCGGGTGCAAAGCGGGCGCCTGGTGCTCGAGATGGGCGGGTTCCTGAACGCGATCCAGGACTTCATTTACACGGTTCCAACCGGCACCGTGGACTCGGCGTCCGGGTTCCAGATCTACGATGTCACCCAGGGTGACGCGCGTTTGGCCGGGTTCGAGGGCTCAGTGCAGTATCACCCGACACCGTACCTGCATCTGCAGGGAACGGCCGACTATGTCCACGGGCAGAACGCCACGACGAATCAGCCGCTGCCATCCATGCCGCCGTTCCGCGCGACCTACACGGTGCGGCTCGAGGGCGGGCAAGGCACCTGGTTGCAGAGTCCGTACTTCTCGATCGGTGGCCAGACCAACGCGCGGCAGACCCGGCTCGACCCCGCCGAGCAGCAATTCTTCGCCGACGCGTTCGGGGGCGCCGGCTATCAATCGCAGGCGTACACGCTGGTGGATGTCGGATTGGGCTTCGGTTTGCCGGTGGGCGCGCGGACCATGCAATTCGACTTCTCGTTGCGGAACGCGTTCAACAGGAGGTACGCCGACTTCCTGAGCCGGATCAAGACGAACGCGGTTGATCCGGGGCAAGGGCGAACCCTCGTAGCCCGGGTGACGACGGAGTTTTAGCCGTAAGGTCCGACGGGGGCGGAGGCACTTCGAGTCTCCGCCCTCTTCACTTCTCAGGGCCCCAGGGGCCGCCGGTCCTTCTCTTCGAGCACCGCGAGGCTGGCGGTGCCGAGGGTAAACGCGGCGTGGAATTTCCCCTTCACCTCGACCCGGGTGTTGTCACGCGGTGCCCCACCGGAAGTAGTCACGACCGTGATCTTGCCCGAGCTGTCGGTGATCTCATAGGTCCCATAATTCAGCACACCTGCCGATTGCCTCACCGAACCTGACGTGACGACGGTCTTGCCGTCGTAGTACCCGGGGTCGGCGAGCAGCTGGCTGATTCGGACATGACTGGCACACGCGACGGTCAGCAGAACGAGGAGGGGAGGGGCTGTCTTCTTCATCGATGGCTCTCGGACGGGTTCGATTGTCGATACGCTCCAATTCCGAAAAGGGTCCACCCTGCCGCATGACGTCCGTCAGGGCGGCGGCGGTGCGAGGGTGGCTGTCGTGTGGTACAGCACTTCCATGGTTCGTCGATCGATCGCCGCGGGCAGCCGGACTCGTGGCGTGACATACATGATCGCCTGGGTGTCCGGAGCCTCACGCAGAATCCCGAGCGTGTGACCAAGCTCGTGGATCACGACGCGACGCAGACACGCCTGAACTTGCCCGGCGCTGTACACGGTTCCGGTGAGAATCGAGATCTGGGTCTCGAACGGCGCGGCGAACGCCTGACCCGAGGAATCGAGCACTCCCTGTGTCAGGCCGCCGCACGCGTCGACCGGCGGTCCCTGGTCCGGTTCGGCCGCGGGCGGCACGCTGTCGGCCCAGTGGACGATCACATCCGCCGCGGTCGAATCGTGCACCATGACGCCCCGGAACTCACCGTACAAGAATTGCCGCTCCCACGCGGTCACCGCATCGGCGACGAGGGCCGGCATGTTGCTGCGCGAGTCGGCGAAGAACCGGACCGGAAGCCGGTCGGTGGGCCAGTGGAACACGTCCCCGAACGCGTCCGCGAAGACGTACACCGGAGCGTGACTCGGCACCATTGGATCGGTACAGGCGGCGGCCAGCACGGTGAGCGCCAGCGGGACCAGACGTCGTCTCACCGGGCGCGCCACAGGTCGAAACGCACTCCGGCGCTCAGCCGGTACACGAGTCGCGGATCGACGAAGCCATCGTTCCGGAGCGCCGGCGTCAGGAAGCGGTGCACGTCGCCGGCGAGCTCGAGCGCGAGACCGCGGGGCGCTCCGTGAGGGGGAGCGATGTCGAACGCGAGCGCCCCATACGGCGTGATGCTCACGCCGTCGCGGAACAATCCGATCGAGCTGGCGGGGAGATATTTCAGGGCCCCGACCGCGAGCCGGCCCGTAAGCCAGGGCTCGAGCTGGCGCCGCAACCCGATACCGACCTCGAGCATCCAAAGGCGCGTGATCGGGGCCGACGAGCCATCGGCGAGATGGCGGCGTACCGGGCTCGTCGACAAATCGACCAGCAGGTCCAACCGCCACGGACCGGTGAGCGGCAGCTCCGCGCCCGCGGTCAATGACGGAGCGATATCGGCGCGCACGTCGAGCGGTGCAACGATCGAATCGTGAACCAGCGTGGAGGTGTAACGGGCGGCCACGGCCGTGTGGATCACGACCTGACCCTGGAGCGGAATGGTCGGACAGAGCGCCAGCAGACTCCACACAACTCCGACCGGGAGGCCGGCTGCCGGCGGCGCCTTCACTCGGTGGATCCGCGCGCGCCTCGGATCGCGACCGCCACCAGCAACAGGGCTCCATACATGCATACGATGAGGGGCCCCGTGGGCAGATCCTTCGTGTATGATAGCCACAATCCCAGGATCGAGGCCAGCGCGCCCGTCCCCCAGGAGAAAAGCGCCAGCTTGCGCTTGTCACCGGTGAACAGGTTGGCGATGACCGCCGGCACGACGAGGAAACTGAACACCATCAGCACACCGGCGATGGGGACGGCCAGCGTAATCACCACGCCGAACGACAAATAAAACAGGAAGTCCCACCAGCGGATCTTCCAGCCCTCGCGCTCGGCTTCCTCCGGGTGAAACGAAATCGTGAGGAAGCGCCGCCGCAGCAGGAATTGAAACACGCCCAGGCCGGCGTAGATCGCCGCCAGCTTGTAGATCTGCGGCCAGGTGACCCACAACAGGCTGCCCACGAGGGTCTTTTCCACGGCTTCGCCGCCACCGGGGACCTTGTTCGCCACGAGCACCGCGGCCGCCGAGGCGACGACGTAGACGATGCCGATGAACGCCTCCTGCGGAACCCGGCTCTTCCGGCCCGAGGACCGGGTAAGGGCGAAGAGGATCGCGCCCACGGCCGTCGCGAGCAGCGCGAAGATGTAGGTCTTCGACGAATCGGGGTCGATGTGAAACAGCAGCGCCGCGAGACTGCCCAGCGCCGCCATCTGCGCGAGCGAGAGGTCGACGAAGATCACCTCCCGAGCGATCACGTGCAGTCCCAGGTAGCTCAGCATGGCCACCAGCACCATGCAGGCGACGAACGGCGGCAGCATCAGCTCGAAACCGGTCACGTCAGACCCTCCGTCAGTTGGCCGCGGCGCCGGCCGTCGCGCCGAACGCGCGACCCAGCTCCGTGATCCAGAGATTCATGAGATCGAAGTAGCTGGTGACGCCCGCCGCGCCGCCGGTGTTCGACGGCACGATGACGGCCTTGGCTCCGGTCCGTTGGGCCACTTCCTGTACCTGGTTCCGGTCGTAATAGTTCGTCGACAACAACACCGGGATGTGCTTCTCCTTCATGCCGACGATGATTTCCTGCACGTGCCGCGGCGTGGGCGGAATCCCCGGCTTCGGCTCGATGTAGTCGAAGCAGTTGACCTCGAACTCCCGCGAAAAGTAGTCCCATTCCTTGTGGTAGCAGGCGACCTGAGTGCCGCGGAACGGCAACGCCTGCTTGAGCCAGCCGCCGAGTCGGTTGTACAGCGGCGCTCCCTGATACTGCCGTGCTTTCAGAAAGTCGAACAGCTTGTCCTGCCGATCGAGGTCGGCCAGCGTTTGTCCACCCAGGAGCTGGACCAGCTCCGCGCCGAACAGGGCCTTGTAGATACGATCCTCAAAGTCCTTCTCCCGCGCGGTGAAATACTCCGCGTCGGCCGGAGCGACGCGCTTCAAACCGGCGAGGATATTGCGCGCGATCTGCACCGCGTTCAACGGATCGGTCCAGATGTGCGGGTTCCCGTACACATGGATATCGCCCTGAGTTCGGGAAAAGCTGGTGGGGACGTCCAGCAGGTCGATGCCCGAGTAGGCCGCGACGTAGCCGGGCCCGCCTTCGGTCACGCGGGAGTTTCCCGCCTTGTCGAGCAGCGCGGGCACCCACAGCTCCAGGTCGAGACCGGTGGTGACGAACAGATCGGCGCGCGCCAGGGTCGGCACGAAGCTCGGCTTGGGCTGGACGTAGTGCGGGTTTTCGTCGCCGACCGCGATGGAGGAAACGGTCCCTCGGTCGCCGACGATCTCGCGGGCGATGGCGGCATACGTCGTGAGCGAGGTCACGACCTTGACCGGCG
>Ga0075434_100002396_pt1 | contig 16448 bp, 16 predicted proteins | sample RhiMethybrSRZTD3_FD_75298 | JGI IMG/M metagenome (GOLD analysis project Ga0075434, IMG submission 75298) | Populus rhizosphere microbial communities from Tennessee, USA - Rhizosphere MetaG P. TD hybrid SRZTD3 | ecosystem: Host-associated > Plants > Roots > Rhizosphere > Soil | place: USA... | reverse complement strand
GAGCTGGCGCTGATCAACGGCGTGCAGGAGGCAATCGCCGGTGAGCTCGACTCGCAGGCGATCTACGACGCGGTCGGCGACAGGATCCAGGAGATCTTCGACGCGCAGGCCGTCCAGATCGTGACGCTCGACGAGCCGACGGGGCTTTCGCACTACCAGTACGTGATCGAGCGCGGCGAGCGGCTGTACGTCGAGCCAACGACGCCGGCCGGTTTCTCGGCGCACGTGCTGGCGACGCGCGAACCGCTCCTCATCACCGAGAACCTCGAGGCCGAGGCCGAGCGATACGGAAGCTTCGCCATTGCCGGAGAAGGCTCGAAGTCGGCCCTGTTCGTGCCGCTCGTCAGCGGCGGCAGGGCGACGGGTGTGATCTCGCTCCAGAACGTCGACCGCGAGCACGCGTTCGGCGAGTCGGACCAGCAGCTCCTGGAGACGCTGGCGGGCGGCCTGAGCGTGGCGCTCGAGAACGCGCGGCTGGTGGAGGAGACCCGGCAACGCAACGCCGAGCTGGCGCTGATCAACAGCGTCCAGGAGGCGATCGCGGGCGAGCTCGACTCGCGGGCGATCTACGACGCGGTCGGCGACCGGATCCGGGACGTCTTCGACGCCCAGGTCGTCTCGATCGCGACGGTCGAGGAGGCGACCGGGCTCGTGCACTACCCGTACCTGATCGAACGGGGCGAGCGGCTGCAGGCGGAGTCCAGGCCCCTGGCCGGCTTCGCGAAGCATGTGCTCGAGACGCGCGAGCCGCTGTTGATCACAGAGAACCTCGACGCCGAGTCCGAGCGATACGGAAGCAGCGTCGTGGCGGGCTCAATGCCGAAGTCCGTCCTGTTCGTCCCGCTCGTCGCGGGAGGCAAAGCGGCCGGCGTGATCTCGCTCCAGAACATCGATCGCGAGCACGCATTCGACGAGGACGACCAGCGGCTCCTGACGACGCTGGCCGGCAGCGTCACCGTCGCCCTCGAGAACGCGCGCCTCGTGTCTGAGACGCGTCAGCGCGTCGCTGAGCTCGGGACGGTGAACAGCGTCGGCCAGGCGCTCTCGTCGCAGCTCGACCTCGACGGACTGATCGAGCTCGTCGGCGAGCGCGTGCGGGAGACGTTCAACGCCGACATCGCCTATGTCGCCCTCTACGACGAGTCCACCGGACAGATCGAGTTCCCCTACTACCACGAGAGCGGGGAACGCATAGCCGAGTCGCCGATGGAGTATGGCGAGGGCGTCACGTCCCAGATCCTCAGGTCACGCGAGCCGCTGCTGCAAAACCGAAGAGAGCAGTACGAGGAACAGCCGATCGTCGGGACTCCATCGCTCTCGTACCTCGGCGTGCCGATCCTCCTGGGGCACGCCGCGATCGGTGTCATCAGCGTCCAGAGCATCGATGAGGAAGGGCGCTTCGGCGAGGCGGACTCGAGGCTGCTCGCGACGATCGCGGCCAACGTCGGCGCCGCGATCCAGAATGCGCGTCTCTTTGCGCAGGTGGAACGGCAGCGCGAGTACCTCGAGTCGCTCGTTGCGATCAGCCCGGCTGCGGTCGTGGTGATGGACAACCAGGAGATCGTGACCGACTGGAACCCGGCTGCGGCCGAGCTCTTTGGCTACTCCGCGGAAGAGGCAGTCGGCCGGCCGGTCGACGAGCTCGTCTTCGGCTCGAGCAAGTTCGACAGCGAAGACGGGCGCGAGATCACGCGCGAGGCGCTGACGACGGGCCGCGCGCAGCGGATCACTCAGCGTCGGCGCAGAGACGGCTCCCTGGTCGACGTCGAGCTGATGGTCGTTCCGCTTACAGTCGACGGCTCGCACGCCGGCTTGCTCGCGATGTACCACGATGTCACCGAGCTCCAGCGCGCCCGCCAGGAGGCAGAGGCGGCGACACATGCAAAGAGCGCCTTCCTCGCCACAATGAGCCACGAGATCCGGACGCCGATGAACGCCGTGATCGGCATGACCGACCTGTTGCTCGGGACCGACCTCACGGGCGAGCAGCGCGAGTTCGCCGAGGTCGTCCACTCGAGCGGCGACGCGCTGCTGCACGTGATCGACGACATCCTCGACTACTCGAAGATCGAGGCCGGCAAGCTCGATCTCGAGCACGAGCCGTTCAACCTGCGCGACTGCGTGGAGGGCGCCCTGGACATCGTCGCCCCGCGTGCGTGGGAGAAGGAGCTCGAGCTCGGCTGCCTCATCGACGACGACGCGCCCGCCGGGATCGTCGGCGACGAGGCGCGCCTGCGGCAGGTGCTCCTGAACCTCCTCTCGAACGCGGTCAAGTTCACGGAGCAGGGCGAGGTCGTCGTGCTGGTGGACGCCGCGCAGACCGAAGCGGGCTCCTACCGCGTCGAGCTTGCTGTGCGCGACACGGGCATCGGGATCCCTCCCGACCGGATGGACCTGCTTTTCACCTCGTTTAGCCAGGTCGACGCGTCGACGACGCGTCGGTTCGGCGGCACCGGGCTCGGCCTCGCGATCTCGAAGCGCCTCGTCGACCTGATGGGCGGCACGATCTCGGTCGAGAGCGAGCAGAAGAAGGGCTCGACCTTCCGCATCTCGCTCCCCGTCACCGCCGCCGAGGTGCCGGCGAAGATCTTGCTCGACGAAGGTCTCCCGCACCTCGCCGGCAAGCGGATCCTGATCGTCGACGACAACGCGACGAACCGCGAGATCGTCACCCGGCACGCACGGTCGTGGGGAATGGAGCCCGTTGCGGTCGAGCGGCCGGCCGCCGCGCTCGAGCTGATCGCGGAGGGCGAGTCGTTCGACGTCGCCGTGCTCGACATGATGATGCCGGAGATGGACGGGCTCGCCCTGGCCGGCGAGATCCGGAGTCGGCGGAGTGCCGAGGAGCTGCCGCTCCTGCTCCTCACCTCGCTCGGACGTCTGCCGCAGGCGGAGTCGAGCAGTCTCTTCTCCGCCCAGCTCGCAAAGCCGTTCAAGGCATCGCAGCTCTACAACACGCTCGTGCGTCTGCTAACGGCGGGCGCCGTGGAAGAGGAGGTCGAGCCCGTGACAGACGGAAAGCGTGCGAGGTCGGCGCTGCGCATCCTGCTCGCCGAGGACAACGCGATGAACCAGAAGGTGGCGCTGCGCCTGCTCGAGCAGCTCGGCTACCGCGCCGACGTGGCGTCGAACGGGGTCGAGGCGATCGAGGCGCTCGAGCGGCAGCCGTACGACGTCGTCCTGATGGACGTTCAGATGCCGGAGCTCGACGGCCTCGACGCTACGCGCCAGATCTGCGAGCGCTGGCCGGAGGAGACGCGTCCGCGGATCATCGCCATGACGGCGAACGCGCTTCCCGAGGATCGTGAGGCGTGCTTCGCGGCGGGGATGAACGACTACGTCGCAAAGCCGATCCGAGCCGAGGAGCTCGTCGCCGCGCTGAAGCGCGTTAAGCCGCTGGCGAACGCCGACGGCAGCTCGGACGGGGTCGGGTACGTGAGCCTCGACGACGGCGCGCTCGGCAGTCTGCGAGACCTCGGTGGCGACGCGTTCCTCGGCGAGGTGATCGACGCGTTCCTCGCGGATGCGCCGCAGCTGATCGCGACGCTCCGGCGCTCGCTCGACGAGCAGAGCATCGAGGAGCTGCGCCGCGCCGCTCACACGCTGAAGTCGAACGGCGCGACACTCGGCGCCGAAGAGTTCGCCGAGCTGTGCCGGACGCTCGAGCAGCGTGCGAAGGAAGGTGAGCTCGACGGCGCAGGCGAGCTCATCGATCGGATCGAGCAGGAGTACCGCCCGCTCGAGGAAGTCCTCTCCGCTCTTCGCTCGGAGTCGCCCGCGTGAACGCCCCCGCTGTTGCAGGCACGATCCTCATCGCCGACGACAACCGGGTCAACCGGCTCCTGCTCGCGAGAGGGCTGGAGCAGGAGGGGCACACCATCGTGTTCGCCGAGCACGGCCGCGAGGCACTCGAGCTCCTCGGCCGGCAGCCGTTCGACCTGGTGCTGCTCGACGTCCTCATGCCCGAGCTCGACGGCTACGAAGTGCTCGCGAAGCTCAAGGACGACCCGCACCTCCGCGACATTCCCGTGGTGATGACCTCGGCGCTCGACGAGCTGGACAGCGTCGTGCGTTGTGTGGAGATGGGCGCGGAGGACTACCTGACGAAGCCCGTCAACCCGGTGCTGCTGAACGCGCGGATCAACGCGAGCCTCGAGAAGAAGCGCCTTCGCGACCAGCAGCGCGAGCTGATCAGCAAGTTCGCGACCAAGGAGGTGGCGGACGACCTCCTCACTTCCGGCTTCTCGCTCGGCGGCCAGTACGTCGACGCGACATCCATGTTCTGCGACATCCGCTCGTTCACGACGATCTCGGAGTCGCGTGAGCCGTCGGAGACGATCGAGCTCCTCAACGACTACTACCTGCTGATGATGGACGCGATCACGGGCGAAGGCGGGATCGTCAACCAGATTGTCGGTGACGGCCTGATGGCCATCTTCGGAGCGCCGGTGCCGCGTGAGGATCACCGGCAGGCGGCTGTGCTCGCCGCGCGCCAGATGGTCGAGCTGATCCGGCTGTTCAACGACGAACAGGCGGCGCGAGACAAGGTGCAGATCCAGATCGGCGTCGGGGTCGCGTCGGGGCGCGTCGTTGCGGGCTACACCGGCACGCAGAACCGGGCCACCTACACATGCGTCGGCGACACGGTCAACGTCGCGGCGCGTCTCGAGGCTCACACCAAGGAGCTGGGCCGACCGATCTTGATCGACGAGAACACGCGGCAGGGCATCGACGCGGAGATCGCGGTCGAGGCGCAGGGCGAGGTGCTGATGAAAGGGAAGACCGAGCCGACGAAGGTCTATGCGGTGCCCGTCGAAGCCGCAATGGCCGAGACCGCTTAGCGCCGCGCAACCCAGCCCTGCGGCGCTCGTCTAACTTCGCGGGATGAGGCGGGTGGTCGTGACCGGGCTCGGCGCCGTGACGCCGATTGGCGCCGACGCGCCGTCGACGTGGCGTGCGGCCATCGCGGGCGAGAGCGGCATCGACTTCATCCAGTCCTTCGACGCGAGCGAGTTCCCGGTGCGGATCGCCGCCGAGGTGAAGGACTTCGACCCGAGCCAGGTCGCCTCGGCGAAAGACGCGCGGCGGCTTGACCGCAACGTCCTGCTCTCGCTCGGCGCCGCGAGGGAGGCGGTCGCCGACGCGCAGCTCGACGGCGCGTACTCGCCGGGCCGGGTCGGGATCCTCTTCGGCACCGCGATAGGGGGGATCATGGGGATCGTCGAGCAGGTCGACGTGCTGCGTGAGCGCGGGCCGGACCGCATTGCCCCGACCTTCATCCCGAACGTGCTCGTCGACACTGCGAGCGGCCAGCTCGCGATCGCACTGGGCTTCCGCGGCCCGAACTACGCGCCTGTCTCCGCCTGCGCGACCGGCTCGACCGCGGTGGGGGAGGCGGCGGAGGTGATCAAGCGCGGCGACGCCGACGCGGTTCTCGCGGGCGGGGCCGAGGCCTGCGTCACGCCGCTGATCCTCGCCGGGTTCTGCGCGATGCGCGGCCTCGTGGCCGAGGACGAGCATCCGCCGCGTGCGTCGCGCCCCTTCGACGCCACACGCGCCGGCTTCGTTATGGGGGAGGGCGCCTGCGTGCTCGTGCTCGAGGAGCTCGAAGCTGCGCAACGTCGCGGAGCGACGGTTTACGCCGAGATCCTCGGCTACGCGATGTCGAACGACGCGCACCACCTCGCGCAGCCGGACCCCGAGTCCCTCGGGGTCGCCGAGATGATGCGGCACGCGCTCGAGCGGGCCGACGTCGAGCCCGAGCGGGTCGGCTACATCAACGCCCACGGCACCTCGACGCCGCTCGGCGACGCGGCCGAGACGAGGGCGATCAAGGAGGTCTTCGGCGACCACGCGTACCGGTTGGCGGTCTCCTCGACGAAGTCGGTCACCGGCCACTGCTTCGGAGCCGCGGGCGCGATCGAGGCGATGATGTGCGTCCTCGCCGTTCGCGATGGCGTCCTGCCGCCGACGATGAACTACGCCCATCCGGATCCCGAGTGCGACCTCGACTACGTGCCGAACGAGTCGCGGCAGGTGCAGGTGGACATCGCTCTCTCCAACGCCATGGGTCTCGGCGGGCACAACGGCTGCGTCCTCGTGGGGCGCATGGCGTGAGCTGGGAGGGGCGGCCCGCTCCGTACCGGATCGAGACGGAGCGGCTGGTCGTCCGCTGCTACGAGCCGCGCGACGCGCCGCTCTTGAAGGACGCGATCGACTCGAGCCTCGAGCACCTGCAGCCGTGGATGCCGTGGGCGCTCGACGAGCCGCAGGCACTCGAGCAGAAGATCGAGCTCGTCGAGTCCTTCCGCTCCAGCTTCGTCGCCGGCGAGAACTTCACGTACGGGATCTTCGCCGCCGACGAAGCCGAGCTGCTCGGCGGCACCGGGCTTCATCCCCGCGTCGGGCCGGGCGGGCTCGAGATCGGCTACTGGGTGCGCGTGAGCGCGGCGCGGCAGGGGATCGTGACCGAGTCGACGGCCGCGCTGACGCGCGCGGGCTTCGAGGTCTGCGAGGCGGACCGCATCGAGATCAGGATCGAACCGCGCAACGAGGCGAGCTTCGGCGTCCCGCGCAAGCTCGGCTTCGTCGAGGAGGCAACGTTGCGGAGACGCCTCCCGGGACGTGAAGGCGGGCCGCTTCGTGACGTCACCGTATTCACGATGTTCCGCGAGGACTGCGATCGCGGTATCGCACCAGGGATCCGCGCCTTCGACGCGCGCGGCGAGCAGCTGCTCTAACCGCGGAGGAGGTCGACAGTCAGCTCGTCGAGCGAGTCGACGACGGCGTCGGCCAGCGTGAGCGCCTCCTCGTCCGGTGGGTAGCTCGCGTTCGGGATCGCGACGACGCGCATCCCGGCCGACTTCGCCGAGCGGATGCCGGCGTGAGAGTCCTCGACCGCGGCGCAGCGCTCCGGCGCGACCTCGAGCCGCCGGGCCGCCTCGAGGTAGACGTCCGGTGCCGGCTTGCCGCGTTCGACCTCCTCGGACGAAACCGTCGCGCGAAAGCAGTTTTCGAGCCCGGCGAGCTCGAGCACTTCCTCGAACACCTCGCGGTTGGACGACGACGCGAGCGCGAGCGGCAACGCCGCGGCCGTCCGCCGCACCGCCTCCTTCGCGCCCGGCAGCAGCGGCAGCTCGTGCCTGTACGCCTCGAGCATCCGCTCGACGACGGCGCGGTTGATCGAGTCCGGATCGTCCGGCACGCCCGCCTCGTCATGGAGAAAACGCGACCACTCGGGTGCGCTCATCCCCATCATCGCCCGCTGCACCTTCTCGTCGTACCGGCCTCCGCGGTCCCGCACGTAGCGCTCGCGCACCGCGTCCCAGACCTCCTCCGACTGGAGCAGCACGCCGTCGAGGTCGAAGACGACGGCTTCGATCACACGCTGTGGTAGGTGCTCTCGCGGTAGACGAGCGCGTGATGCGAGGGGCCGTGCTCGATCGACAGGGCGTCGGCGATGAAGAAGGTGTGGTCGCCGGCGTCTGTCTCGGTCTGCGTCTGGGCCTCGATCCAGCCGAGCGCGCCCTCGATTAGCGGTGCGACCTGCCCCTCGCGGGTCGGGACGCCCTGCCAGTGGACGATCGGCGGGTAGCCGGCGGCGAAGCGCCGCGCGAGCTCCTCCTGCTCGGAGCCGAGGAGACTGACCGCAAAGCGGCCGGCGCTGCGCAGGAGCTCGTAGCACGAGGCGTCCTTGCCGATCGAGACGCCGATCAGCGGCGGCTCGAGGGAGAGCGACACGAGGGAGGACACGGTGACGCCCATCCGGTCGCCCTCGACGTCGACACTCAGGATCGAGACGCCGTGCGGCCAGAGCCGCATCAGCGTGCGAAGCTCGTCTCCCCTCGCCATGCGGGAGAACGCTACAGACGAGCGGCGGGGGTGAGATTCGAACTCACGGAGCCGTGAGGCTCAACGGTTTTCAAGACCGCCCCGTTCGACCGCTCCGGCACCCCGCCGCGCCGTCTAGTGTCGCAGCCGTGGCGACGATGAAGGATCTCGACAAGCTCGCGCTCGCAATGCCCCAGGCGACCAAGGAGGTCGAGGACGGCCGGCCGACCTACCGCGTGCACGGGAAGATGTTCTGCTTCCACCGCAGCCGGCGGCCCGACGCCGTCGAGCCGGAAACGGGCGAGCGGCTCGACGACGTGCTCGTCTTCCGCGTTGCCGACCTCGGCGTGAAGGAGCTGCTCCTCTCCGACGCGCGCGGCATCTACTTCACGACTCCGCACTGGGACGGCTACTCAGCCGTGCTGATGCGCATCCCTGACCTCGCTCGCCTCGACCGTGACGAACTGCGGGACCTCGTCGAGGAGGCTTGGCTGACGCGCGCGCAGAAGCGGCTCGCGAAGGAGTGGCTGGCTAAGGATTGACGCGCTCTGGGGCGCCGTAGTCGCGCAGCACGTCCGGCACGTCGCCCTGGAAGTTCTCGAGGATCGCGAGCACCGTGCGGTCGGTCGTCGCCGTCCCGTTCAGCGTGTGTACCGGCTCGAGGTCGTTGCCGACACGGTGGCGAATTCCCAGGCGGCGAGCCTGGAAGTCGGTCGTGTTCGACGCTGAGGTCAGCTCGCGATAGCGCTCCTGGAACGGGAACCAGCCCTCGATGTCGTACTTCTTCGCCGCCGGGGCGCCAAGGTCGCCGGCCGCGACGTTGACGACGCGGTACGGAAGGCCGAGCGCCTCGAGGATCTCCTCCTCGATCGCCAGGAGTCGTTCGTGCGCGTCGCTCGACTCCGCGGGGTCGCAGAAGACGAAGAGCTCGACCTTGTTGAACTGATGGACGCGGAACATGCCACGCGTGTCTTTGCCCGCGGCGCCGGCCTCCCGCCGGAAGTTCGTCGAGAAGGCCGAGTAGCGGAGTGGCAGCTCCTCGAGGATCTCGCCCATGTGCAGGCCGGCGAGGGCGACCTCGGAGGTACCGGTCAGGTACAGCTCGTCCGCCTCGAGCGAGTAGATGTTCGAGCGCTCCGTGGGGAAGAAGCCGGTGCCGTACATCGCGTCCTCGCGGACGAGCACCGGCGGCAGCATCGGCGTGTGACCGTGCTTCACCGAGGTGTCGAGCGCGAAGCGGTAGAGCGCGAGCGCGAGCAGCGCCGTGTCCCCGATCAGGTAACCGAACCGTGAGCCGGAGAGGCGCGCCGCGCGCTCCATGTCGAAGCGGCCGATCTCGGTGTGCTCCTTCGCCTCGGCGGCCTGCACCGGCTCGCCCACGACGCGGAGCACCTCGGCGTCTTCTTCGGTGAAGCCGTCCGGAGCCGAGTCGTCCGGAGGATTCGGCACCAGCGCCAGCGCCTCGTCTCGCGCAGCCTCCGCCTCGGTGAGCTCGCGCTCGACGCTCTGCAACTCTTCTTTGACGCCGCGGAGCTCCTCGAGCTGCTCGGGTGTCGGTTTGCCCTTGACCTTCGTCCGCGAGCGGAGCTCGTCGACGCGTGGCACGAGCTCGCGCCAGCGCGCGTCGGCGGCGAGCCACGCGTCGAAGGCCTCGGCTGCGCCCTTGCGCGCGAGGCGGCGACGGTACTCGTCCGGCTCGGCGCGGGCGGCGCGGGCATCGATCACGCCGCTGAGTCTAAGTACGCCTCGAGCAGGTCGGCCACGCCTTCCTCGTGAACCGAGGGAACGGCGAGATCGGCACGCGCGAGCACGTCCTCGTGCGCGTTCGCGACGGCGACGCCGAAGCCGGCCCAGTCGAGCAGCTCGCGGTCGTTTTCCCCGTCGCCGCACGCGACCGTCTCCTCCGGTCCGAAGCCGAGCCGCTCGGCGACGAACGCGAGCCCGCTCCCCTTGCTTACGTGCGGGTGCGCGAACTCGAGGAAGTACGGCAGCGACTTGGAGATGAAGAGGCGTCCCGCGAAGCGCGGCACCAGCTCCTCCTCGAGCTGGTCGAGCGCAGCGGGATCGCCGACCGCAACGAGCTTGGTCGGGTCGCTGTCGAGCCACTTCCGGAGGTCGCCGACGGCGTGGATCTCGAGGTGCTGGAAGTCGGCGTAGCGCCGCGCCTCCGGCGTAACCTCGGCGACGTAGAGCAGGTCGTCGACGTAGCAGTTGAGGTGAAAGCCGGCGGCGAGCACGGCGTCCATCGCCTCCCGCGCCTCGGCGAGCGGGATTGGGACATGGAGGAGGAACTCGTCCGTCGCAGGGTCGGCGACGACGGCTCCCTGGTAGCAGACGACGAGGTCGTCGAGCTCCGCCTGCTCGAGGTACGGCCGCACTGCTCGGAACATCCGCCCGGTGACGATGACAACGTGGGTACCCGTCGACCTCGTGTGGGCGAGTGCGTCCCGGGTGCGCGGCCGCAACACGCCGTCCTCGGCGATAAGCGTGCGGTCGAGATCGAGCGCGAAAGCGGCGACGTGCGCCGGAAACGCGGGAGGGAGCTCTACGGCGCCGTGCCGCCGGTCGAATCGACGACGTAGGCGGACACGTCCGCGATCTGCTTCGGGCTGAGCTTCGATTTGAAGGCCGGCATCGCGCCGCCGCCGTTCGTCACCTGTGCGGTGACGGCCTGGTAGTCGGGCTTGAGCTGGTCGAGATTCGGCCCGACGGTGCCGGTGGAATGTGCGGCGGCGAGCGTGTGACAGCCCCCGCAGCCGGAGCTCGCGTAGATGCCGCTGCCCTTCTTCGAGTCGCCCTTGAGATGGAAGGCGGGAACGACCGGGAAGCTCGAGGTGGTCGCGACCGTCCCGACCACGGTGTTCGGCGTCGCCGAGGTGACGCCCTCGGAACCGCAGCCCGCGAGCAGGATGGCGCCGAGCACAGCGGCAGCGGCGATGACTGCTGGGTGGCGCACCGCGGAGGACTCTAATGAACCGCTAAGACGAGGGCACGCGGGAACCGGCAGACTGACCCTGCTCAGTACCATTGGGCGTATGGAACGCAAGAATTTTGGACGCGACCGGGGGCTTTCGCTTCGGATGGTGCTCACGAGCGGGCTGCTCGGTCTGCTCTACGTCGTCTTCGCGGTCGTCCTCTTCAGTGTCTTCAACTTCGGGCTTGTGGCGATGCTGGTGATCGTCATCGGCCTCGCTGTCTTCCAGTACTTCTCTTCGGCGAAGCTCGCGCTCGCCGCCTCCGGGGCGAAGGTCGTCTCCCAGGAAGAGGCGCCGGATCTGCACGCAATGGTGGAGCGGCTCTGCGCGATGGCCAACCTGCCGAAGCCTCAGATCGCAGTGGTCGACACCGACGTGCCGAACGCATTTGCGACCGGTCGGAACCCGAAGCACGCGGCGGTCGCCGTGACGACCGGGCTCTGGCGGCGGCTCGAGCCGCAGGAGATCGAAAGCGTGCTCGCGCACGAGCTCTCCCACGTCGCGAACCGGGACGTCCTGGTCATGACGGTCGCGAGCTTCTTCGCCATGCTCGCCGCGCTGCTCACACGCTTCGGGCTCTATGCCGGGATGTTCGGTGGCTTCGGCGGCGGCAACCGGGACAGCAACAACAACCAGGTGCCGGTCTGGCTGATCGTCTTCCTGGTCTCGGTCGTGGTCTACGCGATCAGCTGGGTCCTGATCCGGACGATCTCCCGCTACCGCGAGTATGCGGCCGACCGTGGCTCCGCGATCATCACCGGCGCGCCGGAGAACCTGATGAGCGCGCTCCAGAAGATCTCGAGCAACATTACGCAGATCCCGCAGCAGGACCTGCGCGAGGTCCAGGGCATGAACGCGTTCTTCATCATCCCGACCAACTGGAAGACGCAGATGAGCGAGTGGATGATGGATCACCCGCCGCTCGAGAAGCGCCTCGCGGCCCTCTCCGAGATCGCTCGCGAGATGGGCAAGCCCGTCGGCTAGATCGGCGCGTCGAACAAGGCGAGCCACTTGCTGAGGTCGGGCTCGATCGGCAGCTCGGGCTCGAGCTTCGCCTTCAGCTCGAGCTCCTGCGCGTTGTCGCGCTCCTGCTTCTCGCCGGTCGGGACGAACGGCCACCACGTGCCGGTCTTGAAGCCGTAGATCCAGTAGACGGGGTGACCCGAGCCGAAGGCTGAGCTCTCGAAGCGGAAGGCGGCTGCGAGGAGCTGGCCGCCGAAGCCGTGGTCCTCGAGCTCGGAGGCGAGCGTATGGACGCCCGCGACCTGGTCCTCGAGCTGCGCGTCATGGACGATCACCCACTCGAAGCCGAACGAGTCGGTCTTGCGGTCGATCGTGGAGCCGGAGTCCCGCGCGACGCTGCGGAGCAGCTCCTCAGCGTCGCCTTCGCTCGAGGTGAACTCTCCCGCCGAGAGCGGCTTGAAGATGAGCGCTGCGTCACCGGCCGTCTTGAGCGAGCACGCGGTATCGAGCGTGACGGCCGCGGTCGAGAGCGCGAACAGCTTCTCGGCCGCCGGACCCTGCAGCTTCTTGCGGCCGAAGAGAATGTCGCCGAACCGGGTCAGGACTCGGTGGTTTCCTCGGCCGGCTGCGCCGCCGGCTGGGCGTCCGGGGCCGAGGCGGGCTGTTCGCCGCCGGGCGCGATCTCCTTCTGGGGCTCGCCGGAGCCGACTTCCGCCTTGAGCTTCGCCAGCTCGTCGTCGACCTGCGAGGCGGAGGAGATCTGCGCGAGCTCGCGGTCGAGCTGTGTCTGGTCGCCTGCTGTGAAGTCCTCGAGCGCGCCGGCCGACGTGAGCTCGTCGATTGCCGAGGCGCGCGCCTGCATCTCCTCGGTCTTGTCCTTCGCGCGCTGGATGGCCAGCCCTGTGTCGTTCATATGCTGGCCGATTCCGGTCGCGGCCTCGCCGACCTTGACCTGAGCCTCCGCGGCCGAGTACTGCGCCTTGAGGACTTCCTTCTGCGAGCGGAAGGACTCGATCCGGGTCTCGAGCTGCTGCTGCGCCGCCACGAGCTTCTCCTGCTGGTCTTCCAGCCCCTTCACCTGCGTGTCCATGTCCTGCAGCTGCCCCTGGGCGATCGCCTTGCGCTCGAGCGCCTGGCGGGCGAGGTCCTCGCGGTTTGCCGCGACCGCCTGCCGGGCCTGGGTCTCGAGCTTGACGACGTTCTGCTCCAGCTTCTGCTGCTGCAGCTCGAGTCGCTTCTTCGAGGTGACGACGTCGGCGGTGCCGCGCTTGACGTTCTGCAGTTGCTGGAGCATCTGCTCGTAGGAGTAATCGAGCGTCTCGGTCGGGTTCTCGGCCCGGTTGAGCAGCTTCGAGTACTTCGACTTGATGACCGTCGTCGTGCGTGACCACAGGCCCGCCATGAATCCTCCTCGTGGGGAACGCAGTTAGGTTACCGCCATGCTCGTGGAGAAGAGCATGCATCCCGACTGGCTCAGCAACGCCTTCCTGGTCGCGGCCGAAGGCGGGCCGGCAGTGTTCGTCGACGCCGGGGCCGACGTCGCGCCGCTGATCGAAGCGGCTGAGCGGTGGGGAACGACGCCGGTCGCGATCCTCCGCACCCACGGGCACCACGACCACGTCGAGAACGAGGAGGAGCTCGTGCGCCGGTACTCGATCCCGGTGCTGGCAGAGCCCGGCGAGTGGAAGTGGGACGGCCTGCAGGTGCAGGCGCTCGCGACGCCGGGCCACTCCGACGACGGCCTCTCTTTCGTCATCGACGACGAGCTGGTCGCGACGGGCGACACGCTCTTCCGGGACGCGGTGGGCGGCGGTGACGTGGCGGCCGTCCGGCGGTCTGTGATGGATGTGCTCCTCGTGCTGCCCGACACGACGCGCGTCCTGCCGGGGCACTCGGACGAGACAACCATCGGTCGAGAGCGCCGCGAGAACCCGTTCATCCGCGTCTGGAGCGGCGCGGAGGCGGAGGGGAGTGAGCGAGTGCGGGTCGGCGGGCGCGACGCGACCCTCCTCGTCTGGTCGCCCGACTACGACGGGAACGGCAAGGCGTGGGTTCGCTTCGACGACGGTGAAGAAGCGACCGTCGGCGGCTCGCGCGTCGAACGCAACGGCTGAGAGGACCTGTCCGAAACGGACAGTAGGTTGCGCGGCGTGCGTCTCATCGTCGCCCGCTGCGAGGTCACGTACTCGGGCCGCCTCTCGGCCGTACTGCCCGAGGCCGTGCGGCTCCTCATCCTGAAGGGCGACGGCTCGGTGCTCGTCCACGACGACGCCGGCGGCTACAAGCCGCTCAACTGGATGACGGCGCCGACCTTCATCGCCGACGAGGGCGACCGGCTGGTCGTGACGAAGCCGAAGAGCGAGGACGCCCTCGAGATTCGCCTACTCGAGGTGCTGAGCGACGTCGTGCACGACATGGGGGAGTCCGTGGCGCTGCAGAAGGACGGCGTCGAGCGCGACCTGCAGGAGGCGCTCGCCGCCGCGCCCGGGGCGCTCGGCGAGCCCCTGACGCTCGTGCGCCGCGAGTGGCAGACGGAGATCGGGCCGGTCGACCTCATGTGCCACGACGACGCTGGGGAGTGGGTCGCCGTCGAGGTCAAGCGGATCGGGACGATCGAGGCGGTCGAGCAGCTGACGCGCTACCTCGACTTCATCCGCCGCGATCCGGCGAAGACCGGTTGCCGCGGGATCCTCGTGGCCCAGCGGCTCAAGCCGCAGGCCGTCGCGCTTGCGGAGTCCCGCGACATCCGGTGCGTAACGGTCGACCTCGCTGTGGTGCGCGGTGAGCGCGAGCCTGACCTGACGCTCTTCGCGGCCTAGCTAATCGCGTCGACCGCGGCTTCGACGCCCGCGCGCACGCCGTCCGGATGGGCGTATGCCGCGGAGCCCAGGAGGAGCATCACCCCGTCGCGCGTGCCCGCCTGCTCGAGCTGCTCGCCGGCGTTCTCGGCGCCGACCCCGCCGCCGATCGCGGCCGTCGCCGGGCGCGCCGCCGCGATCTGCTCGCGCACCTCGTCGTCGGTGTCGAACGTGCGCGGCGAGAAGGATCCGACCTGGACGTAGTCGGCACCGAGCAGCCGCGTCAGTTCGGCGAGAACGCCGGCGGAGACCGACACCGGGCCGCCGCGGCGCAGGAAGGCGGAGCCGACGCGGTGGACGAAGACCGGGAGCCCGTGCTGGCGCAGCAGAGCGATCGAGCCGAGCCCGGCGAGAAACGCGTTGACCATCAGCGCCCGCGCACCGGCCGCGACGATCGCTTCGACGTCACCGCCGGTGACGTTCGCCGCGTAGAGGACGTGCTCCGGGATCGAGGCGTTCACGGCGCGAACCCGCTCCGGCGACGACCTTTGCAGCTCGTCGTCCTTGACGAGAACCGCGCCGCCGGCCGCAAGCTCCCCGGCAACCGAGGCTGCCTCCGCCGGACTCAGACCGAGCGCAGGCTTCACGATCGCGCCGACCGAGACGCCCGGTTGTGCGGGGAACGCCGGGCCCGGGAGTCCTGCCGGCCACGCCACCTCGACCAGCCGGCACGAGTCGACGTCCCCGCGGTCCGCCCACTCGCCGGCTACGCAGGCAGCGAGGAGCTGCTCGGCGCTCGTCTCCTCGTCGAGCGCCGGGAACTCGACCGTCACGCGCTCTCCCTCGACGTCGACAACCTCTGCCCGCACCCGCTCCGGTCCATCAGGCAGGCTCACGGACTGGAGGATCGCGAGCGTCTCGCCCCAGGCCGGCGGCCGGATTTCGTAAACCGCGCGCACGGCCGTATCGTAGGTCCCTCGTTGCGGCCGAAGGAGGAATTCAATGGCAGTGAAGTTGCACCGCTGTAGCGGCATGTGGGCAAAGTTCAGCGGCCACCCGTGCTGGCGGGTCCAGAAAGCGCTGGACGATTCCGGCGTCGAGTACGAGCTCGTCCAGGAGGGCTCGGCGTTCAAGGGCTCGAGCCGCGAGCAGACGATCGAGAAGACGGGCCAGAAGAAGTTCCCGTGGATCGAGTTCGAGGACGGGAGCGTCTACCGCGAGGAGTCGAAGGAGATGGCCGAGACGATCCGGGCCGGAAGGCTGGACGAAGAGCGGCAATCTGCCTAGCTACACTGAGCCCGCCGCGGGGCTATAGCTCAGTTGGGAGAGCGCCTGGATCGCACCCAGGAGGTCGCCGGTTCGAGTCCGGCTAGCTCCATCGCGAGAGGCCCTGAACCAGGGCCCTTTTGCTGAAACGAGCTACGAAGAAGCCCGTGCTCGCCGAGCAGCCGCAACGGGCCGAGCCTTCGCCGCAGCGCGTCTTCGCCGCGGCGCGATCGCATCGTGGAGTAGCCGCAACATCGCCTCGATGTCGAAGGGGTCTTCGCCGGCGACACGGAGCGCGAGGCCGTTGAGGAGGGAGGTCGTGAAGCGGCCGAGCTCGATCCAGTCGACGTCGTCGCGGAGCTTCCCCTCGGCCTGCTGCTGCTGGAACCACTCCTGGATGCGAGGGCTCGTGTCCGCTGCCTTGGCCTCGAGCCGCCGGACGAAGTCCTCGTCGTGGCGCATCCGGCTCTCGGTCTCGATCAGGACGGCCAGCCACTCCGGGCTCTCCGCAGCAAGAGCACGGAACGCCGCGTCGAGGCCGCCATCGAGGAGGATGTCGCCGAAGCGCGTGTTCATCTCGATCGCGAGCTCGACGAACAGGTCGTTCTTGTTCTCG
>Ga0075434_100002394_pt1 | contig 16457 bp, 15 predicted proteins | sample RhiMethybrSRZTD3_FD_75298 | JGI IMG/M metagenome (GOLD analysis project Ga0075434, IMG submission 75298) | Populus rhizosphere microbial communities from Tennessee, USA - Rhizosphere MetaG P. TD hybrid SRZTD3 | ecosystem: Host-associated > Plants > Roots > Rhizosphere > Soil | place: USA... | reverse complement strand
GCCGCCGCCAATGCCGCGCCGGTCGCCGCTGCGCCCGCGCCGGCCGCCGCTGCTCCAGCTCCGATGACGGCGTCCGACAAGAACACGCAGGCGAAGGCGCAGAAGCAGGCGAAGGCCGAGCAGGAGAAGCAGGCCAAGCTGGACAAAGAGAACCAGGAACGCCAGGCGAAGCTTGCGAAGGCGCAGGAGAAGGCCGAGCAGGAACGTCAGTCACAGATGGCCAAGGCCGCTCGCGAACAGGCCAAGCGCGACGCCGACGCGGCGCGGAAGCAGCAGAAATAGCTATGGCGCAACTGGTCGGACTCATCGTCTCTGAAGACGACGGTTTCAAGACGCACTTCGCGCGGCTGCTGCGCACGGGAGCGATTCCGGTCAGCGTGATGGACGCTCGCGCCAGTCGCGACGGCGTCCCGCCGGATCTGGTCATCGTCGACACCCGAGATGCGTCGTCTGCGATGGCGAGCATCGAGCGGCTGCGGGCGAACGCGCCCGGCGCCGGCATCTTCGCGATCGCGCTGGTCGCGGAGCCGGATCTGATTCTGCAGTCGATGCGCGCCGGCGCCAACGAGTTCTTCACCTGGCCGCCGGCCGAGGAAACGTTCCATAGCGCGGTGCGCCGGACGGCGGCCCGCCGCGAAACCGCGGCCGGGGCGCGCCCGGCGGCCACGACGCTGGTGTTCTTCGGCGCCAAGGGCGGCGCCGGCACGACGACGGTCGCGGTCAACTGCGGCGTCGAGCTCGCGCGGCTCAGCAAGCGTTCGACGGTGATCGTCGATCTCAAGCCGGGACTGGGCGAGGTGGCGCTGTTTCTCGGGGTGCGCCCGCGTTACAGCCTGCTCGACGCAATCGACAACCTGCACCGCCTGGACCGGGAGTTCCTGAAGGAACTGGTGGTGAAGCACAAGTCGGGTCTCGAGATCCTCGCCGGATCGGACCAGTTCGATCGGCCGGGCGCCGCCGATGGCGCGGCAATCGAGGAGCTGTTCCGGCTGCTGGCGCGGCAGTACGAGTACATCCTGGTGGATGCGGGGAGTCAGATCAATTCGTGCACGGTGGCCGGGCTCTACACCGCCGACACGATCTTCATGGTCGCGAACCCCGACGTGCCGTCGGTGCGCAACGCGCAGCGGCTGCTCGATCGGGTTCGACAGCTCGGGGCCTGCGGCGAGCGCGTGCGCGTGCTGCTCAACCGCGCCGCCGAGCCGTACCCGATTCCACCGAAGCAGATCGAGGGCGCGCTCGGCCACCCGATTCACCACACGTTCCCGAGCGACTACAAGACCGTCTCGACCGCGCTCAATTCGGGCGTGCCACTCGCGCTGGCGGGCAACACCGACATCGCCACGCAGTTCGATCACTTCACACGGCAAATCCTGGAGCCGGGCGCCGCGGCGCCGGCCCCGCAGCCGGCGCGGCGCAAGCTGCCGGGCCTCGAACGCATCGCGTCCATCTGGTGAGCCTATGAATTCTGCGACGATGCCCGCTGCGCTGCCGCAGTCCCGCATGCCGATGCCGGCGCCGGGCCAGCGCTATCTGGATCTGAAAGCCAGCGTTCACAAGAAGCTGCTCAATCGCCTCAACCTCGAGGCGCTCGCCCAATCCGATCGCGCCCGCGCCGAAAGCGAAATCCGCACGCTGCTGATGGAGCTGCTGGCCGAAGAGGGGACGCCGCTCAGCATGCAGGAGCGCGACCTGCTGTTCATCGAGCTGATGGACGACGTGTTCGGGCTCGGACCGCTCGAGCCGCTGTTGCGCGATCCGTCGGTCAACGACATCCTGGTCAACACCTTCAAGCACGTCTACGTCGAGCGCAAAGGCGTGCTCGAGCGGGTCTCGGCGAACTTCCAGGACGACCGTCATTTGATGCGCGTCATCGACCGCATCGTGAGCGCGGTCGGCCGCCGCGTCGACGACAGCTCGCCAATGGTGGACGCCCGGCTGCCGGACGGCTCGCGCGTCAACGCCATCATTCCGCCGCTGGCGGTGGACGGCCCGCTGGTCTCAATCCGCCGGTTTCCCGCCGAGCGCTTGAAGGCCGACGACCTGGTGACGCTGCGGGCGCTGACCCGGCCGATGCTCGAGTTCCTGACCCACTGCGTCCGCGCCCGGTTGAACGGACTGATCAGCGGCGGCACCGGCGCCGGAAAGACGACGCTCCTGAACGTGCTGTCGTCGTTCATCTCGGAACGCGAACGCATCGTCACGATCGAGGACGCCGCGGAGTTGCAGCTGCATCAGGAGCACGTCGTCCGTCTGGAGACGCGGCCACCGAACGTCGAAGGGAAGGGTGCCATCCGCCAGCGTCAGCTGATGATCAACGCCCTTCGTATGCGGCCCGATCGCATTGTCGTCGGCGAGGTCCGCGGCGAGGAAGCGCTCGACATGCTTCAGGCCATGAACACCGGCCACGACGGGTCGCTGACAACGGTCCACGCGAATACGCCACGCGACGCGCTGAGCCGAATCGAAACCATGATCGCGATGGGTGCGACCAACCTGCCCGAGCGCGCGATGCGCCAGCAGATCTCATCCGCGATTCAGATCGTCGTGCAGCAGACCCGACTGAGTGACGGGTCGCGCAAGATCACCAGCATCTCCGAGATCACCGGCATGGAAGGCGACATCATCACGATGCAGGAGATCTTCGTGTTCGAGAAGATGGGCGTCACACAGGACGGCAAGGTCATCGGCCGCTTCCGCGCGACCGGCGTCCGCCCGAAGTGCTGCGAGCGGATGAAAGCGTCGGGCATCCATCTGCCGGCCGACATGTTCGAAGGCGTGACCGAGGTGCGGTAATGGGTCTGGCTTTCTTCGTCTTCGTCGTCGTCGCCGGCACGATTATCGGCGGCTATTATGCCGTGACGATCCTGCCGGAGAAATTCGCTGCCCGGGCACTGGATCGCCGGCTGCGCGACGTCGGTTCCGACGGCGAGTCGCCGTCCGAGGGCGTCGGCGAAACCGTGGTGAAGCGGGCGCTGGAAGGGCCGTTGCCAGGCGTCGATCGCCTGGTCGCCGGCACGCGCGGCGGCGTCAGTCTGCAGAGCCTGATCGATCAGTCGGGCGTGCGCATCACACCCAGCGCCGTCGTGTTGATCAGCGTCATGGGCGCGCTGATGACGGGTCTGCTCACCTATCTGCTGCTGCCGCAGCCATTGATCGCGCTGCTGGTGGCCCTGGGCGCCGCGTTCGCGCCGTTTGGTTTCCTGTTGCACCGCCGCGGGCGCCGTCTCAAGAAATTCGAGGAGATGTTTCCGGAAGCGCTCGATCTCTTGTCGCGCGCCATCCGCGCCGGTCACGCCTTTCAGACCGCGATGGGCATGGTGGCCGACGAGCTGCCGGAACCGGTCGGACCGGAGTTCAAGAAGACGTTCGACCAGCAGAATTTCGGCCTGCCGCTGCGTGATGCGCTCAACGAGCTGTCGGAGCGCATCACCCTTCTGGACGTCCGCTTCTTCGTGACGGCCGTCCTGATCCAGCGCGACACCGGCGGCAACCTGTCGGAGATCCTCGACAACCTGGCGCACGTGGTGCGCGAGCGCTTCAAGATCCAACGGCAGGTTCGCGTCCACACCGCGCACGGTCGTTTCACCGGTTACGTGCTCCTGGCTTTGCCCGCGGCGCTCGCCGTCGCGTTGTCGATCATCAATCCTGACCACATGCACCTGCTGTTTCACGAGCGCATGGGACAAATCATGTTGATGGGCGCGATCGTGATGCAGTCCATCGGCTTCGTGTGGATCCGCAAGGTGATCAAGATCGAGGTATAGCCGTGCTGATGCTGCTTCCGCTTCTGGCATTCCTCTTTGCGTCGCTGCTGATCGCCGCCGGCGCGATGGCGCTCGCGCCCGCGTCGACGTCCACCATCGAACGCCGGCTCGGCGAAGTGTCGGGGACGCCCGTCAAGGAAAGGACCGAAGGCGAGGGCTACAACCGAAGAGTCCTCGATGCGTTGAAGAAGATCGGCAGCGTGGCGCCGCGACCGGCCAAGGAGATGGGCAAGCTGCAGCAGCGGCTGGTGAACGCCGGGTATCGCAGCCACGAGGCGCTGCCCATCTTCTTCGGCATCCGGCTCGGCTTCGCGGTCATCGTCTTCCTCGTCCTCTCGTCCCCGATCGTCCGCCATCCGAACATGGCGCTGTCGCTCGCAGGATGCGCCCTCGGCTACCTGCTGCCGAGCATGGCACTGGGCCGGATCGCCAAGAAACGGCAGCACAAGATTCGCCTGGGCCTGCCCGATGCGCTCGACCTCCTCGTCGTGAGCGTCGAAGCCGGCCTTGGCCTCGATCAGGCCATCCAGCGAGTCGGCGACGAGCTCGACTTCGCGCACCCGGAGCTGTCCGAAGAGCTGCGCCTGATCAACCTGGAGCTGCGTGCCGGCAAGGGGCGCGCGGAAGCGTTGCGGAACCTCGCCGACCGGACCGGCGTGGACGATGTGGTGTCGCTGGTCGCGATGCTCGTGCAGACCGACAAGTTCGGCACCAGCGTGGCCCAGTCGCTGCGCGTGCACTCGGACACGGTCCGCACCAAGCGCCGGCAGCGGGCGGAGGAAGCCGCCGCCAAGACCGGCGTGAAGATGGTGTTCCCGCTGGTGTTTTGCATCTTCCCGGCCATCTGGGTGGTGACGATTGGACCCGCCGCCATCAAGTTCGTCCAGGTCCTGGTGCCGATGGCGTCGAAATGAGCACGAACTTCCTCGACCTCCCGGAACCGCGGAGCCTGCAAGACACCGGCATCGGCGGTGATCAGATCGAGCAGCTGCTCGTGAAGACGCTCTACTCGGGCGAAGCCACCGGCCTCGAGATCGCCGACAAGATGTGTCTGCCGTTCCACATCCTCGAGCCGCTCATCGAGCGCCTGCGCAACGAGCGCCTGATGGAAGTGAAGGGCTCGGGCGGCTCCGGCGCGTCGACCTATCGCTATGCGCTGACCGACAGCGGGCGCGACCGCGCCCGACAGTACATGGAGGTCAGCCACTACGTCGGTGCCGCCCCCGTGTCCCTCGCGCGGTACGTCGCCTATATGACAGCGCTGCAAGCGGCGCGCGGCTATATGGACAAGGAGCGCCTGCGCAACGGCTTCTCGCACCTGATCATCAGCGACGAGGTGCTGGAGATGGTCGGCCCCGCCGTCAACGCCGGCAAGGCGGTGTTCTTGTACGGACCGCCGGGAAACGGCAAGTCGGTGATCGCGGAGGGTATGGGGCGGTCGCTTGGCGGCGACATGCACATCCCGCGCGCCATCGACGTCGACGGCCACACCGTGATGATGTACGACCCGATCGTTCACGAGTCGCTCGAGAATCCCCGCGAGTCGTCGCTCGTGGTCGCCGCGGTGGCGCACGATCGACGCTGGGTGCGCATCCGCCGGCCGGTCGTCATGGTGGGCGGCGAGCTGACGCTCGACATGCTCGACCTCCGCTTCAATCCGACCGCGCGGTTCTACGAAGCGCCGATTCAGTTGAAGGCGAACGGCGGCGTGTTCCTCGTCGACGACTTCGGCCGTCAGCGCATGCGCCCGCAAGACCTCCTGAACCGGTGGATCGTGCCGCTCGAAAGCCGCATCGATCACCTCACGCTGCACTCCGGCAAGAAGTTCGTCGTGCCGTTCGACACGCTGGTGGTCTTCGCGACGAACCTTCCGCCGGAATCGCTCGCCGACGAAGCGTTCCTGCGCCGCATTCCCTACAAGATTGCGATCGAGGATCCGAGCCTCGACGAGTTCACGAAGATCTTCGAGCTCAACTGCAAGCGCCGCAACCTGCGCTTCCACCAGGTGATGGTGGCGTACCTCCAGCGCCGGCATTACAAACCGTCGGCGCGGCCGCTGCGCGCCTGCCATCCACGCGACCTGCTCGATCAGGTGAGCGCGCTCTGCCGCTATCGCGGCGTTGAGCCGACGATTACGCGGGAACTGCTCGATGCCGCCTGCAAGTCGTACTTTGTCGGCGAGGCGCCCGTACCGCAGCTGCCCACGACGCCGAAGAGTTCGGCCAGGCGGATGGACGTGCACTGATGAACGCCTCCAGACGGCACCGGCTCACCGATCTGCTGGCACGAGTCACCATCGGTGCGCAATCGACGCTGCTGTCAATCAACGTTCTCGCGGACTTCCTGCGTACCGGACGGCTGACCGGGCTCCTGCTGCTGAGCGGCGAGGTCCTGGTCGTCGTGCTCACGATCATGCGCCGGCCGGCCACGCTCATCAACCGGTCGTTCGCCGCCGGTCTAGTGACGCTGGTGTCTGTCCTCGGTCCACCGATGCTGCGCACGGGTGATGCGCCGGCGCTCGCGCCGGATCTCGTCACAACCGTGTTGTCCGCGATCGGCCTGACGATCGCGGCGCTCGGCAAGGCGTCGCTGGGCCGGAGCTTCGGCCTCGTGCCGGCGAACCGCGGCGTCGTCGTCCGCGGCCCGTACACACTGGTGAGGCATCCGATTTACCTCGGCTACCTCTTCACGCATGTGGCGTTCCTGGCGCAATACCCGACCCTGTGGAACGGCGTCGTGCTTCTAGTCGCCGACAGCGCCCTGATCGTCCGGGCGCTGATGGAAGAACGGGTCCTGAGCGAGGACGCCGCGTATCAGGGCTACTGCCAGCGCGTCAGCTGGCACCTGGTGCCGGGAGTGTTCTGATGGGCACCATGCTGATGAACGAGCGCACGCACGAGCCGGTGGCGACCGCGCTGGAACTGGCGGTTACGCGACGGGCTCGTCGCCGCGGCCTGCTCGGCCGCGACGGCCTCGACGACTCGGAGGCGCTGATCCTCGCGCCCTGCACCGCCGTGCACACGGCGTTTATGCGCTTTGCCATCGACGTGCTGTTTCTCGACCGCGACGGCTGCGCCGTGAAGATCGTGCCGGATGTCGTTCCCTGGCGGATCGCCGCCGCGGCGCGTGCCTATGCCGTCGTCGAAATGGCTGCCGGCAGCGCCAAACGCCACGGCGTCCAGTTGGGCGACCGCCTGTACGTGTCACCGGAGGGTATATGAGACGCCTGCGATCGCGATTCGCGGAGGCTCGCGGCACCGCACTGGTCGAGGCCGCGCTCATCACGCCGCTGCTGCTGTTCCTGACGCTGTCGATCGTCGATTTCGGCGCGATGTTCTATTGCTATCTCGCGCTCGAGAACGGCGTCGCCCAGGCTTCGCGCTACGCCGTCACCGGCAATTTGATGGTGGACCCGAACAACCCCGCGAACAACCTCTCGCGCACTGACTCGATCAAGGCGGCGATGCGGCAGGCGACACCCACCCTGACGATTCCGGATGCGGCGTTCAGCTTCAATCACATGGCGCAGGGCGGCAACGTCTGGCTGGGCGGCGTCGGCGGACCGGATGAGATCGACAAGGTGACCGTGACGTACACCTGGACCTTCTTCAACCCGGTGCTCTGGCCATTCTTCAACAACGGCCAGATCACGCTCAGCGTCGATTCCTCGATGAAGAACGAAAGCAGGTGGCAATGACTTCCAATCGCCAACGCCTTCGCGATGAGCGAGGGACGGCCCTCGTCGAGTTCTCGCTGGTGGCGCCGCTCGTCCTCGTTCTCTGTCTCGGCGTGGTCGAGGTGAGCTACGCGCTGCTCGATCAACACGTCGTGACCAAGCTCACGCGGGAAGGATCGAACCTGATTTCCCGCAATACGAGCCTGCTGGACACCGCCAACGCGCTGAGAAACATGAGCACCCGGCCGGTGGACTTCAACTCCAACGCGCGCGTGATCCTGTCCGTCGCCAAGAACGTCAACACCGTCGGCGCCGCGAACGTCGGCAGGGACGTTCTGTATCAGCGGTACGAGTTCGGGGCGCTTGGCGCGTCGAGCGCGTTGCAGACAGCAGGAGCCGCCGCGTTTGGTGGAGCGCCGGACTTTCAGGCCGCGAATGCGGACAACGACGTCAACCTGCGGCTGACGAATCTGCCGCCGAACCTGATCGGTGCGGGCGGCCTCCTATACATCACCGAGATCTACTCGAGGCATCAGCTGATTACGCCGTTCGATCGTTTCGGCATCCAGGTACCCGACACCCTGTATTCGATCGCGTATTTCTGAAAGGGATACGGACATGCGTAAGCGTCAATCGCATCTGCGAAAAAACGACGGGTTTACGCTCGTCTACATGGCGGTGACGCTGACGGTGCTGCTCCTCGGCACCGGGATCGCCGTCGACTCGGGCCGGGCCTATGTGGTCAAGGCGCAGTTGACCAAAGCGGTCGACGGCGCGGCACTGGCGGCGGCGCGGGCGCTCAATAGCGGCAACCCGCAGGCCGCCGCGACGCGTGTCTTCAAGGCGAACTTCCCGAACCAGTACCTCGGGACGCTGCCTGGCGATCCGACCACCGCGGCCGGGTTCTACACCTCCGCCGTCAACGCTGTGACCGGCGTCAACACCGTGACGGTTACGGCGACGGCCGTGCTGCCGACGACGTTCATGCAGCTGGGCAACATCATGACGGTGACGGTGGGCGCCACCGGTGAGGCGACGCGCCGAATGGTGGATCTGTCGCTGATCCTCGACGTGTCGAGCTCGATCGGCGGTCGCTGGGGGCCGGTGCGTGATGCCGCGCGGTCCTTCATCGACTCGTTCGACGCGCTCCACGATCGCGTGGCGCTTTTGACGTTCAGCAACGGCGCTGCGGTGCTGGATCCCATGCCCGCCGCCCGGGGCTTCGACAAGCCCGGCGTCATCGCCCACGTGCCTGGCGTCCTGCCCGGTGGCAGCACGAACATGGTCGAAGGGCTCTACCGCGGGTGGGACGAGCTGCGATCCGTTCCGGCCGGCCAGCAGTCCGGTCTACGAGTGATCGTGCTGTTCACGGACGGCGCATCGAACGGCGTGCCTGGCGACTACGGCGGCGGGATCGCGAAAGCGCTGCGCACGTGGGACTTCCCGAAGAATCTCCCGGACCCGGATAACCAGACGTGGGATGCACCGCGCATCGACGGGCTATACGAGACGGACACCGGAATCGCCAATCCCGGTATGAACATTACGCCGCCCAACTGGAACTCGAATCAGACGCTGGCGGGCGTGCCGTTGTTGCCGCTCAACACCTGGCACACGCACCATCGGAGCGCAGGCATCCCGTCGCAGTTCCCGCTTCAGTCCGCGGCGCTGCGAGTGAATGGAGCCGCGCAGACCGCGAGGCGCGGGCTGCGAAATCAAGACGTGGCGACAGGCCGCTACCCGGCCGAGGTCTTCAACATCAACAACGCGGCACGCAATGTCCTCGAGATCATCGCCAATGAAGCGCGCAACGACAACGGGGACTACAAGATACGCATCTACACAATCGGGATGGGCGAGCTCGTGCGCTACAACCTCGGGACAATGCCCGAAAAGCCCGAGGACATCCTGAAGCGGATCTCGAACGACAAGACGTCGCAGGACTTCAACGCCGCGCAGCTCGAAGGGCGCTATTTCTTCGCGCAGACAGAAGCCGACGTGGCGCCGGCGTTTCAGGGCATTCAGAACCAGATCCTGCGGTTGAGCAAGTAGGGCGATGGCCAGGCGGCGCCTTGGGCGCGATACGGATCCGGCATTGGTTTGCAGCGAAACCGATGGCCTTGAGGAGCGCTCGCGGGCGGATCGCGATCGGGCGTCGCACCTGTTGCCGCGCCGGTGGCGACCGCGGAAGATAGGCCCTCCGACTGCGAGCTTGGTCGAGGGGTTCGGCGATCCGTCCGAGTCGGCAATGGTCGCCCGGCGCCCGCGGATGTAGCGTTCGGACTCCGCCGCGCGTGACAGGTCGGCGGGTCGCGGAGCTACCCGGCGAAGTATCCGCTGCGCGCTTTGACGAAGGTCGACGGACGTCTGACCCTGACGTCGAGCCGGCGCCACTCGCGGCCGATCGCAGCTTCGATGGCGAGCACGTATTGCTGGCGCAGGCCGTCGATGAGTTGCGTCGATGCGACGACCGTTTCGGCGGGAGTCGTGGCGAACATGACTTGTCCCCCGGTCCACTCCGCCAGGTCGCGCAGATCCGCAGAATCAGAGGGCATCGAGCGTTCCATCGCATTCTGCATGAGCCGCTGATCCAACCACGGCACGGTCACGACGACGAAGACCGGCACGTCAATCGAGCTCGCCAGTCCCGACACCTCGCGTGGCGTCATGTCGCTGCTGGTGTCGACGCCGTCGGTGAGCACGATGATGGCTTTGTGCGTCGCGGATCGGGCGGCCAGTTTCCGCGCCGTGGCCGCCGTCGCATCGTACAAGGATGTGGTGCCGAAGGGCTCGAACTCCGCCAACGCGTCCCGCAGGGACGAGAGATCGCGAGTGAAGTCGCGACGGTCATGGAGCGACGAGTCAAATGTGAAGACCGCCACTTCGTCCCGGTCTGGATGGAGGTGCGTCAGGAGGGCGTCGTAGGCCTGGCGAACCAGTGCGATCCTGGGATCGACGCGCATGCTCCCACTCATATCGACGAGGATGGCCAAGCTGAGCGGTGACTCACGATCGGACCGCAGCGAGAGAATCGGTCGCAACTGCCCGTTGTCACGGACCTCGAAGTCATTGGTCGTGAGGCCGTTGACGATGCGTCCGTGGGCATCCTTGACCGAAGCCTGGATCGTGACCAGGTCGACAGTACTGTGAAACGTTTCAGGCTTCGGTCTTGAAGGGTCTTGCGCCTGTGGTTTTGCGGCCAGGCCAGTGGTGACTGCAATCGCCAGAACGAGTCTGAGAAATGCGTGTCTCATATCCTGAACCTCGACGTTGAGTACAGGGCTCCGCGCAGCGACCGATGGCCGGACGGGCCGTAACTTGTAGGGGAGGCAACGATTGTACCACGGGCTCGGCTGGATCTTCGTGAGCTCGAGGACCAGCGTACGCGACGGTCCAGTCGGACGCGTGAGAGCCCTGCGCAGCGGTCCAAAACTTAGGGGACGTGCCCTGCGAGGACGCTAAAAAATTTCGCGTATTTTGATCGCGTGGCGCGCTTGACAAACGCGCATCACCGCCTACATTGTCCATCGCTGCGAGCGCGCCGGACGCAGGCAAGTCATTCGAAGGTCCGGGAGTGCGAGGCGGATTGGTCGGCGACCTGCGACGAGTTTTCGCAAGAAGACCTGTCGCGACGTGGCCGAGCGAGACGCACGCGTAGTTCCGGAGAAGAGGACCACAAGGGTTCGATCGGTCGACGCCGAGCATTGATGTCAGCAGCAATGCGCAAGCATCGCTGAAGGTAACAAAGTCAAGCGTCGGTTCGAGCGAGACACCGAGGTTCTTCGAAAAGAAAACGTGCAAACGTTTTCGACCAACGAGCGGCAGGCCTTCGTCTGGGGCGCTGCGGCGTGTACACGCACTCCCACACGCCGGTTTCTTCCGCCTGAGCAATCTTCCGCAATTCGAACTAACATACGCCCCACGCACGTCACCGCACCGTCTTTCCGGCGCGGCACAGGCGGGCACTCTGAACGGAGGATCAGCGAAATGAAACGCGTAGTTCTGTTCGTCCTCGGTGTCGTCGCGATCGCACCATGCGCGCAGGCGCAAACTCCGGACGAAGCCATCGAGCGGGCGCTCGCTCCCGCGCCTCGCCAGATGAAGGAAGGCGCCACGGTCATCAAGTGGAAGGCCGACAACACCTACGACACCCTGCGCAAGGGCAGCAACAAGCTCGTGTGCTACGACCGATCCGGCGATCCCGGACAGCAGCCGTTTGCCGTGCAGTGCACCAGTCTCGCCAACCTCGATCGCGTCGCCCAGAATCGCAAGTTCGAGGCGATCGCCGACCGGCCCGCGCGGCAGGCTGCGATCGACGCGGCGGAGAAAGACGGCACGCGCGTCAAACCGGAGTTCGGTTCCGTGTGGCTGACGATGAATGGACCTGACCGGGAGCATGCGCGCATCCACACCACCGTTGCCGTTCCGGGCGCGACCGCGCAGTCGATGGGTCTCCCCGACAACAACCGGCAGGGCGGCATCTGGATCATGAACGCGGGTACGTCGACCGCTCACCTCATGATTCCCGGCAGTTAGAAGTTTGAAGGTGAAGTCAGAAGTCAGAAGTCAGAAGTCAGAAGTCAGAAGTCAGAAGTCAGAAGTCGGCACCGACTTCAGACTTCAGACTTCTGACTTCAGACTTCTGACTTCCAACTTCTGACTTCGTGATGTGACGGCTCAGCTGATCCGCCGCGTTTCTCTCCTTGAACTGCATCGAACATGTTGCTACTCTCGGCGTCATTGCCTGAGAGTTTCGGCGCGCGACTCCGTCAGCGTCGCGAACGACAACAAATCTCGCTCGCTACGATCGCAGAGCAGACGAAGATAAAGCTGTCGCTGCTGGAAGCGCTGGAGCGGGACGATGTCTCGCACTGGCCGTCGGGCATCTTTCGTCGCGCCTTCATCCGCGCCTACGCCCACGCCATCGGCCTCGAGCCGGATGTGGTCGTCCGCGATTTCCTTGCCGTCCATCCCGATCCGGTCGAGGACGTGTCGACCCTGCCGGCGCCCGCGTCCGCCGCGCCGGGCGTCGACGCGCCGGCGTCGAACGGCGGACCGCCGATGCGATTCCGCTATCTCGTCGGCGAAGTCGTCGATTCGCTCAATCGCTTTTGGGAGACGAACGTTCGAAAAGACCAGACCGAGGTTCCTGAGCGGACGGCGCCCGAGGACCAGCCGGCGAGGCCGCCCGCCTGGTCGGATCCCGATCTTCTCGGCGCGGCGCAGCTGTGCACCGATCTGGCGCGACTCGAAGACGTCCGCGACGCCGGCCCGCTGCTCCAGGAGGCGGCGAGAATCCTCGATGCGCTCGGCGTCATCGTCTGGCTGTGGGATCTGCAGGCAGCAGAGCTGTCGCCGGCCGTGACACACGGCTATTCGGATCGGGTGCTCGCGCAGCTGCCACGCGTCGGCCGCGACGCGGACAACGCCACGGCCGCCGCGTTCAGGTCGGCGCAGACGTGCGTGGTGAGGGGCAGCAATTTTGCCAGCGACGCGCTCGTGGTCCCGCTGCAGACGCCGGGTGGCTGCGCCGGCGTACTCGCCGTCGAGCTGCCGCACGGCTGCGCGCAGCGTGAATCGATCCGCGCCCTGGTCGTCATTTTCGCCTCGCAACTCGCGAGTCTGACCCGGCCCGCCCGGCCGGCGGACGCCGCCGATCGCCGACTCGCGTAATCGGTCATGCCCAGCGAACCCAATTCCCGCTCGGCGGCACCCGCGGCCGACGCGAGCCTGCTCGAACGCCGGATGACCGCCTGGGTTGGCAAGTCCCTGAAGATCCAGGGACACGTCGTGAGCGAAGAAGACCTGACAATCGACGGCGACGTGGAGGGCACGATCGTCGTCGGCGACCACACGTTGACGGTCGGATCGGGCGCGACGGTCAAGGCGGACCTGACGGCGCGCACCATCACCGTCAGCGGCACCGTGATTGGCAAGGTACGCGCGCACGAACTGCTGGTGCTCGGGGAAACCGGATCGGTCATCGGCGCGATCGTTGCCGCGCGCCTCCGGATGGCGGACGGCGCCGTCGTCGAAGGACCGGTCGAGGCCGCCGGCGGTCGGTCCGCGACAGCATCGACAGACGCTTCGCGCTGATCTTTGTAGAGGCATGCCTCCATTTGACGCGCCCGACGGCCGATCGCGCCCCGGCGATTTTGCGGTCGGCGAGTGGATCGCGCTGCCATCACGAAATCTGCTCGTCCGCGGCGACGAGCAGATCCGTGTCGAGCCGAGGGTGATGGACGTGCTCGTCCACCTTGCGGCGCACGCCGATCGACTGGTGTCGAAGGAAGAGCTGATCGAGCGTGTCTGGTCGAACCGGCACGTGACGGACGATGTGTTGACGGTCACCATCTACGCGCTGCGCAAGGCATTGGGCGACGACGCGCGTCATCCGCGGTACATCGAAACCGTGTCGCGGCGCGGCTACCGGCTGATGGCGGACGTCGAGCCACGGGAACTGGTCGCAGACCGCCGTCATGGGCTCCCAGGCGTCTCGTGGTCGATGCGGGCAGCGATGGCGGTTCTGGCGATCGTGCTGCTGGCCGCGCTCTGGGTGGTGACGCTCGCGCTGCATCGCCGGCACGTGCCACCACCCGAAGCGCACGAGGCGTATCTGAAGGGCCGCTACTTCCTCGATCAGCGGTCGATGCGCGGCCTGCAACAGGCACGCGACCAGTTCGAACGCGCTGTCGCGCTCGATCCGCGGGACTCGGCGGCGCACGCGGGGCTCGCGGATACCTACTCCGCGATGTCGGACTTCGGCGTCGCGTCCCCGGCAGCGATGCGTCCGCGCGCGATGCAGGAGGCGCGTCGTGCGCTGGACCTGGACCCGCGATCCGCCGAAGCGCTCGAGGCGCTGGGCCGGCTGCAGTTCCTGTTCGACTGGGATTTCGCCGCGGCCGATCGGAGTCTCACGCAGGCGATCGCACGCGATCCGGACTACATGCCGTCGTATCAGGCGATGGCGTGGATCAAGTCGGCGCGCGGCCAGCACACCGAATCGGTTGCGGCGGCGCGGCGGGCCCTGCAACTCGATCCGGTCAACCAGGCGCGTTACACCGAATTGGCGTGGGTGCTGGCGCTCGGCGGCCGCCATGAGGAAGCGCTCTACGAAATCGATCGGGCGCTGCAGCTCAACCCGCAATCACTCGAGACGTACCTCATGAAAGGCTGGACCACAGAGTTGGCGGGGCAGCCGGATGCCGCCTTCGCCGCCTACCGCGAGGCGTCGCGCATCGCTGGCGCCTCTGAGGAACTACTCGACAGGCTCGAGGCGATCTATCGCACCGAGGGACTGGCCGGTTACTACCGCGGCTACCTGAATCGGCGTGGCAGCGGTCCGCTCTCGGACTTCTCGCGTGCGCAACTGTACGTCCGCGCCGGGGAGCTGGACCGCGCCATCGAATCGCTCGAACACGCGTACCAAAAGCGCGAAGGCGCCCTCGCGTGGGTCAACGTCGAGCCGGGCTTCCAGCCATTGCGATCCGACGTGCGTTTCCAGCAGATCGCGGCGCGCGTCGCCCACCAGCAGTAAGCTTCAGCCGGTCTTCACCGCATCTTCAGCGTTTCCTCAGGACATCGTCCGGCGCGGCTGGTAAGGATCAACTCTCAACTTGAGACTTGAAAGTTGTTTGTGGGAGGGCTACGGCATGGTTCCGAGATCGCTCCCGGCCGGAGCGGCGTTCCTGATGGCCACGCTGACACTCGCAGCGCAGCCGGCGGACGTGCGGGTGCAAATGGCGGAAGTGCTGCGCTACAGCGGCCTCGAGCGTCCGGCGGACGACGACGTCGATCGCATGGCGGAGCTCTGGACCCGCGCCCAGTTGCCCGGTCTCCCGCGCGAGGAGCGTCGGCTGGCATTTCGAGATCTGTTCGTGCTGTACGGCCGGCTGCACGGCCGCGACCTCGGCGGCCGGCCTGAGCTGCTCGACGGGCTGACGCAGTTTGTGATGAGCACCTACGAGGCGGGCGGCCGGATGAACCTGCGGCTGCCCGAGCCGCGGGGCAAGGCCGCCGGCCGCTACCTGCACGTGGAGCGCCGAGGCCACGGTTCCAGACGTTTGTTGCTGATCTCCGACATGGGTGTCGACGGGCGGCAGCTGTACGACTCGTTCGCACGGCGCCAGGACCGCGCGTACACGATGGATATCGTGACCCTGCCGTACGCAGGTGCGGCGCGCCCGCTGCCGTGGCCGGAGCGGCTCGACTACGCGGGACGGCCGTGGTTGAGCCAGATCGAACGCGAGCTCCTCGCGTTGATCGACGGACCAGGCATGACCGGCATCACGGTCGTGGGCACGTCGGGCGGCGGCTACTTTGCGGCGCGGCTGGCGCTGCTGCGACCGAAGGTGGTCCGCTCGGCCGTGCTGGTGAGCGCGCTGGTGAGTACGTCGCTGCGCGCGCCCGACAATCCCGACGCACCGGCGTCGCGGGAGCAGCGCCTGCTGCGCGTCAAGGCGACGCCGCCCGCTCCGCAGCTGTTTCCCGTCGCGCCGCTGCCGGCGCCGGACGAACTGCGGCGGCTGATTGCCGATCCGGCGTCGAGGCATCCGACGGCGCAGAACTGGATGGCGTTCGCGGTGAAGGACACGAGCGTGTCGCGCGTCTGGACGTTCGAGGCGCTTTCGAGCGGCTTTCTCATCCCCAGCCTCGAGTACGGGCAGGAGCTGGCGTCGACCGACTTGACCGACGAGATGAAAACGCTCGCGGTGCCGATGCTCGCGATGGGGTCCTGGCACGACGAGGGATCGCCGGCCGCCAACGTGCCGACGATTTCGCAATGGGAGGAGATGAAGCTGCGCCATCCGGGGATTCCGCTCACCGTCGCCGCCTTCGCCGACACGCGCCACTACATCAGCGCCGACGCGCCAGGCGAATTCGACGCCGCGCTCGCGGACTTCCTGGGCGGCCGACCCGTGCACGACAAGACCAGCTGGAGGCAGCCGCGCACGAACCCGCGCGCGTCGACGAATCAATCGGTCGGGACGGCAGATATCGAGATCGTCTACGGA
>Ga0075434_100002392_pt1 | contig 16465 bp, 18 predicted proteins | sample RhiMethybrSRZTD3_FD_75298 | JGI IMG/M metagenome (GOLD analysis project Ga0075434, IMG submission 75298) | Populus rhizosphere microbial communities from Tennessee, USA - Rhizosphere MetaG P. TD hybrid SRZTD3 | ecosystem: Host-associated > Plants > Roots > Rhizosphere > Soil | place: USA... | reverse complement strand
ATATAATAGAAGAAAGAATTGTTCAGTACAACCAAAAGCAAACAGTAATGCAAATATAGAGTTGTTACATCGTGATGAAAATCATGAACGCTAAAGTTTGTGAGCCAAGAATAGTTCTTTTCTTATGTTCTCTGATATCGATTCTCAGCATTACGCCCGCTTTGCCAGCCTTTGGCGAAGTAAGATTAGATGATGGCAACAATATATATCAATTAACCATAGCTGATAAGAATTATCCGATCAAATATCAGATTACAGGTACAGGTAATAGAGTCAACAATATTTCGGCTGAGGCAGACAACACAACTCTTCTAGTAAATGTTCTCTCACAGTCAAACGGGAGATTATCCATTGAGCTTCCAAGGAATATCATTGACTCTAAAAAAGAAGGAGATCTTGATGATCGATATATCGTCTTCCAAGACGGTCAAGTCACAACTGCTGAAGAGATCGTGACAAATAGTCAAGCCAGGACACTAGCCATCGATTTCGACAAAGGTATAGGTCAGATAGAAATATCTGGTTCAAAGATAATGCCAGAATTTGGAGTCCTTAGTGCCCTGATCTTTGCCGTTTCAACGGCAGCTATGATTATGGTGCGCATGAAATTACACAAATCCTAGTACTAATACATTTTATCCCAGCGATATAACTTGTGAATTGATATAATCATAGGCGGTTGGGAGGTCCTCTTGGTTTATAGAATAAAGGTTAAACGTCAATCTGCTCAATTAAAATCTTCACGGTACCAACATCAAGGTCCAAATGTTCTGCAATAATTTCCTCTGAAACACCAGACTCGTAAAGATTTCGCAATATCTGCTTTTTCTCGCTATTTATAATGTCATGCGGCGGATAAAATAGAACACTTGCCTCAACTATTTTGAGATAGCCCGACACTTTGCCTACTAGATCCTCTACATTCACAGAATCATCAGTTGAAAAGACGAGTATATGTTCTTTAATGGGAAGGCTAAAAAGCTTTACTTTCTCATGGCTATAAAGGATGTATTGCAAACTACCCAACTCAGGAGTGAAGATTTGCCTAAGATCTACAATGTAAGCGGTCTGATTGAAACTCAATTGCGTATTTTTTTCGTTAAGATACGCCTCTATCCCTTCCCTTAAGGTGCTAGCATAGATTCGTCCAGATCTATCAATTATGCCTGCAAATCTGATTCTGCCATCTAGAGAAATTATATTGGCTGAAAGTTCGTCAGGCTTCATATATATAGTTAATATACCTTATCAATATATATACACATTTTCTAAATATGCTGCTCCACATAGCAAGTATCGCTCTAAATATACTGCTCCACAAAGCCCAGATAAAAATTGACTCAAATCGGTGAGATAGTCACAAAGCTATAGATAACCGATGGCAGCTTTCTGCACTGAGTCAAGTTCGCTCACAATGCAAATTATTGTCCGTCCGTCTATTTAAATAACCAACCCTGCTAAATTCATTTGGCACGCAATTTGAACTCAAATGTACCTCGCGATTATTTAATTATCTGTCCTAGCAAATGGTCTATGCCGTGGCTGCTTAGGCAGCGCCTGCGGACAAATCTGATCGGCAAGAGAATTTATTGTTACAAGAGGATAAAATCTACTCAAAAGCTGGCTCTTTCTCTTGCTGAGAGGAATTCAACTTCAGGATTTGATGGCACAATTGTTATCGCCGAGCGTCAAAGAAATGCAACGGGGAGGGCCGGGAGAAGATGGATTTCACCTGCTGGGGGAATATGGCTTTCGGTTATCTTAAATCCGAATTTGTTAAGCTCGCAGAGTATGCTAATCATGTTCCTTTCAACATTAAGCGTGTGTGAAGTATTAAAATCGGAAACAGGATTGAATCCAAAAATAAAATGGCCCAACGATGTGATCATAAACGGGAGGAAGGTATGTGGTATTCTCGTTGACATTACGGCAATAAATGAAACGGTTTGCTATGCTGTTATAGGTCTAGGAATCAATGTTAATAACGAGCCCGCGAAAATAATTTCAGAATTATCTAAAATCAAGGACAACTGCTTCTATGGTATTACATCAGTTAAGAAAGAATTAGGTGGGTCGAATGCAAGCATAGTTGACATAACAGGATCCCTCATAGGAAAATTGGACTATTATTACCATCAATTACAACAAGGTTTTGACCATAATATAATACAAAAATGGAAGTACTGGTCAGAGTATTTCAATAAAGCAGTACTAATAAAGGAACACAATACGGTTTTTGAAGCTACGGTCGAAGATATCGATGTTAGTGGAGCGTTCATTGTGAGAACAATTGATGGAAAGACTCGAAAAGTTTTTTCTCAGGACATTGTATTACAAAGAAAGCATACCATGCATTGATTTACTAGCACCAGCTAAAGTAACCTCAAACTAGGTTTAGGAGCTTTGATCCGTTTTTGTAAGCAAAATGAACGTCTTCAAATAGCCATAAAAATATTGCCTTTCCTATAGTAAAATTTACATAAAATGCGTATTACAGCGTAACTGCACCGTTTTTTTGATGTCTTCTTTATAACTACGAAATTGCCTGCCATGATAGCACGGTTTGCCAATATCGTAGAGTATTTTATGCTACTTACCGGGAGTTAAACTTGTTATTGAAACTGGCTGAAAGTCTTCAACATAGATTCTAATAAACGGAATTTTGTGTTGTACATTAGTGTGACCGCAAAAAAATGAAAATTGGCCAAATAATTGTGGTAGTTAGCTTGAGTGTCGCAGGTGCAGGGATTTTACTTGTTGCGGCTTCGGGCATAAATGCGTCGCATCCGTTGGTAGCCCAGAAGATGTTAGCTGTTAGCGACATTATAGAATCCAAACAAACTAAAAACTCAATATTAAATGTCATGAATGATGGTCCAACTATGTATCTTATTGTAAAGGCGGATCCGTCAAATATCCCTATCAGTGCAATTGTTAAAGATCCGCACGGATCGATTGTATCTTCCTCAACATTCAGCCAAGATTTAGTGGCTAATTTCAAACCTGAAATGGTCGGAAATTATAATCTAATTTTAGTGAACCAGGGAACTACAGATGTAAAATTCAACTCACTTCTTGGATATCTCCCACTCTTTGGAGAGAATGAAAGGCCAAATTATGATGCGCTCGCAGCAATGTTGCTTGGTGCATTTTTGATTGCTTTGGGTTCCTTCGGGTTAGCCTCAGGAATCTTTATAACGATAAAGAAAGCATCGTCGCAGGAAATATTTAACAGTACATATATGTTTTTAAAAACTTCGGCCAAGAAAGGCGTAGCCTATTTCAATACAGGTGCTTTTAGTACAAGAAGACCTTCCATTACCATACGCCGCGATTTGGTCTCAGAAAGGCTAAGTGAACTACAGAAACAAAGAAATGAATTCATAGCTGACCCGAGATTCGAAGAGAAAAGCGAACTTACTGAGGACGAATCGAGCTTCGATAAATGAACGCAGCTGGCATTTTCCACATTAGTAGTAAGGTTCTTGTATTAGCAATTTCACATAAACTTGAAATTCAGAATAGTTCTATCCGCAGTATAATATAGAGATCAGTCCTTAGCCCTCGGTACAAAGCCCTGCGACAAAATGGATGTTCTGAATAAATTTATTCTAACAATCCTGAACCTAGCTCTAATATCTTTTCATACCAAGACTTTGCTTTAACTATTCCACTTGCAACTAGAATTCCTATTACTCCTAAGTCAACTGCACTTCGTACATCGCTCTTATCAACTATTCCTGCTCCACAAATAACTCTAGTCGATTCTGAATTTGCAGAGACTAGTTTCACAGTATCCAATATAACTTTAGGATTTTCTTTTGATACTGCTTTCCCTGAACCGATCAATTCAGGGGGTTCTATCGCAATAAAGTTAGGATTTAACCTCGCTAGTTCTGCAGCCTCGTCTGGCGTTCTAGCACACACGACGGAAACCATATCCAATTTTCTTAACGTTTGGACTAGGCTGCGAATAGTTTGATACTCTAAACGATGCTCGCTATGATTTAATATCGAACCTGATGCACCAAATGATCTTGCTAGTTCCGGTATAAAGAATCCTGTGGACTGACCGGCTTGCATATCGTCGAGATGCTGGCAGAACACAGGAATATCCAAATTTTGTGCCACCAAAGACAGTGATGGTGGGGGCGGCGCTACCACAATTTTAACCTTCAGCATATGCGCAGCCTTTTGAGCCGCCATCGCTAGTTCGAGAGTGTTGTCTGAGGAGAGCTCGAGATAATTTTTAAAGTTGATTATGAGCAGGCGCTTCAGCCCCTTTGTTTTATTCGATTAATCAGCGATGAAATTATTGTCAGGCATCTACTTCAAGTCTCTAAATTTTTCGTTAAGTTTATCAATTCTTGCTTGATATCCTTTATTATATTCCAATTCCTCCGGGACAAGGGTAGCCGGATGTATAAATCCCTGATTTCTCATCATCATTGCTCTTTCGGCAGCCCACGTTCTCTGTAGATCCCAATCGGCTGTACCGAAACCGTCATGTGGGCCAGTTAACTTTCCCCCATGCATACTAAAAACCAAGCAAGAAACAATTGGTATCGAATAATTAAGACTCGCCGCAGAATTCAATTTAACTGGCATAAGTGGTAGGTGATGGCTGCCCCTGGTGTTACCGGCCACATAATGCGGATCATTAAATGCACTTCCCGCTTCCTCGGTAGCGGGAAAGTTTTTCTGAGTCCTTACTATAGATATGGGATCGTCCTTCCCGACATACGTGCCTGCAATATTGTGTAACCTGTCAGTTGATGAAGAAAGGATTTGTTCTCCATCAGAGGCGAGCACGGAATGCACAACGAAGCGTCCAGGATACATAAGTGCCGCTTCTAACTCTGCCTTTTCAGCCCACAGCTTGAGATCCGCAATTTTACCCGACATGACATCCAAAATCCTGAACGTAACGCCTGATGCAAGGTTTTCGTTAATTAATAATCCTGTGTTGCTTCTGCTATCGACAAATATTCGCCAGAACGGGAAATTAAACGCACCAGGTTCTGTCTTATCTGCAGCAAATACACAAAAGACTTCGCTTGGTCGTTCCTCTATATGCATTTCTGCGACTCCGGGCCCAAGTCCTTTTATATTGCCTGAAAAGGCATCCTTGAGCAGGTCTTGGCCGGCTCCATATAGACCCTGCTCTTTAGCAAGTTTGGTTCCTTCTGTGAAGGCATCCCACGCCAACTGGTGGATTTTCTCATTTTCAATACCAAGTGTATGAGTCATGACAATATGAATATCGTCGCCGGTGTAACCAACATAATAGTCAATCAGCAGACCTTTTGCTTTCGTTCCGATGTAACTTTTTACAACCTCGAATAGCTCGTCGCTTGGACGAGTATGGCCACCAATTCCCCCGATGTCTGCCTTAATTGCTGATAATGTTATACGCATAACGTGAATTCATTAAACACGCTTTAAAAATATTCTGATATCTGGTGTAATTGCTTTGCTAAAATCACGGGACTTTTTGTATATTAATATTTCAGTTGCTTCGCTAGGTGTTGATCCTATGGATAATCAACATAATACTTGTACCGCTTTTCCACTTCTTTGTTATTACCAGAAAGTATCCGTTCAATCTCCCGTTGCAGCAGCCGGCTGGCATAACTCCTAAAATTGTCTGATTCTTGGCCAGCTGGATATACGGAGAGGGTATAGTTAAAATGTTTCATAAATTCGACTACCTTTGATCTAAATTCTTCTATCGAGGGGTGATTAACCTTTTCTAGCTTGAACCAGGTTGTTGCACAGGCAGTAGAATATATCTTTGCAAGATCTTCTACTAATCTTTCAATTTCAAAGAAGTCTGGCATATAATACGAGGTGACATTGACTATTAAAACTATTTGGAAACTTGTGGGTACCTACGGAAATCGAATATATGCATGGAATGGAGTATTTGTTATAAGCACGTAATTGGTTTAAAAGAAGATCCAAAGTTAAATACGTATTATACGTATGAGTATTAGGCTATAGGTAGACAGTTCTACCACGTGATCAGAACAAGTCATATTTAGGTGTGCAATATACTGAATAAATAATTGACAACAAATGCAGAGAACTTGCGGTTAAATAATACACTATCTATGCATGGAAGCTTTAACAAACATGCAGAGTTTCGGGGAGCGCACAATACCAAGATATGGGTCGAAACGTATGGATGTGCGGCAAGTAAAGCAGATTCTGAAATGATTGCAGGCCAGTTGAAAACAAATGGCTACGAATTGGCCGATTTTGAGGAAGATTCATCTTTGAATATAATTGTAACTTGCTCTGTCAAGGATGCAACTGAACACAAAATGCTGCATAGAATACAAGAATTAACTAAAACCAAAAAACCTACAGTACTTGCGGGATGCCTGCCAAAGGCGGATAAAGACAGGGTTGAAAATATGTTTCCATCGGTTAGCCTGTTGGGACCTCAATCTATTGACAGAACTATAGATGTAGTAAAATCTGCCCTCGCGGGCAACAAAATTGCTATTCTAGATGACTCTACATCTAATAAGATCAATATTCCTAAAATACGACTCAATCCGATTGTCGGAATAGTTGAAATTGCAACAGGATGTATGAGCGAATGCACTTTTTGTCAGACCAAGTTAGCCAAAGGAGAAATAAGGAGCTATCCTCCTGGAGAAATTCTGAGACAAATAAAACATGACTTACAAGACGGATGTAAAGAGATATGGTTGACTTCTACAGACAATGGCTGCTATGGAAAGGATATAGGATCAAATATTGCAGAACTGTTAGAACTATGCTGTGGTGTTGACTTGCATTACAGGTTGAGGACGGGCATGATGAATCCGATGCATCTTAGCTCCGTAATCAAGGATCTAGTGGAAGTCTATGAACATAATGAAAATATCTACAAGTTTTTGCATATTCCTGTCCAGAGCGGAAGCGACAGAATATTAAGGAAAATGAAGAGAGGTCATAGCGTCAAAACCTATAGAGAAGTAGTGAAAGCCTTCAGGTCACGGATTCCTGAAATTACGGTCGCTACTGATATAATTGTAGGCTTCCCCTCTGAAACGGAGGACGACTTTGAAATGACTCTGCAGCTGATAAAGGATACGCAGCCTGACGTAGTAAATTCGTCAAAATATAGCGCTAGACCCAAAACAGCAGCAGCAAATCTCAAACAACTAGGATCTGATACGATCAAGAGGCGCACAGATAGACTTCATCGCTTGGTAAAGGAGATTAGTAGTACACGAAACAGTATGTGGATCGGATGGCAAGGAGATATAATCGTCGATGAACTAAATAATAACAGTATAATTGGAAGAAATTACGCATACAAATCAGTAATGATTTCTCCTTTGTCTTCTACTCAACTCAGTTTTGGTCAAAGCAGAACATGTTCACTTGGTACCGAAGTTGAAACCCATATATACGACTACTCAGATTATTCCCTGAAAGGTAATCCCGTAGGCTAGAAAAAGTAGCTCAATCTTTTTGCACCCTTTAGGTACTAATATGTAATCAGCAGATCTTTTAACTGAACCGTGAATTTAGAAAGAAGGGGAGACTGACCATAGCTAATAGTGATAATCAGGATTATCTACGGTTCAAACAACCGGTCTTAGCTGTTGGCATTGGGGGCGTGGGTATTAAACTTGCAATTAATTCAAGTAAACGACTTGACTGCAAATGTGTTCTGATTAGCAACGATAAGAAAGATTTAGACGCTAATTATTTTTCCATTCTGATACACTCGGACGTATGTATCAACGTATCAAGCTACAGGCTCCGGTCGCTGGCAGAATCGTCAGCCAAGATTATTAAGTCGGCTATCGAGGGATTTAAGACTGTAATAGTATTTGCCAACCTTGCAGGTAGATCTGGAACTGCGATTGCTCCGATCGTATGTAGAGAAGCAAAATCGACTTATGGTAACACGACTCTCTCTATAGCAGTTATGCCTTTTAGGTTCGAAAAGGACAGGATATTCCAGGCAGGAGTTTCGTTAAGCAGGGTACAGAAGTACTCTGATTCGACTATAATACTGGATAACGATTCGCTTTTGGAAAATAATCCAGATTTATCGGCTGAACAATGTTATCAAGTGAGTAACGACGCACTTTATGACGTGATATCTTCATCTTTCAAGCGACATGTGCAACCTGACCTCAGCTTGTTGTGCACTAGCAGACCCAATAAATTGGATGCAGAATCTTCTGCTAAAGAGTCTCTAAGTATGTTATCTGGTAGCGTAGATTTAGGATCATCAAAAAAGGTGATCTTACATATGATAGGAGGACAGAGGTGGCACCTTAGCACCGTGAACTCTGTCGTAAACAATTTACACAGAATCTTGGAAAATGATACATTTGAAGGCATCTCTACCTATCTTTCAGATTCTAATGAAACTAAGACACATCTTATTGCCTCAGTTGCAGGTAAGACTAAATTTGACAACTATGATCCCTTAGCGCAGATTATCCCTGTGGAAAATGTATTAGACTGGGATCAAATGGATTCCTCTCCAGAAATAGAAATAGCTATCCCAAATTTGGAATAATGATAGAACAATCTCATACGGATAGTCAAATGAAGAGAAGTATGAGATTTTAGAACACAATTGGAATAGAAATATTTTGTGCGAACAAACGAGTAATACTGAAAAGTATGATAGGTAATACCTGTCCAGTCAACCTAGAAACGAACGTCTGTATGAAGCAGTTTCATTGGCTAAATTACGGTAAATGATATTAGTCGATCAACTATACACAAATATCGAATATATATATCGAATATATATCGCAGCCCTTCCTATTTACAGTAATATTCTTCTTCGGGCCGTGCTATTGAAGTTTTATCCAAACATGCGGCAGGTTTGGATAAAACTATCCTGCGGCATGTGTATGCCGATGAATATATATTATTTAATAAGTTAATCTACTTCCAGCTACCTAAACGTTCTTTAAGAATAGCCTCATTTTGCAACTATTTGAGGGCTGACAAAGCATGTTGACTAGTATTAACAGCTGTAGGAATTTGGACATATTGATAGGTGAAGATGAGTTCGATATTGCACTGCTTTACAAGATAGCCTTAGAGAAGCGGAATCACAAAGTTTCTATCGCATATAATGGTGAGGAATGCTTAAATAAATACCATGAAAGGTTTCAGTACCTCAGATTCAAGCGCCTTTATTCTAACAGTGGAGACATATTGCCTTTCGACGTGGTTATTTTAGATCACAAAATGCCTAAAATTGACGGAGTACGAGTAGCACAGGAAATCCTGGCGGTAAATCCTCACCAAAGAATAATTTTTGCGTCAGCATACGTTAGAGAAACTCTGCTAGATTCCGTGAAAAGGCTAAATCAAGTTGTCGAGATTATGGAGAAGCCCTTTGGAGTGAATGCCCTAATTGATACCATAGATGACAACAGAATATATTCTGAGTTAGGAAGGTTCAATGTAGATTTGGACGTGATAAAAGCTCTCAGTCCTACCCATGAGCAGATTACGGATCTGTTAGAAAGGCTGCGTAAACTTAGAGAACCAAGATAATATTAGCTCAGCTGGCTTTCTTTGATTTTAATTTTGTCATATTGACATCCGGGAATACTTGTGTGATGGCATGACTGTCAATTAAATATAAGATTACGACAAATATTTCTCAAAAGAATATGAATCTGTCCCCGAACGGTAGTAGTAGTATTTGAGAAGTTATTTTTTGCTCATGACTATAACGATGTGTTGGGTGAATATAGTAAGACCGTTTAAATAGATATAGAGCGAAAGTCGTCTCCTCATGCAATCATCAATAATGTGTCTAACTTGTAATAAAGATTCACTGATAACGGATCCCGATTCCGGAGAGGTAATTTGTAGTAACTGCGGTCATGTAGTGACTGATCGAAATAATGAAAATCGACCAGAATGGTGTCGTGTTTCGTCTAGTCCTGGACAGCACATCGCAAACAATAGAAATAGAACAGGTATGCCAACATCGTTGGCCAGACATGATATGGGACTCGCCACTATAATTGGAAGGATAAATGTTGACGCTAGTGGACACGCATTGGATCCAGCAATGCGTACTACCATGGAGAGGCTACGAGTATGGGACATCAGGACACAAATAAGAAGTTCCACAGACAGAAATTTAAAGAACGCTTTCAATCAGCTTCAAAAACTAAGGGATAGATTAGCGATCTCTGACGTGGTAGTCGAAAAAACTGCCTATTTGTACAGAAAAGCTCAAGAGAGGGGATTGGTACGTGGTAGAACTATCCCTGCAGTACTTGCAGCGGCTGCATACGTTGCATGTAGAGAGATGGGAACTTCGAAAACATTAAAGGACATCGCCATGGCTGTCGATATCAGGCGTAAGGATTTATCCAGAACATATAGACTCTTGATTATAGAGCTTGATCTCAAAGTTCCAATGTCAGATCCTATCAAATGTATTGCTAAAGTCGCCAATAAAGCAGGGCTGAAAGAGAAAACGAAACGACAGGCAATCGACATAATGTATGAGGTCTCGAAGAGAGGAATAACAGCTGGTAAAGATCCAATGGGATTAGCTGCGTCTGTACTATATTTATCAAGTTTCGATGTAGGGGAACGCGTAACGCAGGCGCAAATTGCAGATGCTGCAGGAGTAACAGAAGTTACTCTAAGGAATAGGTTCAAAGACTTGAAGGGCAAATTGCAATTGTTAAACTAGCCAAGAAGAAGCATCGTAGCTTACCTATTTTGAACGAATCTGTTGTATTTAGTTCATAGTATAATAAATATTATGGTGAGCATATATATAGGAATAATGGCTCGCCTTATTGTAGAATCTTACCGAAATATGTCTGTCAATTCGATTTTGGATGATATCGCAAAAAAATACAAGATTGATACAATGAAAGATCACTTAAAACAAGATTTGCCTGTCAATGAAATCAAGTTCAAATATAGAACATACTCCGAGTGTGTGAAGATGCTATATAATAGCGTTGGTGTATCAGAGGCTAGAATTTGACTCGCTAATTAAAACTGTCTTAATATTGCGGTAGTCACTTTTGCTATGTGTTGAGGTTAACAAATTAAGAGGTTCACTCAGTTTGAAATACCCTAGAGTGCGACTTTATCTCGAACAAGTCTGTCTATTGGAGGCCAACTTGAATACGATCTGTTAATGATTCGCTCTATCATGAAACTACAGCAGCGAGCGGATATTTCTAAGTACCTAGTTGTTTAGATTTTTTGCGTGTAGATCTTTAAAAATAGTTTCGAAGCCCTGCACAGCAGGTCTAGGTTTGTCCTGAATGGGATCTTGAGTTAACCCAGATGGTTTGTACAGCTTGTATATCCATTCCTTGCCCCCTTTACTTCGCAATAGCTTTCCTTTTTTCTGGTATCTCGACAAATACGTTGCGATTACATCAAGCTTGATTGGTTCGTTGTATTCATCGGTGTACATCTCCAATATATCAGTTGAAGTAAAACTTGTAAAAGGGAATTTACTTTCTACAATCCACCAAATCTTTGAGGATAGTGAGTTTAGGTTTTGTTGTAATTGGTTGGGCGTATGATAATTATTAAATTCAGTTGGCGCTGACTTTCCGTCATTTATGGCTTCCATGAGTTCCATTACTTTCATTACCTTTTCTTTTGACATATTACCCTCTAGTGAAAGGTTATATTTGTCACCTTCCGCGTCCTCAACTTCTATCTTGATCTTTTTCTTACCTAAGCTCAACTATCCAAGCTCAACTCAGATTTTATAGATTATCATAATCACGTCGTAACTTAACGGAGCTAGTACATAATATGATAACAAAAAGCTAAATAATTGTTAATCAGCCACTTTGAATTTGGTAATATGGTTAGTCCAAAGGCTACTATGCTTAGACCTCATTTGAAGTCATTTATCTAACGGGGGCAGTGGAATGCGACGTAGAATTGCGACTTGTTGGATTGTAATTCTTTTCTAGTATGTGGTCTATTGAATGTTGGACAAAAGATGGCCACCAGTGAAAATAACGAAGATGCCGCAGTTAGAGCAAGGAAAGCTGTTCAATTCAACGAAAGATTCAATGTTCCGGAACAAACTGAAAAGGAAGAAGCAGAAAGTCATGGCAAGGCCGAGGCAGAGAATCTTGCCGACGACAAGCAAATAGCAAAGAGAAAAGAACACTAAATACTTGTTAGTTGAGTAATTGACTGAGTATAATATTAAATTCAAACATTTAGTGCGAGTACAACATATCCGTCTAGTTTTTTTCCAGTTGTCGGTGATGGCACTCAAGTACTATTTGAGAATATGCTATTTCATTAACAACAGGATACCTATGTACTGAATATTATATGCAATTCTTACTCTATTCTGCTTCGCTACGACTAGTGAAATCTATTGATTACAACTCTTAGACCCTGGTACGTTTCAGTATCAAGAACAGCTTGTACAATATCTCTGAGATGATACTTGTGGGTCACTAGTGTCGATAAACTAATTTCTCCTTCAGAAGCAAGTTTGGCAGCTTCCATTAAGGTGGATGGGGTTGAGCTAAAGCTACCCGTAATAGAAATTTGGTTGTAATGCAAAAAATTTGGATCTAATGAAAACATCGAAGGATTAGTTATTTTTGGCATCCCTGCAAAGATGTTGATGCGTGAGTTCTTGCTTGCGATTTTTAGTGCAAAATCAAGAGCTACAGGATTACTTGTAGCAATTATAATGACATTGAAGCCGACTCCGGCTGTAAGCTCCATAGTTTTTTCCAAGCTTTGATTAAATTGAGCGTCAGCAAAGGTAATTGTAGCATTTGCTCCCATCCATTTGGCGTGGTTTAGTCTTTGTGAGACTCTTCCTATAACAGTTACGTTTGCGTTGCACATATTTTTTACTAATTGCAAATGCAGCAGACCTATTGGTCCATCTCCGATTATAGCCACGGAGCCTTGTTCATTTCTTCTTATAAGTGGGTTCAAATGATAAAGACCATTCAAACAACAGGCAAGTGGTTCAAGTAAAGCTGCTTCCTCATCGCTCAAGTTGTCAGGTACAGGAACCAAGCCCCCGATCTTCAAGAGCTGCTGGGGTATTTTTACAAACTCAGCGAAACCGCCATTTACACTAGAGCCTATTTCTTTTAGGTTAATACAGAGATTGTAGAGTTCGAATTGACAATACACGCAACTCAGACAAGGGATTAGAGGCGAGACCGCTACTCTTGAGCCGGCCTTTATGTCACGTTTTATAATCTTTGCGTGGTTGGATCCTAAACTATTGACTGTTATGTCTGAATTAACCTGGCCGCAGATTTCGTGTCCTAATATTACAGGCGATATAATTTTATGATGTCCGTTTCTGTATACCCTAACGTCATATCCACAAACTGCACAGGCTTTGACTGTTAAAAAAACATCGCCTTCAATTCTTGTGTATGATGGATCGATTCGATTATACCGAAAATCGCAATCTACCTCCTCATTGGCGATGCTGCCTGGTCCATAAAATACCGCCGCGCGCATTTACATCTCCTTCTTATTTCTTCTCCTCATGTTACTTTATTGTTAAGGTGTGTGTCTTGTTTACTCTCATCCGAGGGTACGTTAACAGGGATAAAAAAGATTGCACACATTTTTATTATTGAGGAGAAACAGACATATTTACTGTACGATCTTGACAAGGTTAATCGATCCACATATACATATGTATTCCCGTACCACTGACGACTACGATGCAATGTCTAAAGCTGGCATAGAAGTTATAGTTCAACCTTCGTTTTGGCTAGGTAGTCCAAGAACATCAGTTGGAACGTTTGTAGATTATTGGGAGCACATGATCAGTTTTGAAACAAAAAGGGCGAGAGAATTCGCAATAGAACATTTTGTATGCATTTCAATAAACCCAAAGGAGGCTACAGAAAGACCTTTAGCATTAGATGCGATGGATGCCATGATCAAATATCTTGACAGGGAAAGGGTAGTTGCAATAGGAGAAATCGGTTACAACATGATAAATGATCTTGAAGAAGAAGTCTTCATAAAGCAGATGGACATTGCATCTCAGAAAAAAATGCTGACTTCTATACATTTACCTCATAATAATAAATCGGAAGGAATGAAACGAATTGAGCATATATTAAAGGCTGACACCTCTGGAAAATACGATAGAAAAAAGATACTTGTAGATCATAATGTAGAAGAAACCATTGCCAAGACGTTGGATTTAGGTATGTGGGCCGGCCTTTCCGTGTATCCCGTTACAAAGCTATCGCCAGAGCGAGCCATTGGATTAATAAGAAAATATGGACCGGATCGCATAATGATTCATAGTGCTGCTGATTGGGGTGTTTCCGATCCATTAAGCGTTCCACTGGTAGCCAGAGAGATGAGAAAGGACAGCAAATTTAGTATACATGATATCGAAAAAGTAACATTCTATAATGCATATGAATTCTTCAAACAATCAGAGAAGTTCACCTGGAAACCATGAATCTTGCTCTATGGTCGAATCAAAAACTGCTGGTCCATCATGAAGCTTGCCTTTAGCACTAATGCATTTAAAAAATATGCATTGAAAGAATCGATTAGATTAATTAAAAAGATTGGGTACGAAGGCGTAGAGATCCTATGCGATATCCCTCATGCATACCCCCCGTACCTTGAAGAAGAAGATATTCTCTCAATCAAAGAATCTGTTTCTAGCAATGAAATGCAGGTATCTAACCTCAATGCCTTTACGCTTTACGCGATAACCGATGTGTACCATCCGTCTTGGATAGAAAGAGATGTTCGCCTAAGGGAACTGCGCATAGAGCATACAAACAATTGCCTCAATCTGGCAAAAAGTATGGGAGCCAGAAACATATCAACTGAACCTGGCGGACCTGTAAAAACAGATCATAATAAAGATATTAATTTAGATAATGATAAAGGCAGAATCAACGATAATGCAATTAACCGCTACGATCTTCATCGAATGGAAGATCTATTTATCGAGGGTATCAACAGAAGCGCTGAAATTGCTAAATCATGTGGTGTAAAAGTACTTGTAGAGCCAGAGCCTGGCCTCCTTATTGAAAATTCAGAGCAATTTTTAACGTTTGTCAACAAAATACATTCCGACTGGGTTGGCCTTAACTTTGACATAGCTCATTTTTTTTGTGTTAGAGAAGACCCAGCTGATCTAATTTACCGCTTGGCTAGATATATAGGACATTTCCATCTTGCAGATATATCCTACACAAGAGTACATAATCATCTAATACCTGGCCATGGAGCTATTGATTTTCTTTCAATTTTTAAGGCTATCAGTGAAATTAACTACAACGGATTCGTAACTGTTGAACTCTATCCGTACCAGGATGACCCATTCTCCGCTGCAAAGACATCATACGAATATCTGAGTAATATTATTAAAAAATTATAAGGCTAGCGGTCAACTGAAGATTCGTACTACCTACCAGCCGATCTGCATTGGATGTAGGGTTATTCAGATATACAATCGGTGTCATTATTTACATGGCGAATATTATTGTTAGAAGATTATCTCCGTTTAATTAGGTTACCTAACCTCTTTACTGTTCCATCAAATATTTTAGTCGGGTATTTTGCATTAATCAAGCCTATTCATACCGATATGGTACAATTGTCACTTTTAGCAGTTTCATCGATATTACTGTACGCATCGGGCCTAGTGTTCAATGACTATTTTGACATTCAAACTGATCTTAAGGAGCGTCCTTGCAGACCACTTCCTTCGGGAAAGATTTCCAAACGGACGGCAATAACGATCGGCGTAGCGTCGATGATTTCTGCCAATTTGGCCGCTTTTTTTGCTGGCGGTCCAAACAGCTCTGCGATATCAGGTCTTGTTTCGGCTATAGTTATTTCATATAATTATAAGCTGAAGAAAACTAATTTTGGCCCAATTGTTATGGGTTTAGCGAGGTCCATCAATGTTGTCCTAGGTAGCAGTCCAGCTTTGTATTTGATATTACAGAATAATAATTTGCTTGCTAGAATAGCGTTTATTATTATATTTATCTTCGGGTACATATTTTCAATTAGCCTGCTTAGCAGGAAAGAGGTTCAACTTGACGAATTTCAAAAGGATTCACAAACAATATTTCGTAACAACAGAGCGACTGTCGTTAAGTGCTTTTCAATTATTTTCTTTATAGTTGCATGCATTATCATTTTAGTTTTTCTCGGAATTTTTAGACAAGACCTATTCGTTAACTTGGCCCTGTTTTCAGCGGTCATTATCACTATTCTTGTTATACAGGCTAAATCCGGTTATTCTTCTTCACATGTGCGGAATACTGTACAGAACATGGTAATTACAATCATAATATTTGATTCTATATTTGTAAGCGGAGTTGCAGGCTTAGACTATGGGCTGCCCGTTCTCATACTTGTCATTCCTGCTGTTGTCCTGTCCAAACGACTTTATGTGACCTAAATCCGAAAAAGA
>Ga0075434_100002391_pt1 | contig 16475 bp, 11 predicted proteins | sample RhiMethybrSRZTD3_FD_75298 | JGI IMG/M metagenome (GOLD analysis project Ga0075434, IMG submission 75298) | Populus rhizosphere microbial communities from Tennessee, USA - Rhizosphere MetaG P. TD hybrid SRZTD3 | ecosystem: Host-associated > Plants > Roots > Rhizosphere > Soil | place: USA... | reverse complement strand
CGCATAGGCGAGCACCGCTTCCGGGAACTTGATTTCGGGGATCTTCACCTTGGTGCTCTTTTCGGCCAGGACGTCGCTGGTGCGCGTGTCTTTCAGCTTCGCGACCGCGCCGAGATCGCCGGCCTTCAGCTCAGGAACCTGCGCCTGGCTCTTTCCCTGCAGGACGAGCAGATGCCCGAATCGCTCCGCGCTGTCGCGCGTCTGGTTGTAAACGTTGCTGTCCTGCTTCAGGGCCCCGGAAATGACGCGGAGCATCGTGATCCGGCCGGCGAACGGATCCGCAATCGTCTTCCAGACAAACGCGGCGTACGGCGCCGTGTCCGACGCCTTGATCGTGGTCGGGTCGCCGCCGGCCGTCAGGGCGGAGAACTCGCGCTCCGCTGGTGACGGAACGTAGGTGACGATCGCGTCGAGGAGCGGCTGGATGCCGATGGCGTGCAGACCCGACGCGCAGACGAGCGGAAAAATCTTGCCGGCGTGGGTCGCCGAACGGAGCCCCTGCGCGAGCTCTTCCTGTGTGAGTGTGCCCTCCGAGAAAAACTTCTCCATCAACTGTTCGTCGGCCTCGGCGACCATCTCGATCAGCTCTTCGCGTGCTTTGGCCGCGCGGTCGGCGAGCGCCGCCGGCACGTCGCCCTCCGTCATCTTCCCGCTGCCGTCGGCCGCGAAGGTCAGCGCCTTCATTCGCACGAGATCGACTACTCCCGTGAAGCCGCGCTCTTCGCCGAGCGGCAGCTGAATGGGGATGATTTCGCGTGCGCAATCGCGGTGCAGCGATTGGAGCGTGCGCTCCAGGCTGGCGCGCTCGCGCTCCAGCCGGTTTGCGATGACGATGCGGGGCAGATTCAGCGAGGCGGCTTCCTCCCACAGCTTTTCCGTCTGGACTTCGACGCCGGCGACCGAGTCGACACAGACGAGCGCGGCTTCCGCCACGCGCAGAGCGGCCTTGGCGTCGCTCAGGAAGTTGCCGAACCCCGGCGTATCGATGATGTTGATCTTGGTTTTCTGCCACTCGGCGTAAGCGAGGCTGGAGGAGAGCGTGTGCTTGCGGGCGATTTCTTCTTCGTCGAAGTCGGTGACCGTGGTGCCCTCGTCGACTTTGCCGAGGCGGTTGACCGCGCCTGCGGCGAACAGCATCGCCGAGACCAGCTGTGTCTTGCCGCATCCACCGTGGCCGACCACGGCTACATTCCGGATGGCGGCGGCGTCATAGACCTTCATAAGGGGTATCCTCCTGCCCGCGAGGTGAAGCTCGAGCGAAGCCTGGTTCTGTGTACCGGCGGATCATAGATCAAAGGTGTGGGGCGCCAGGAACCGGGTGGCGTGGAGTGCAGAGCCGACATTTATGTTCGTCGATACGCAATGGTCGACGAATATGTGCTCGCAATCGCGTGCCCCGCGGGCGGCGGATTCGCGACGGCCCGCCCGATGTTGTCCGGCGGCTGCGGGAAGAAGCCGGGACGACATCGTTGTCGCCGTTTTCGTCGAGGCGAACATTTGTGTTGGGCGAAGCGCCGCGCCTGCCGCGGTGATCAGGCGCTTTGCTGAATGAATTCCAGCGAGTCGATCCGTTCGCCGCGTCGATCTGTGGCGTCCATCTTGCTCTGCCGTCCCCTTGATTTGAACGCTCGTCCACGCGCCCCGCGCTGATTCCATCGGAGGACCAATGCTGTCGAAATCGTTGGTTTCGAAGTTCGTGTGTCTGTCATTCGCCATTGCCGGCCTGTTGTTCGTCGTCGCCGCGCCGGCCGGCGCTCAGACTGCCGATCCCAATCCGGGCAATCTGACGATCATCGGGAACGTGGACTTCACCAACGCCTACATGTTCCGCGGGATCCGACAGGATGACACCGGCATCATCACGCAGCCGTCCGCCGAACTCGATATCGCACTTCAGTCCGCCAGCACGGGGTTGAAGAGCACGAGCCTGAATTTCGGCACCTGGAACAGCCTCCACAGCGGCAATGCTGGTGGCAACAGCTCTGAGTCCGGTTTTGGATGCCAGTGCGACAAGATCTGGTACGAATCCGACTTCTACACGACGCTCGCCTTCGGCTTCACCGGCGGCAGCCTCGGTATTACCTACACGGCGTACACGAGTCCGAACGCCGGCTTCAACAACGTCAAGGAACTGATGTTCAAGTTCGGCGGCGATGACAGCTCCGTGCTTGGCAAGGCGGCGCTGCATCCGTGGGTCATTGCGGCCTTCGAGTTCGATGCCGACAATGGACATCAGGCCGACGGTGGGCCGAACGGGGGTGCGGGTAAGTACCTCGAGCTCGGCGTCAGCCCCGGTTACAGCGGTTCGAAGGCCGGTGTTGCCGTGCCAGTGAAAGTCGGCCTCAGCATGGGCGACTACTACCAGTTGAACGAGGGGACAGTGCTGCGTCCCAATTTCGTGGACCACAAGTTCGGTTTCCTGAGCATCGCGGGCATCGTGACCGTGCCGATCAAGGGGACGACGTCCTACGGCGCCTGGAATTTCCACGCGGGTGTCGAGTATCAGAAGCTGGGCGACACGACCAAAGCGTTCAATGTGGACGATGACGGGAAGCCGCAATCGAATAAAGTGATCGCCTCCGCAGGCATCGGCTTCAGCTATTAGCGTGACGCGGGAGGCCTGCATCCGGTCTCCCGCCCCCGCCCCGTCATATGATGGTGCGGGCGAGCCCCGGAATGTTCCCAGCATGTCGGTAACGCGGCCGGATTCAACCGGCGCCCAGCCTTCGCGCGCCGGCGCTTCGGCGGGGCAGGGCTCTGGGAAGGCGTCGCTCGACGCCTCCCGGGCAGAGCTCCGCGCGTCGATTGCGCGCGGCGCTGGCGGCCGTGGTGCGCTCGAGCGCTATGCCGATCGCGTGGACGCGCTCATCCGTCAGCTGTTTACCGACGCTGGCCCCTGCGACGGCCCGGTCGCCGTGATTGCGCTCGGCGGATACGGGCGCCGCCACCTGTGCCTCCATTCGGATATCGATCTGCTCCTCCTCTTCGGCGGCGGCATCGGTCCGGCCGAGGAGCGCTTCGTCAACAGTTTTCTGAATCCGCTCTGGGACCTCGGGGTCGTCGTCGGTCACCAGGTGCGCGACATCGAGGACTTCCGGCAGCTCGAAACCGACAACCCCGAGTTCCTGCTGGCGCTGCTCGACGCGCGTCCGGTCGCCGGCGCACGGTCGGTGTTCGAGCGCTTCGGTGTTGTCTTCCATCAGCCCGAGACGCACGCGTTCATCCTTCGCTCGTTGCTCGGCCTGATCGACGAGCGCCACGCGCAGTTCAACGCCACGCTCTATCAGCTCGAGCCAGACGTGAAGGATGCGCCCGGTGCGCTGCGCGATCTGACCGCGACGCGGACGATTGCGCTGCTCACGGATCCGCTGTTGCTGCGCCGCGGGCCGGCGGATGCGGCGAGATTCGATGATGCGGAGGACTTCCTGCTGCGCGTCCGATCGACGCTGCATCTGGAGTGTGGCCGCAACCAGAATGTCCTGAGCCATGAGCTGCAGGAACGGACCGCGGAGACGCTCGGCTATCCCGGCGCAGAGCCGCGGCAGCGCGTCGAGAAGTTGATGAGCGACTATTTCCGCCACGCGCGGATCGTCAGCCGCTCGCTGGAGTGGGCCCGCCGCACGGCGCCGGCGCCGGTCGGCGCCAATCTCGGCCTGTCGCGGGACGGCGTGCGGTTCATCGATCCGATCCACGCGGCGCGCAATCCTTCGTCCTGGCTTGGCGCGTTTCAGGCGGCGCTCGATTCCGGAACGGAAGTCTCGGAGGAAGCGCTGTCGTGCATTCAGCAGCACGTCGATCGCTATCGCGCGGACGATTTCTTCGTCGACGCGCGGGATCGCGCGGCGCTGCTGCGGTTTCTGAAGCCGCGCCCGGGGCTGTACGCGCGGCTCTCGCAGATGCACGACTGCGGCCTGCTGGGCCGCGTGTTTCCCGAATTCCAGGCGATCTCGTGGCGCGTCGTGCGCGACTTCTACCACAAGTACACGGTCGATGAGCACACGCTGCTGACGATTCGCAATCTCGAGCGGCTCATCACGACCGACGTCGCGGATCGGATGCGCTTCCGGTCGATTCTGCTCGATTTGCAGGAACCCGAGCTGCTCGTCGTGGCGCTGCTGTTTCACGATGTCGGCAAGTGGCGCGATGACGACCACGCGCTGGAAAGCGTGCGGATGGCGGAGCACGTGCTCGACCGGCTCCACCTGACCGGGGAGCAGCGCGAGACGGTCATTTTCCTGATCCGCCATCATCTGCGGATGTCGCTGGCCGCGTTTCGCCGCGACACCGAGGATCCCGACATCGTCAAGCAGTTCGCCGGGCTCGTCGGCACCGAGGAGCGTCTGAAGATGTTGTGTCTGATGACGCTCGTCGACATCGAGGCGGTCAGCCCAGAGACGCTCACACCATGGAAGGCGGAGCTGCTCTGGCGGTTATACGTCGATACCTACAACCATCTGACACAACGCTACGGCGACGAGCGGATCGAGCGTAACGAGGCGGGTCTCACGGAGCTGCAGGCGAACCGACCAGAGGACATGACCGCCGGCGAGGTGACGGGTTTCCTCGAAGGGCTGCCACAACGCTACCTGCACGTCTTCCCGCGCGACGCGATATATCGGCACATCCGGCTGGCGCGCGACATCAAGCCGGACGAAGTGCATCTGTCGCTCGAGCAGAAGGGATCGATCTGGTCGCTCGCGGTGGCGACGCTGGACAAGCCGTTTCTCTTCTCGAACATCTGCGGCGTCCTCTCGTCGTTCGGCATGAACATCCTTCGCGGACATGCGTTCACCAACCCGAATGGCCTGGTGCTCGACGCGTTCGAGTTCACCGATGAGGAGCGATTCTTCACGCTCAACCGCGACGCGCAGCACCAGGTGATGCGCGTCATGCAGGATGTCGTATCCGGCCGCGCGGACGTGACGGCGCGGCTGCGCGGCCGCGAGCACGGCATTCTGCAGGCGCGGAGCGCCCAGCGGTTCTCACCCGTCGTCCACGCGGACAACAGGGCGTCGGGCCGCTACACCATTCTGGACATCGTCACGGGCAACGCCCTGGGGCTGCTGTATCGCATCAGCCGCGTCATCTCGCAGCATGGATGTGACGTCGACCTCGTGCTGATCGCGACCGAAGGGGAGAAAGCCATCGACGTGTTTCACATCACGAAGGCTGGAGCCAAACTCACGGAGGCGGAGCAGATCGCGCTGACCTCCGATCTGCAACGCACATTGGAGGGAACGGTATGAAGCTGCTGAAGAGCATCGTCCGGCCGAACAAGGTGGACGAGGTGAAGGACGCGCTGGCCAAACTCAATATCGCCGGCATGACGGTGACCGAGGTGCGCGGGCACGGCAAGCAGAAGGGACACACCGCGATTTACCGCGGCAAGGAGTACAACGTCAGCCTCCTGCCGAAGATGGAAATCGAGGTCGTCGTGTCCGATTCGATCGCCGACGAGGCGATCAAGGCCATCGTGCAGGCCGCGCGCACGGGTGAGATCGGCGACGGCCGCGTCTTCGTGCTGCCGGTCGCGGAGAGCTATCGGATCCGCACGGGGGAGATGGAGAGCTGAAGGGTTGCACCCTACTCGTACCGCAGCGCCTCGATTGGATCGAGGCGCGCGGCGCGAACCGCCGGCACCATGCCGAAGAAGATGCCGACGGCGGCGGAGAAGCCGAGGCCGAGCGCGAACGACCACCATGGAAGCGAGATGGGGAATCCAGTCGCCGTGTGGACGGTGACCCCGATGGCGGCCCCCAGGCCGATGCCGAGTAGTCCGCCAACCAGCGTGAGCACGACCGCTTCGGTGAGGAACTGAAGGAGTATTTCCCGTCGGCGCGCGCCGAGCGCCTTGCGCACGCCAATCTCGCGGGTACGCTCGGTGACCGAGATCGTCATGATCGCCATCACGCCGATCCCACCCACCATCAGCGCAATCGACGAGATCACGACCAGGCCGAGAAACGTAGCCTGGCTTACCTGATCCCAGACCTTCAAGGCGGCATCCTGCGTGACGACGTCGAAGTCGTCGGGTTCATCGAGCTTGAGGCCGTGCCGGATGCGCATGATCTCCTCGGCCTGCGCCAGCGCCTGGTCTCGCGTAGCCGTCTCGTACGGAAGCACGGCAATCATCGCGCTGCCGTTCTGGCCGCGGAACACGCGACGCGCCTGGGTGCCGAACAGCGACTGATGCGTTGACTGGGGGATGACGACGAAGTCGTCCTGCTGGGTTCCGAGGTTGCCGATCGACGGACGTTTGTCGAGCACGCCGACCACGATGTATTCCCCAACGCCGATGCGCACCTTCTTTCCGACCGGATCGAGTCCGCTTCTGGCAAAGAGCACTTGATAGGGGGTGTCGCCGAGGACGACGACCTTGCGTTTGTGCTCGACCTCCGGGGCCGTGAACATGCGGCCTGCCACCATCTTCACGAAACTCAGATTCGCGTATTCCTCCGTGGCGCCGATGATGTTCAGCAGCTTCGTGCGGTTGCCGCTGTAGTAGACGCGCTCCTGGACGTCCCCGGTCGCGCCAAGCCACACATCAACGGTCTGGACCGCGGGAGCGAGCTTCTGAATTGCGCGCGCGTCGTCCACGGTCAGGTTCGGCCGCCGCATCAGGTCGGCGAAGTTGCGGCCCGCCGCAATGCTGACGCCGCTGAATTTCGCGACGAAGATGGTGTTGGGCCCGAGCGACCGGATGCTGTCGCGCAGCGACTGATCGAAGCCGCGAATGAGCGACGTCATGCCGACAATCGCCGTGATGCCGATGACGACGCCCAGCACCGTCAGCACCGAACGAAGCTTGTTGACGCGCAGCGTGTCGAGCGCCAGGGTGACGACTTCACGAAGCAGGAGCAGATTCATCTACTCGCGCCTCAACGCTTCGATCGGATCGAGCCGCGCGGCGCGCGAGGCCGGATACAGGCCGAAGAAGAGTCCCACGGCCGCCGTAATGGCGATGCCGAGCGCGACGGACCAGAGCTCGAGCCGCGCGGGCAGCGGCGTGAACGCCGAAATCACGCGCCCAATCGCCGCGCCAAGGGCGATTCCTGCGAGCCCGCCGCACGTCGAGAGCGTCACCGACTCGGTGAGCACCTGCGACATGATGTCGGTGCGCCGCGCGCCCAGCGCTTTGCGCAGGCCAATCTCACGCGTTCGCTCGCTGACGACCATCAGCATGATGTTCATGATGACGATGCCGCCCACGACCAGCGACAACGCCACGACGCCGACGAGCACCGCAAAGATGCCCGTCGTCGCCTGATGGTAGAGGCCGAGCACCGTGTCCGACGTGACCAGGCCGAAGTTATTCGGCTGGGTCGCCTTGAGATGACGCGCCACGCGAAGCGCCACTGTCGCATCGTCCATGGCGATTGGCAGCAGCGCAGGAGTCACGGGCTTGACCGACAACGTGAGGGACGGCCGCGTGCCGAACAGCTTCATGTACGCGCCGATCGGGATGACCGCGAAGGAGTCGAGCGAGTTGCCGAGAAAGCCGCCCTTCTTGCCGCTCACCCCCACGACGCGAAAGTGCACTCCCTCAATCAGGATCGTCTTGTCGATCGGGTTTTCCTCGCCGAAGAGGGCGACGGCCGTGTCTGTGCCGAGGAGCGTCACCGGCCGGTTGCGATCGACCTCAATGGCGCTCATCATGCGGCCGCGCTCGGCATCGAAATTCGCGAAATCGAGGTATTCCGACGTCACGCCCTGAACCATCACCTGATCGAGCACCTGCGTGCGGTACGACGCGGAGGCGCGCTGTTGTGCCTGCGCCATCACGGACTGAATCGCGGGACTGAAGCTGCGGATGGCATCTGCCTCGGGAATGGTGATTAAGGGGTTCGCGCGGACCCGCTCGATGTCGTCGTCGGTTCGTGTGAATGGCACGCGCTCGATCGTGAAGGCGTCCGCGCCGACCTGGGTGACGATGGCGTTCGAGACCATCGCGTTCATCCCCTGAATGAGCGACACCACGGTCACGATCGATGTGACCGCGACAATGTTGCCGAGGACGGTCATCAGCGACCGGAGCTTGCTGCCCCAGATGGTCTGCAGCGCGAGCCGGATCGATTCGCCGAAGTGCATGGCTATCTTGGCGGATTCACCTTGACCGGCGAGCCGTCGGCAATCTGACGCACCGAATCGAAGGGACCCGTCACGACTTGATCGCCGCCTCTGACTCCCGACAGGACCTCGAAGTATCGCTCTCCGGCGATGCCCGTCTTCACAGGCTCGAACACGACGTTGCCATCGCGCACGGTAAAGACCCCCTCTGTTTCCTTCCTCATCTGCCCGGGTCCAGGGTCTGGCGCCGCCTGCGGTGTCTGCGTTAACGGCGAGCCGAACAGGCGCCGTTGCACGGGCGGCGGCGGCTCGTGAATAAGCGTGCCCTTCTCATCGAACAGCATCTCGCGAACCGTCAGCGATTGAATGGGTACCGAGATCACGTTCTTCCGTGTCGCGGTCGTGATTTCTGCGGTGCACGTGAAGCCCGGACGGACGTCGGGCACAGCATCGTCGATGGTGATGACCACCTTGAAGTTTGTGGCCTGACGCTGGCCTGTGATGTTGGCCTGCGTGGTGGTCTGGATCGGACTGTTGCCGATGTCGGTGACGTGTCCCTTGAACATTCGGTCGGGAACCGCATCAATCGTCACGATCGCCGGCTGGCCGACGGCAACGTTGGGGATATCCGTTTCATCGACCTCGATCTCTGCCTGTATCGCCGACATGTCCGCCACCGTCAGGAGTACGGTGCCCGCGTTGTTCATCGTGCCCACGACCACATTCTCACCTTCCTCGATGTTGCGGCGTGTGACGATGCCGTCCATGGGGGACGAGATGATGACCTGGCTGAGGTTATAGCGCGTCGTCGAGAGGGTGGCTTGCTCCTGCTTGATCTGTTGCTCGCGCGTCTGCACTTCCTGCTGTCTCGTTTTCAGCTCCGCCTCTCGGACGGTGAGATCGTTCTGCGCGCGTTCGAGCGCCTCGCGCGTGGTGAGACCGTCTCTGGCAAGCTCCTGCTGTCGTTTGAGCGTCTGCTGGGCGAGCTCGAGATTCGCCCGCGCCTGATCGACGGCCGTTGTCGCCTGCTGCAGCGCCGACCTCGCCGCCTCGACACCGGCTTCACCGCGCTCGATCTGTCCTGCCAGCGACCGCGGGTCGATCTCGAGCAGAAACTGTCCAGCCTTGACCCGCTGCCCTTCCTGCACCGCAAGCCGTGTGACTCGGCCCATTGTCGTTGCGGACACGTTGACCTGGCGTTTCGGCTGAATCTTTCCCGACGCGGAGACGATGGCTTCGAGATCGCGTGTGCGGATCGTTTCGACGGACACGGCCGGCAGGTTGTTGCGATTGCGATAAATCCGCACTCCGATGCCGGCGGCGACAAGCAGCACCACGACGCCGACGACGAGCCACGCGCGACGGCTCATGCAGTACCTCCCGACACAGCCATCACGAGCGCTGCCAGCAGCGCCAGCACGACGTACGCGCCGGTGAAGGCGAGCGCAAGGCCGCGCGTAGGCCGTCGATACAGGATTGAGACGCCCATCGCGAGCACGACAATCCACCAGACGACGAACAGATCGATGACGCCGAGAAAACGGGCAATCGGCGACGCCTCGTCCAGCATGCCGAAGAACTGAACGAGCGTGGTCGGACTTGCGATCGTTTCGCGTACGTAATTGATTGGCGCAGCCACGACCTGGCGCAGAGCGAGGATGACGCCGGCGTATGCGACGACGGCGAGAAGCTGCGTGTATTGCGGACGTGCGGGGCTCGCGCGGCTTCCGCTCCGCAACACGACAAACACCACGGCCGACACGGCAAATACGATGAGCGGGCCATACGCGATCGCCGTCCCGGCGGCATAGAGCACCGCCACGCCGCCACTCTCTGCTCGCTCCTCCATCCGCGCGTAACTTGCGTCGTCAACCGTCTGGCCGAAGGCAGTTGCCGTCCGTTCCCATTGGTCCACCAGCGCCTGACGTCCGACATCCGTGTTGAGGAACCCGAGCGTGCACAGAAACGTCGCCGTCGTCGTGACGACAAGGACCGCCGCCCAGGACGGCGACTGCAGGATGGCGGCAAACGTTGCGCGCGGTCGGCGAATCACGCCGTACATGCGCGCGGCGAGCGAGCTCAATGAGTACTCCTGATACGATGACGGGTTTTGAATCTCACGTCGCAACGTCAACCCCCCCATCCCGGATCTCGAAGCCCAGTCCACCGTTTGGATGTGGGATTTGGGATGTGGGTTTTGGGATTTCTCAATATAGCCGCTATGCGTCCAATCGTCTTCGCAGCCGTTCTCCTGACCATCGCAACCGGCAGTTCTGCGCAAATCGTCGAAAGCGTGGGAAATCGCGCGCTAGGGATGGGAGGTGCATTTGTCGCAGTGGCCGCCGACAGCACCGCCACCTGGTGGAATCCGGCGGGGCTGGCGACTGGCCCGTTTTCGGACATCTCGGTGGGGCGCGCGACCACGGATCTAAAGGAGCAGGTCCCGGCGCGCCGCGATCGTGTGTCCTGGTTTGCGGCAACCGCTCCAGCCGTTGGAGTTAGCTATTACCGCTTAAGAATCACTGACATACGGGGATTTGCCCCTACAGCACAGCTCTCCGTGAACCGAGAAGATACACGGGCCGAAGTGTCAGTGCGGTCAATTTCTGTCAGCGAGTTGGGCCTGACGGTCGTTCAGTCGATTCTGCCGGGAGTACACGCGGGAGCCACCTTGAAATACGTGCGTGGGACCGTGCGCGGCGGCGCCGACGACGCGACACGCGCGCCAGGCGAACTGCTGGATCGCGGCGAAGACCTGGAGGGCGGCGACGCGGAGAGCCGGCTTGATCTCGACGCAGGGCTCATTGCTGAAGCGGGCCCGGTTCGTATCGGAGCGGTCATGCGCAACATCCGCGAGCCCAAGTTCGCCGATGCGACGTTCACGCTGCCGCGGCAGACACGCGTAGGTGCGGCGATCGACGTCGAGAAGGCAGGCGGCATTCCGTTGATTCTTGCCATCGACGCGGACGTGGGCACATACGCGACAGGAACGGGCGATCGCCGCGTCATCGCGGTGGGCGCCGAGCAGTGGCTGTGGGCAAAGCGGATAGGAATCCGCGGCGGCGCACGCTTCAACAGGGTCGGCGCACAGGAGCGGGCCACGGCTGCGGGTGTGAGCATCGCGGTCCGCAACGGGTTGTACGTCGAAGGCCAGATCACGCGCGGCGGTTCCGACGCCGACCGCGGGTGGGGCTTCGGTACTCGAGTGACCTTTTAGCGGCGTGTAACAACTGATGCACCACGACTCACCACAGTCCTTCGACCACGACTCCGCTGGGCGCGACAACGCAGCGCCCGGTTGTGCCGTGGGAAGGACGCACCACTAACGATGGCGGTACGCATCGGTGAGCTTCTCCTCAAGGAGAAGCGCATCACACCCGAGCAGCTCCAGGAGGCGCTGAACTATCAGCGTCAGAACGGGGGGAAGCTCGGTTACAACCTGATCAAACTCGGCTACGTCAAGGACGAGGAGATCACCGCGCTGCTCAGCAAGCAGTACGGCGTTCCCTCGATTGCGTTGACGCAATTCGAGATCGATCCGGCCGTCGTCAAGCTCGTTCCCGCCGAAACCGCGCAGAAGTACCAGATCGTCCCGCTCTCGCGCTCTGGCGCGACGCTGACGATCGCGATGACGGATCCGACCAACGTGTTCGCCATGGACGATCTCAAGTTCATGACGGGCTACAACGTCGAGCCGGTCGTCGCGTCGGAAACCGCGGTCGTCGCGGCCATTCAGAAGTACTACGGCAAAGCCGCCGCCGCCGGCTCGGCTGCGGGCGGCGCGCCACCGACGACGGCCCTCGAGGCGGCGAGCAAGGCGCTCGAGCAGATCGAGCTCGAGGAAGACAACGTCGAGGTCATCGAGGAAGTCGAGGAGATCAGCGCCGACGACCTTTCGGTGCAGGGTGAGGAAGCGCCGGTCATCAAGCTGGTGAATGTCATTCTGCTGTCCGCCATCCAGAAGGGCGCCAGCGACATCCACATCGAGCCGTACGAGAAAGAGCTGCGCGTGCGGTACCGCGTCGACGGCATTCTCTACAACATCATGCAGCCGCCGATGAAGTTCCGCGATGCGATCACCTCGCGTATCAAGATCATGTCGCGGCTCGACATCGCCGAGAAGCGCCTGCCGCAGGACGGCCGCATCAAGGTGCGGTTCCGCGGGGACAACGACGCGCTCAAGGAGATCGACTTCCGCGTGTCGTGTCTGCCGACGCTGTTCGGCGAGAAGATCGTCATGCGTCTGCTCGACAAAGACAAGTTGATGCTCGACATGACGAAGCTCGGCTTCGAGCAGGAATCGCTCAACAAGTTCGAGGCCGCGATCATGCGGCCGTGGGGCATGGTGCTCGTCACGGGTCCGACCGGGTCCGGTAAGACGAACACGCTCTACTCGTCGATCTCGCGCATCAACACGATGGAAACCAACATCATGACCGCCGAGGACCCGGTCGAATTCAACCTCGTGGGCGTCAACCAGGTGCAGGTTCGGGAGAACATCGGCTTGAACTTCGCGGCCGCACTCCGCAGCTTCCTGCGTCAGGACCCGAACATCATCCTCGTCGGCGAAATCCGCGACTTCGAAACCGCGGAGATCGCGGTGAAGGCGGCGCTCACGGGCCACCTCGTGCTCTCGACGCTGCACACCAACGACGCGCCGAGCACCGTGAACCGTCTGATGAACATGGGTATCGAGCCGTTCCTGGTCGCCAGCTCGCTGAACCTCGTGTGCGCACAGCGCCTCGTGCGCCGCATTTGCAAGAACTGCTCGGAACCGCACCCGACGCCGGCACCGGCTCTGATGCAGGCCGGCTTCACCGCCGAAGATGCCAAGACAGTGGTCCCCAACAAGGGCAAGGGCTGCGAGAAGTGCAACAACACCGGCTACAAGGGGCGTGTCGGTCTGTACGAAGTGATGGAAGTCACGGAGGATCTGCGCGAACTGATTCTGGTGGGCGCCTCGGCCCTCGAACTGCGGCGCAAGGCCGTTGACGAAGGAATGATCACGCTCCGCGGAAGCGGACTGCGCAAAGTCAAGGAAGGCGTGACGACGATCGACGAGGTCGTCAGGGAGACCGTGAAATAAATGACATTACCCGAACTGCTGAAGAAGACGGTCGAGTTGCAAGGCTCCGATCTGCACCTCACCATCAACACCCCGCCGCAGGTGCGCGTGCATGGCCATTTGCAGCGTCTCGAAGGGACCGACCTCGGGCCTTCCGACACCAAGGCGCTGACCTACAGCGTGCTCACAGACGCGCAGAAGAAGCGGTTCGAGGAAGCGCTCGAGCTCGACTTCTCATTCGGCATCAAAGGACTCGCCCGGTTCCGCTGCAACATGTTCAACCAGCGCGGAGCGGTCGCCGCGGTGTACCGGCTGATTCCGGAAAAGATCCGCACGTTCCAGGAACTCGGCCTGCCGGCGGTCCTGGCGACACTGGCCGAGCGGCCCCGCGGCCTCGTGCTCGTCACCGGTCCGACGGGCAGCGGCAAATCGACGACGCTCGCGGCGATGATCGACAAGATCAACAACGAACGGAAGGATCACATCCTCACCATCGAGGATCCCATCGAATATATCCATCCACACAAAAGCTGCGTCGTGAACCAGCGCGAGGTGCACAGCGACACGCAGAGCTTCTCCATGGCGTTGCGCGCGGCGCTGCGTGAGGATCCGGACATCGTTCTCATCGGCGAGCTCCGCGACCTCGAGACCGTCGAGGCGGCGCTTCGCATCGCGGAGACGGGCCACCTCACCTTCGGCACGTTGCACACGAACTCGGCGGCGCAGACCATCAACCGCATCATCGACGTCTTTCCGGCGCACCAGCAAAGCCAGATTCGCACACAGCTCTCGCTGGTGCTCGAAGGGATCGTCTGTCAGGCGTTGCTGCCGAAGATTGGGGGCGGGCGCGTCTGCTCGCTCGAGATCATGATCCCGACCCCCGGCATCCGGAACCTCATTCGCGAGGACAAGGTTCATCAGATTTATTCGGCCATGCAGACGGGGCAGGAAAAGCTCGGCATGCAGACGGCGAATCAGTCGCTGGCCTCGCTCCATATGAAGAAGCTGATCACGCTGGAATCGGCGCTGGGCGCCTCGTCAAACAAGGAAGAACTGCAGGAGATGATCAACCGGGGCGTCGGCGTCGTGGCGGGCGCCGGTCTCGCGCGGGCGGGGGCGCCTCCGCGTCCCGCGATCGGCCGATAAGAAACACGGCTGCGGCCCTCGGGCCCGGCCCCAGTGGACTGAACTATGCCAACTTTTGCTTACGCCGGCCGGACGCGCGCCGGCGAGACGGTCACCGGAGAACGCGCCGCCGACACGATGGACGCGGTCGTCGCGGCGCTGCGCCGCGAGCAGGTGCTCGTCACGCAGATCAACCCCGTCAAGGACAAGGCTGGCGCACAGACGAAGAAGAGGCGCGCCAGGGGCGTCTCCGCGAAGAACCTCGCGGTGTTCACACGGCAATTCTCCGTGATGATCGACGCCGGGCTTCCGCTGGTGCAGTGTCTCGAGATTCTCGGCACGCAGGAAGAAGACAAGAACTTCGCCGAGGTCATCCTCTCTACACGCGGCGACGTCGAAAGCGGCGCTTCGCTGGCCGACGCGATGAAGAAGCACCCCAAGGTGTTCGATCCCTTGTTCACGAACATGATCGCGGCCGGTGAAGCAGGCGGCATTCTGGACACGATTCTGAAGCGCCTCGCGACCTACATCGAGAAGAACGTCAAGCTGCAGGGACAGGTCAAGTCAGCGATGATCTATCCGATCGCGGTGATCGTGATCGCCGCGGTCGTCGTCGGCGTCATTCTCTGGAAAGTCATTCCGACCTTCGCGAACATGTTCGCGGGCCTGGGCGCGGAGCTGCCGCTGCCGACGCGTGTCGTCATCACGCTCAGTAACAACCTCGTTCGGTTCGGCCCCTTCCTCATCGTCGGTCTCGGCGCGGCGGGCTACGGATTCAAGCAGTACTACGCGACGCCCAACGGCCGCAGAGTCATTGACGCGATCGTGCTCAAGATGCCGATCCTCGGCATCCTGATGCGCAAGATCGCCGTCGCGCGCTTCTGCCGGACGCTCTCGACGCTGCTCGCGTCGGGCGTGTCCATTCTCGAAGCGCTCGACATCACTGCCAGGACCGCCGGCAACGCCATCATCGAGGATGCAATCCAGACCACGCGCAGGAGCATCGAGCGCGGCGAGACCATCGCGCAGCCGCTGAGGGATACCGCCGTCTTTCCGCCGATGGTCGTGCAGATGATCGGCGTCGGCGAAGCGACGGGCGCGCTGGACACGATGCTCAGCAAGATTGCGGACTTCTACGAGGAAGAGGTCGATGTCGCGGTGGCCGGCCTGCTGACGTTGATGGAGCCGCTGATGATCGCGCTGCTCGGCGGCATCGTCGGCGGCATTGTCATCGCGATGTACATGCCGATCTTCGGCCTGATCAGCAAACTCACCGGATAAAGCGCATGAGCCTGCGCTCGCGCCTTTCGACGCTGATCGCCGTCCGAGTCGTCGTCGGAACGCTGCTGCTCGGGTCGGCGATCCTCGTCCAGCTCAATCGGCCCGGGTCGTTTCCGATCAACCCGTTCTTCTTTCTGATTGGGCTGACCTACGCGCTGAGCGTCATCTACATCGGGTCGCTGCGCCTGGTCGACCGCTATCCGTGGATTGCGGACGCACACCTTGGCGCCGACGCCATCCTCGTCTCGGCGTTCATCAACGTCACGGGCGGCATCACGAGCTACTTCTCGTCGCTGTATCTGCTGCCGATCATGGCGGCGAGCACGGTGCGTTTCCGGCGCGGCGCTCTCCAGGTTGCCACGCTGAGCGCGGTCCTCTACCTCGCGCTGGTCGCGGCCCAGTACTTCGAGCCGACAGCGTTTTTCCCCCAGTCGTGGCAGGCGCTCCACCCATCCGAGTTGCCGAGCATGCGTTTTGCGCAGTACACCGTCACCATCAATCTGTTCGGGTTCTTCGCCGTCGCGCTGCTCTCCGGCTCTCTTGCCGAGAACCTGCGGTCGGCCGGTGCGCGCCTGGAGCGCGCGTCCACGCAGATTGCCGATCTGCGCGCGTTCAACCAGTACGTGATTGACAGCATGTTGAGCGGACTTGTCACGGCCGACATGGACGGGCGGATTCTCACGTTCAACCGCGCGGCGGCGAGCATCACCGGCCTTGTCGCGGGGCAAGCGATCGGCCGTGACATCCGCGACGTGATGCAGCTGCCGATGCAGTTCATCGGACGCCTCCAGAGCCTTGGCGAGACGCGGAGTCATCGCGCCGATCACCAGTACCGGTCGCCAGACGGCCGGCTGATCGAAATCGGACTCACCGTGACCACGCTGTCCCTGCCCGATGGCCGCAGCGGCTATCTCTTCACGTTCCAGGACGTCACGGA
>Ga0075434_100002389_pt1 | contig 16482 bp, 19 predicted proteins | sample RhiMethybrSRZTD3_FD_75298 | JGI IMG/M metagenome (GOLD analysis project Ga0075434, IMG submission 75298) | Populus rhizosphere microbial communities from Tennessee, USA - Rhizosphere MetaG P. TD hybrid SRZTD3 | ecosystem: Host-associated > Plants > Roots > Rhizosphere > Soil | place: USA... | reverse complement strand
GACGCTCGCGCAGGCTGCGGTACTCAGCCATGTAGCGGCCGGCCTGGCGCATGAACCACACGGGCGTGGCGTCCACCGGCTGGCGGCGGCAGGCCTTCAGAAAACGGGAGTCACTCACGCACGGGTTGAGCGGTCAGCAGTTCGCGGGCCAACGTGACGAGTTCATCGAGCCAGAGCGGTTTGTAGCGGAGCTCCGCGCCGAGGGACCGGATCTCGTTCAGCTGGTCGTCCGACATGTAGTAGTCGCCGGTCACGATGGCCACCGGAGTCTGAGAGTGACCGCCGATCGCGCGGATGGAACGAAGCAACTGCACGCCGCTGGTGAGAGGCATCCTGAGGTCGAGGATGATGGCATGCGGCCGATGAAGCCGGGCGAGGTTCAAGCCTTCGTCCGCGGATTGGGCTGCCCACACCTCATATCCCTCGAGGCGCAGCATTCGCGAGAACAGGTCTGTCACCCCGACGTCGTCATCAACGATCAGCATGCGCGGTGCAGGCGTTGATGGGGGGACCGGGGACACCGGCCCATTGTGGTGCCCGATCGAACAGGCGTCAAGTCGCGCACAGGGCGAGAGCCCTACCGCTGATGGAAACTGCTGTTGCCGTGATATATTCTGCCGGCTTCGGCCGTATGAACGGCTGATTTCTGCCTGTTTCAGTCCCGCGCGCGTACGCACGCAGGACGCCCACGCCGTAGTGCGATGTCGCGTCGGAGGTCTTATTGAGCCCTATCCTCGTGCGTCCCGTGCGCGAGCAGCTCGAGCACGACAGGGTAATCCGCCTTCTCCAGGCCAAATACAAAAGGAAGTTCGACGTCGCCATCAACCCGGGAAACGAGCAGGCGGCTCCGGTCGGGCCTCCGCCCGCGCCGTGGTTTCCCGATCTCGTTCTGTACGCAAACGAGCGAACGAAAAAACTCGTCGGCGTCGTCGAGGTGGAGACCGCCGAGTCGGTGAACCATCTCGAGGCGATGTCGCAGTGGGTGGCGTTCGGGAAGCTGAAGGTCGAGTTCCACCTTTACGTGCCGATGTCGGCCGTCGATAGCGCGAAACGGCTCTGCGCCGACCTGCAGATTCCGGCCAGCGAGATCTGGGCGTATTCGGCGCTCGGCGATCAGATCCGGTTCACCCCGATTCACCGCACGACTCCCGCCGCACCCGAGCCGCGGGTGCGGACGACGCCGGAACCCAAACCCGCTCGCGCGCGTGAGCCGCAACCGCCCGCGTCAGCGGGGCCTCGGCGCGACAAGGCCGCGGCCGCCAAACCAGCCGCCGCCCCGGCACGGGCCAAGCCGCCGGCGCGGCGGGTCGCTCCGACGCCAGCCGCCAAGGCGCGCACAACGAAGGCGCGAGCGGCGGCACCCCGACGGAGCGCGGCCAAACCACCCGCTCGAAAGGCCGCCGCGGCATCGCGAGCGCAGAAGCGCAAGTAGCCTGTGCCCTTTCTTCGGGTCATTCGCGACAAGCGCGGGTACGAGACCACGTACCTGATGCACATCTATCGCGACGGCCAACGACAGCGCACGAAGATTCTCTACGTATTCAGAACGCCGGGCGGTGTTCGGGTGGGTCGCGATCCGCTCGAACCGGAGGTGCAGCGTCAGATCGAGGCGCAGTATCCGGATATTCCGTTCAACTGGAACGTCGTTCGCGAAACCCAGCAGGTGATCGAGACTGCGACAGAACCGCGTCGGCGACGCCCGCGCCCGTCGACTGATGCGCGTGGCGCGCCAACCGACGTCGAAGGGCGACGCGACGAAGGGCCGCCGGCCGCCACCGTCGTCGCCGCGCCGGCTGCGTCTCACGCACCAACTGCGCAGGAGCCGCAGCCGCCTCGCGTGGTCATCCCCGCTGTAATTGAGGGCGCCACGCCGGACGAGCAGATCGCCTTTCTCATGCACTGGTGTCCGATCGTTCGCGAGCGGATTGCGAAGCGCGTGTCCGACCCCGCGCGCATCGACGCGTTGAACGCGCTTGCCGATCGTCTCAATCCAGCGGCCTGGACCGACGCCGATCAAATCACGACCGGGCTGCAGCTGGCCGCCGAAGCGCTCGAACGTCTGTCGCGAGTGTTCTCGAAGCGACGACGGCGCTCGCGTCGTCGACCCGGTGAAGGCCATGAGGTCCGGCCGGTAAAGCCGAACACTACGTCTGGGTCGGAAGGCTGAAGCGACGCTCGATCGCGAGCACCTTTTCGAGTCGACGTCGATGACGATCGACACCTGAAAACGACGCCTTCACGAACGCCTCGGCTATCTCGAGCGCGAGCGCTCCGCCGATGACACGCGCGCCGACGCAGAGCACGTTGAGGTCGTCGTGTTCCACGGCCTGATGCGCGGTGTATGTGTCGTGGCACACGGCCGCGCGAATGCCAGGAAACTTGTTCGCGGCAATCGACACCCCGGCCCCACTTCCGCAGACGATGATCCCGCGTTCGGCCTGCTTGTCCCGAAGCGCCAGCGCCACCGCCTCGGCCGCATCGGGGTAATCGCACGGGGCGGTCGAATGGGTGCCGAGATCGAGCACCGCGTGACCCTGCTGCGTCAGTTTTGCGGCAAGCTCCTGTTTCATGGGATAGCCGGCGTGGTCCGCACTCAGTGCCAGTCGCATGCGGGTATAATCCGCCATATGGGTAAGACTGCCAAGTATTTGCCGGCGGTGGTGTGCGCGGCCCTCCTGGTGGGCCAGAGCTCATTGCCAACGATCCACGCGCAGGCGCCGCAAGCGCCCGCATCACAGGCGCCCACACCACAGGCGCCGGCGCAGTCGCCGCAACAGCCCACGTTTCGAGTCAGCGTCGATCTCGTCACCACCGACGTCATCGTGCGCGACCAGAAGAACGATCAGTTCATCGCCGATCTGAAGCCGGGTGAGTTCGAGGTCTACGAGGACGGCGTGAAGCAAGAAATCGTCTCGCTCGTCCTCACTCACGGCGGCCGGGTGTTCAACGTCCAGTCGCCGCCTCCGCCGCCGGTACAGGAAGGCATCATCCTGCCGCGCAATCGACCGACCAACGACGCCGCTGGGCGCGTGTTCGTGATCTTCCTCGACGATCTGCATCTCGACTTCCGCAGCACGCCGCGCACGCGCGAGTTAATCAAGAAGATGCTGAAGCTGCTCATTCACGATGGCGACATGTTCGGCATCGTCAGCTCCGGCGAGTCGTCTATTTCGGAGCAGCTCACCTACGATCGTCAGGTGCTGGAGTCAGCGATCTCCCGCATGACCGGCGGCGGGTTGCGTCCCAAGGAGATCATCCAGGGGATGCAAAGCTCGCAAGGACCGACCGAATTGCGCCATCGCGCGCATGTGGCGTTCTCGACCGCCTACGATCTGATGCGGAACCTCGAGAAACTGCAGAACCGGCGTAAGGCGGTCATCTACATCAGCAGCGGATACGACTTCAATCCGTTCGAGCAGTCGCGGCTCGAAGAGCAGGCCAAACGCATGGGCCTGGGCATGAGCACCGACGACACCGGAAACCAGTCGGGGCAGTCGGCCGTCGATCAGCTCTTGAGCGATCCCTTCTACCGGACGCAGCAGAGCAGCCAGATGCTGGCCGAGGGCGATCTGATTCGAGAGCTCGCCGAGCTGACACGAGCGGCCAATCGCGCCAACGCCACGATGTACACGATCGATCCACGCGGTCTCATTGCCGGCCAGGATCTCGACGAGGAAGTGCCGACGCAGGAATGGAACGCGTACGTGCGCGATACGCAGGACAGCTTGCGAGTGCTGGCCGAAGAAACCGGCGGGATCGCCGTGGTCAATCAGAACGACTTCGACAAGGCACTCAAGCGGATCGATAACGAGACCAGCGACTACTACGTGTTGGGTTACTACTCATCGAATCCAGATCCACTGAAACGGCGGCGAAGGATTCAGGTCGTGACGACCCGTCAGGGCCTCAACGTGATCGCGCGAACCGAGTACACGCTCAAGCCGCAAGGCGTGCGTCCGAAGTAGTTTGGTCCTTGGGCCCTGGTTCTTGGTCCTTGGTCCGGAATCGCCCAGGACCAACCAGCGCTAGCCCAGTTTCCCAGGCCGCATCGTTGGTTCGAGGCGCGGCTGCACCGTCTCGAACACGCTCATGACCTCCGCCACAGGGCGCGGCAGACGGCTCATCTTCGGGTAGAGCCAGCCGGTCTGCCGTTCGAGCGAGGTTCCTGCCACGCGGCTGCAGAACAACTGTTTGGTCCGCACATCGGCTACCGCCGCCTGCCACGGAATGATGCTGATACCGAGGCCGCTCCGGACCATCGCCTTGATGATCTCGACGTTCTCGGTCTCCATGATGATGTCGGGCGCGATCCGCTCGCGCGTGAAGAACTCTTCGACCAGACGGCGGGTGATCGAACCCGTCTCGAAGAGGACGAACGGCTGCTTATCGAGATCGGCCGGCGTAATCGTCTTCTTCTTGGCGAAGGGATGCGCCGGATAGGTGATGAGCAGCAACTCCTCGCGGAGCACCGGCACCGACACCAGATCCGAGGCTTCGACAGGGAGTGTGAGCAGTCCGAGGTCTCCGGCGCCGGATCGCAGCATCGCGATCGAGCGCTCGGCACTGCCGACGGTGACCTTCATGTCGAGATGAGGATGGACCCGGCGAACTTCTGAAAGAAGGACGGGAAACACGTAGAGGCACACCGTCATGCCGCCGACCAGCCGGATGGTGCCGCGCAGCGACTCGCGCTTGTCGCTGATCAGCGAGACGGTGTCCTGCAGATCCTGGAAGACCCGATGACTCAGTTGCAGCAGCGACTCGCCCGCGGGAGTGATGCGGATGCGCCGACCGATGCGATGAAACACCGGCTCGCCGAGTTCGTCTTCGAGCAGGAGGATCTGTCGACTCACGGCGGATTGTGAGACGTGCAGCTTCTCACCGGCGGCCGTAAACGAGCCGCTGTCGGCGATGGCTCGAATGATCTCGAGTTGTCGGAGATCCATGCCTCAGCATACATGTCTCCCGCGCATGGTCACAATGGAACTCAGAAGGAATCAGGATTCAGGAATCAGGAATCAGGGACTAGGAATCAGCGCCTGCTGCGTTCGTGCGATAGCCTGGTCGAGATAGTCCTTGTCCATCTCGATGCCCGCGAAGCTCACGCCGAGCTGTGCGCACGCAACCGCCGTGGATCCAAGCCCCAGGAAGGGATCGACGACGAGCTTGACGCGATCCAGGCCGTGCAGTCGAAGACACATCTCGGGAAGCTTGGGGGGAAAGGTGGCCGGGTGCGGTCGATCTTTCTCGCGGCTTTGAATCGTGTCGTAGGGAATGAACCACGTGTTGCCGCGGCATCGCACACCGGACGAGGCGATGCGCCACCGGGAGATGTTCGATTGATCCTGGTATTTCACGCCGATCGCCTGGCGATCGAGTGGGGTCTGACCCCGCTTCGTGAAGTGAAAGACGAACTCATGGCAGTCGTGCAGGAAGCGGCGACTGTTGATCGGTTTGTAATGGCCGACCGCGAGGTCCTCGTTGAGACCGGCGCGCGCGCCGGCCAATGCCTTCTCGATCGCGATCGACTTGATCCAGTGGATGGTGTTCTGAAGGTGCAGGAACGGCCGTGCGGCCTGGGCCACATCGATCGCCGTCCATGGGTCCGTGGGTTTCGCGCCAACGTTGAGGAAGAGCGAGCCATCAGGCGCGAGCACGCGGGCCGCGCGCTTCACCCATTCGGCGGTCCACGAGAGGTATTCCTGGCGAGGCATCGTGTCGTCGTACGACCGATATCGAATGCCCAGGTTGTACGGCGGCGATGTGACGATCACATCAACCGAGCCGTCCTCGAAGGTGTCGAGCACGCGCAAGGAGTCGCCGCGATAGAAACGAAAGGTCGCCCGGCCGGAGGTTATGTCTGCGTGATGAAAGGAAGGACGTGAGCGCGGCACCGCGACGATTGTATGCGCGGTGCGCGATGGGGCCGAACGTGCGCTACGACGCGACAGCCGCCTGCATCTGCTGAACGGTGGCGCTCAGATGTTCCGGAATCGTGTGATTGCGCCGATGTCCGTGGAGTTGGCACCCCGTACCCTTCTCTTCCACGTACGATACTTCGCGACTCGTTGCGAGCTCGCGGTATCGTCCGATCACGCAGCCGCACGAGAGTGTTCGAAACCCTAAGAGTCGGACCAGGCTCATTGCCGTTATCCCTCGAACCGATATTTAGCAATCCGTGTACCGTCGCTGTCGATCGTTCCGCGATTGGGGTCGCTCCCGGTTGATCCAACGAAAACCGCGATGATTTTCGAACCGAGCGACCACGACCTCATCGTGGGGGCGTGTCATCTGAACAGAGCGCTGTGTCCGCCCTGTGCCACCGTTGGATCGTGTTTCAAACGGTTGGACACGCGTGGCGCGGACTGGAGCACTGACAGTTTGTGGCTGACACTTTGTTGCAGCGCTGACATTTGTTGGCCCTCGCCGCGGGCCGAGGGACCCCGGAACTCAGGCTCGCGGCGCCGAACTGCCCGACCGAATGGCGCGATAACTTTCGAGCTCCACGGCGCGCTGGCGGGCCGCTGCCCATCGCGCTCGGCCCACCCTCACAAGGAAGATCGAGTGGACGACGCCGGTGGCGACCAGGGCGGTACGCGGGGGCGCAGAGAGAAGTACCGGAATCAGGTTCGCCACGGCCGCGCTGGCGAACAGGATCGAGAACAGCGGGTCGACCCCGCCGCCGGGCAGCGCCGGACCGACAGACATACACGTCGTTTCCCACTGCGGGCCATCGATGCCCGTCTCGTAATAGACCTGTATGAAGCGGCCTATCCGTTCTACGCCCACATGAAGCGCGTGAATCGCCTCGAAGCCGGCCACAAGGACGGCGAGCGAGAACAACGAGTTGGTGGGAGTGAGCTGACCGGAGTCGAGGAGTACCGAGATGACTGCCCCCCACGCGAAAAAGGTCGCCGGAAGGAGGATGATCCGTGCCGTCCCGCGGGTGGAGATCGTCCTTCGGAGGACTGTGAACTCGGATTCGGTCAACCCCATGCGAAGTGGCACCTTTCTTGGTTATGTCGCCAGTCGGAACAATCGCCCGTGTCGCCGGTTCGGCGCGGTGCGGCGGAATCAAAGGCCCTTGCGCAGTGATGAATGTTTGCTAGAATGCCGATACTTCGTGTAACCAGCTGTCTCGTAAAGGCTTCCCCCGTGACCCGATTCCGACCCTCGACGACTGCCCACATCCTCGGCATCTGTGCGGCAATTTTGTGCATTGGCCTGTCGGCCGACACCTTCGCGCAGACCAGCTCGGCGCGTCGTCCAACCGGCAAGAAGCTCACACTTGCCCAGACGCACGCCAAGAAAACGACCTATTCCGCGGCTAGTGCGCAGGCCCGCCGCACGAGCGTCGCCCGCTCACGCGCGGCCACGCAGGCCCGTGCGCTTCGCGACGCGCAGGAGCCGCGGTTCAAGCTCGACGCGAACGGAGCCCTCGTGCCGGATGTCCGCGCCGAGGCCGCCATTATCTACGACTCGGCGACAGGGCACGTGCTCTGGGAGCTGAATTCGAACAACCAGCGATCGATTGCCAGCATCACTAAGGTGATGACGGCCGCAGTCTTCATGGAAGATTCGCCGAATCTCTCCGACTCCGTGGTGGTCGATCGCAGCGACGTGCGCGCCGCCTCGACGACGTATCTGCGGGCTGGCTACGAGGTGAGCAAAGGCGACTTGCTCCACTTGACGCTGATTGCCTCGGACAACGCGGCGGCGCGGGCGCTGGCGCGTGTGTCGAAGTACGGATCGGATGGCTTTGTCGGTCGCATGAACGAGAAGGCGAAGGAGCTCGGCTTGACGAGCACCAGCTACGCCGACCCCTCTGGTCTCCTCTCGGATAACGTCTCGTCCGCATACGACATGGCCCGGCTCATCACCTATGTGTCGGGCGACGATCGCATCGCGGGTGTGATGCGCAAGCAGAACTACACCGTCAACGCAGGCCGCCGCGCCATCAACATCCACTCGACGAACCAGCTCGTGATGAAGGGGGACGTCGACGTGCAGGCGGGCAAGACCGGATTCATCCGTAGCGCCGGCTATTGCCTGGCGACCCTGCTGCGTCTCCCGCAGGGACCCGAGGTCGCGGTTGTCGTCCTCGGCGCCAAGTCGAATGCCGGCCGCTTCTGGGAAACGCGCCACTTGTTCAACTGGTTGTCCTCGAAAGCATCGGATCTCCTCAGCACGCCAGTCGAAGCCGCGACCACAACTTCGGCTAATTGAGTCCTTCGTCCTTGGTGCTTGGTTCTTGGTCCACCCGGACCAGGGACCAAGGACCTCGGACGGACCAAGGACCAAGGACCTCGGACGGACCAAGGACCAAGCACTAAGTACCAGGGACCAACTAAGAGGTGTAACCGCGCTGAATCGCCGCAGCGTCGAGCGGCAGCGTCGCAACCGTGTCGACCATCGGCATGACTGGACGGGTCGCGCGGCGGCCGTCGTAGGCCTTGAGATAGCGGTGGCACACATCGCACGCGTACACGCGATACTGACCGTCGGTGGTTGCAAACGACGTGATGCGCGCGCGGTTGCTATTGCGGCAATACGGGCAGGTGAGCGGTTCGAATTTCCAGCGCAAGGCGCAGCGCGAGCAGATCAAATGACGTTCGGCGGCCGGCGTGATCACAGAGAGGTCGGGCTCGCCTGCACACAGCGCACAGTGCGGATGTGTCCAGATCGCGAGCTCCGGCCTTTGCTGCAGCACTTCGGCGCAGCGTGACAGAAACGGCCGCATCGCTAGCGCGAGCACTTGCTGCAGCATGTCGACATCTGACGCCGCACTCACCGTGGTCGACGCCGAGCCGACCGCTGCGGCGACCTGACGCTCGGCGGCGTTCCGATACCACTGACCCGCAAGCACCGTGAGATTCATGTCTCGTCCGGCGGCCTGCGCCTTCACGTAGTCGCCTTCCTCGAGCGCGCCGAAGCGCCGGAGGACATCGGCGGTCTGCCGCACCATCAATCGCAGATCGGTGGGATCGAGCGGGATGTCTTCGAAGCGAAGCAAAGGGCTGGCATCGGCCTGATGCCGCTTCAGCGTGGTCTCGGAAAGATCGAGGCTTGGAAGCGGCACGCGCAGCTGAATGCGGCGCTGCAGTTCGAGGAGCTCCAGGTGGAGATCGACCGCCGTTGCCAGTTCCGGATGGCGCTCGCGGATGGCGTGCAACTCCACTGCTTCACGTGTTTCTGCGCGCGGAGGTCGTGCCGGCCGGGGGGCCGAATCGCTCACCGTGAGATCATATCAGCAGTGAGAATTCTGATGGTGGCATCGGAGGCGCAGCCGTTCGCCAAGACCGGTGGATTGGCGGACGTCGTCGGCGCGTTGCCCCGCGCACTCGTGCGCATCGGTCACGACGTCGACGTCGTCATGCCTCGCTATCGAGGGATCGCGGACGGCGACCGCAGCGGAACCATCACCGTGGCGCTCGGCGGACAAGTGGCTCAGGCCGATGTGTGGACAGTGGTGGATGCCGGCGTCCGCACCGTGTTCATCGATCATCCGGCGTACTTCGATCGCGAGTATCTCTACGGCGTCGCCGATCGCGACTACGCCGACAACGCCGAGCGGTTCGCGTTCCTCTCGCAGGCCGCGCTCGAGTGGGCCGCGTCATCGGCATCCGGGTACGACATCATTCATGCGCACGATTGGCAGACCGGTCTCGTACCTGTACTGCTGCAGCGCGCAGACGACAGTCGATGGCCGGTGCGCCCGGCCACCGTGTTCACGATTCACAACCTCGCGTATCAGGGCATTTTCGATGCGAGCTGGCTGCCGCGGCTTGGTCTCGGCTGGGATCTGATGCGCGTCGATGCGATGGAGTATTGGGGGCGCATCAGTTATCTGAAAGCGGGTATCGTGTTCAGCCGCCTGATCACGACCGTGAGCCCGCGATATGCGGAGGAAATCCAGACACCGGAGCTGGGCTTCGGATTCGACGGCATCTTGGGGGCGCGCGCCGATGATCTCATCGGCATCCTCAATGGAATCGATTACGATCAATGGGATCCGGAGCACGACCTGAACCTTCCAGCCCCCTTCGATGCGTCAAAGCTAAGGGGAAAGACGGCGGCCAAACGGAAAGTGCTGGAAGCATACGGGTTGGGCTGGACGCAGCCGCGCCGAAACTGCCCGCTGGTGGCGATGATCTCGAGGATGGTCGACCAGAAGGGGTTCGACCTGCTGGCAGAGCTCGCGGACGAGTTGCCGGCGCTCGACGCGACATTCGTGCTGCTGGGCACCGGCGAACGCCGGTACGAAGAGCTGTGGCGCGATCTCGCGGCGCGATACCCGGATCGCATCGGCGTGCGCATCGGGTTCGACGAACGGTTGGCGCATCTGATCGAGGGCGGCGCGGATATCTTTCTGATGCCGTCGCGGTTCGAGCCGTGCGGCCTGAATCAGATGTACAGCCTGAGATATGGCACCATCCCCGTGGTGCACGCGACGGGTGGACTGTACGATACGGTCGACAATGTGCGCGTCACCCGGCGCGGACGGTACGGGCGGCGCGCCGGCACGGGCTTCACGTTCGATGAGTACACGCCGGCCGCACTGCTGGCGGCGCTGCGTCGAGCGATCGAGACGTATGCGAATCGGCCATCGTGGAGGCGGATCCAGAAGGCCGGCATGGCGAAGGATTTGTCGTGGGACGCATCGGCGCGAGATTACGTTGACGTATACGAGCGAGCGAGCGCCGACCGACGCGGATAGACGTAGTGGCCGGCTTGAGCCGGCCGTCGTAGTGTCCGGCTTCAGCCGGACCAGTACCAGGGAGATGTTCATGGCCTCAGAAAAGGTGAAGACGTTTACGGACAGCAACTTCGATGACGAGACCAAGAAGGGCGTCGTTCTGGTCGATTTCTGGGCGGAGTGGTGCGGCCCCTGCCGTCGTCTCGGGCCGACGGTCGACGCGCTCGCGTCGGAATACGACGGACGGGCGACGGTTGCGAAGTTGAACGTCGACGAGAACCCGAACGTCCCGGGACGCTACGCGGTGCGCGGCATTCCCACGCTCCTGCTGTTCAAGGAAGGCGAGCTCGCGGAGACGATTGTCGGTCTTCGTCCGAAGGACGACATCGCCCGGTTGATCGAGAAGCACTTGCCCGCCGCCAGCCGCGCGATCGGAGCGTGATGTGGCCGATCGCAAGGTGGTGATCATCGGGTCGGGCCCAGCGGGGCTCACGGCTGCGCTGTACACCGCGCGCGCCAATCTCACACCGCTCCTCGTCGAAGGTCTCGAAGCCGGCGGACAGTTGATGCTGACCACGATGGTGGAAAACTGGCCCGGCTTCCGCGACGGCATCATGGGTCCCGACCTGATGACGGAGATGCGGGCGCAGGCCGAGCGCTTCGGCACCGAGATCGTGCAAGGCAACGTCACGCGAGTCGATCTCAAACGCCGTCCGTTCATGATCACGTTCGAAGACGGGAAGCACGTAACTACGGAAACGTTGATCATCGCCACGGGCGCGTCGGCGCGCTGGCTCGAGATCGGATCGGACCGCAAGCTGGCCGGTCACGGTGTGTCGACCTGCGCGACATGCGATGGCTATTTTTTCCGCGGCAAGCCGATCGCGGTGGTCGGTGGCGGCGACTCGGCGATGGAGGAAGCGATCTACCTGACGCGTTTTGCGTCGAAGGTGACCGTGGTCCATCGACGCGACTCGCTGCGTGCATCGAAGATCATGCAGGACAAGGCGTTCGCTAATCCGAAGATCGAGTTCGTCTGGGATTCCGAGATCGCCGAGGTGCAGGGAAGCCCGAAGGGCGAGGTCACCGGCATCATCGTCCGTAATCTGAAGACGGGGCAACTCCACGAACTGCCGCTCGACGGTGTGTTCATCGCCATCGGCCACACGCCGAACACGTCGCTGTTCGTCGGGCAGATCGAGCTCGACGCCAGCGGCTACATCGTGACCCATGCGGGATCGAAGACCAGCGTGCCGGGCGTGTTCGCAGCCGGCGACGTGCAGGATCACATCTATCGTCAGGCGGTCACCGCGGCAGGCTCCGGATGCATGGCCGCCCTCGACGCCGAACGCTACCTCGAAGGACTCCATTTCGCCGCCGACTCACCCCACGCGGCGGCCATGTAGATGAGCGCGATCCGCGGCGACATCGGTCAGCTGCTGTTTCTGATCGACACCGCGTACGACCACGTCTCGTGGCACGGCACCAACCTCCGCGGATCGATTCGCGGCGTGACGCCGGCGCAGGCGGTGTGGCGTCCGGGCCCTCGTCGTCACAACATCTGGGAGCTGGTGGTCCATTCCGCGTACTGGAAGTACGTGGCGTGGCGTCGCTTGACCGGTGCGGCGCGTGGATCGTTTGCGGAAGACGGATCGAACTGGTTCGTGCGGCCGAAGGAGAAGACCCTGGCCGCATGGAAGGCCGACCTGGCAATGCTGGGCGCGACCCATCGCACGCTGCGTGAGGCTGTCGCCGAGATCGACCCTCGCGATCTCGATCGCGCGACATCGAAATCGAGTCGGTCGACGCGCCGCGCGCTCATCACCGGCGTCGCGGCGCACGACATCTATCACGCGGGGCAGATCCAATTGTTGAAACGCCTGGGAAGCCGCTAAGCGAGTAGTGTAGCCAGGTCTTTAGACCCGGCACACGATCGACGATGTCCAACTACGTTCGCTCTCTCGAAGAGGAGTACCAGCGCTACAAGGCGCTCGGCGAGGCGGCCTTCGCGCAGTTGCCGGATGAGCAGCTCTCCGTGCCTACGCCAGGCGGCGGCAACTCGATCGCCGCACTCGTATGGCACGTCGCCGGCAATCTCGAGTCGCGGTTCACCGACTTCCGCACCAGCGACGGCGAGAAGCCGTGGCGCAATCGCGACGAGGAGTTCGAGCCGCGCACGGTGAGCCGTGCGGAGCTGACAGAGAAGTGGGAACGAGGGTGGCGCGCGTTGTTTGACGCCCTCGCCTCGATCACCGACGCCGATCTGCAAGTGAGAATCAGAATCCGCCACGAGCCGCTGCGCATCGACGAGGCGCTCCATCGATCGCTCGCGCACACGACGTATCACGTCGGCCAGATCGTGTTTCTTGCCAAGATGCTTCGGGCCGAGCAGTGGAAGTGCTTGAGCATCCCGCTCGGCGGCTCACGCGCGTACAACGACGCGCCGCGCCACGAGAGTCCCGCGGCGCATCGTGAACGTTTACGAGAGCCGAGCTAGTTCTTCGTAGAGGCCGCCTTCGTAGAGGCCGCCTTCGTAGAGGCCGCCTTTAGGCGGCCTAGTCGATCCACCCACCACCGACCACAACATCCCCATCGTAGAAGACGGCCGCCTGTCCTGGCGTGACCGCAGGCTGCGGATCGATGAACTCGAACTCGGCTCGCCCGTCATCGATGGCGCGCACGCGGCCAAGCGCCGGACGATGACGATGACGGATCTGCGCCGCGGTTGTGAGCCACGTCGCTGGCGGCGGCGCGGAGATCCAGTTCACGCCAGACGCCATGAACGCCGCGCGCTCGAGACGATCGCGCGGGCCCACGGTGACGTTCCCAGACTCGGCATCGATGCGCAGCACGTAGAGCGGAGTGCCCGTCGCGAGGCCGAGGCCCTTCCGCTGTCCGACCGTGAAGCGATGGATGCCGTCGTGCGAACGCAGCGTCTGTCCGCGCTGATCGACGATCGCACCCGCGCGCTGCGCCACATCGGCGTGACGCTCGACGAACTCAGCGTAGTCGCCGTCGGGGACGAAGCAGATCTCCTGGCTGTCGGGCTTGTCGGCGACAGCGAGGCCAAGACGCCGCGCCTCGGCACGAACCTCGGGCTTCGACAGTGCGCCGACGGGAAACAGCGCCCCGGCCAGCTGCTCCTGCGTGAGCGAGAACAGAAAGTACGACTGATCCTTGTCGGGGTCTGTGCTCCTCTTCAGCAGCCACGTCCCATCGTCGGCGCGATCGATCCGCGCGTAGTGACCGGTGGCAACGATGTCGGCGCCGAAACCGCGGGCGCGATCGAGCAGCGTCGAAAACTTCAGGTCGCTGTTGCAGTGCGCGCACGGCAGCGGTGTGCGTCCCGCAGAGTACTCACGTACGAAGTTGGAGACGACCGTCTCCTCGAAGCGCTGCTCGAGGTTCAGGATGTAATGTGGAAACCCCAGGGCCGATGCGACCCGTCGCGCGTCGTGCAGATCGTCGAGCGTGCAGCAGCTGCCGAACTGCTGCGTTCCGCTCTGATCATAGAGTTGCATCGATAGACCAATGACGTCATGACCCTGCTGAGACAGCAGGGCCGCGGCGACCGACGAATCGACGCCGCCCGACATCGCGACTACGACGCGCATGGCGATCCTCAATGATCGCACGCCGGACGCGCGAAGGTGAAATCAGTAGGACACGGAAAGCCGCTGGCGACGAACGCGGGCCGCTCCGGCAAGCAGGGCGAGGAGCGGCGGGATTTGTGAGATCAAGGCCAGCGCCGGCGCCGGGCCATAGATGACGTCGCGTATCAGTTGCCCGGTTGGAAACTGGGCGCGACCGCCCGTCAGGACCACGATCAGGAAGGGCACGGCCATCGCGAGCAGGGTGGTTGCGATGCAGGGAGCGAGCTCGCGGCCGGGCGACCGCTTTGCCAGCACGCGTCCCACCTGGAATTGCGACAGCAGCGTGATCCCCCAACCGGTCAATCCCATCAGGACGATGCCTCCCACACCGGTGAGGCGGCTCCACGCCGGCCCAGGATCGAACGAAACAAAGCCGGACCATGCGAGTTTGTAGATGCCGAAGAGCACGCCGTATCCGACGGCCATCCCAAGTGACAGCAGCAGCTGCAGGAGGAGCCCGAATGCCGCGAGTCGCGCCATGTGCAGCGGTCGCTCGGCGAGGTCTCGCCACAGCAGCGAGAGAGTGGTGAGCAGCACGGCACCCCAGAATCTCAGCGCGCCCGCGTGGACGCGATCTTCGACCAGATCGCCGACCGTCGCCGCCGCGCGTTCGGGTGTCGTCACCAGCGAGAGGATCCACTCCGCGAAACCTACGTTACGCATGTGCCACTCCCGGTAGCGTCAATCCTTCCATCAACCGTTGATACGACTGCTGGGCGCGGGCGAGCGCGGCTACACCCTTGGCGGTCACTTTGAAATAGCGTTTGGCGCGTCCGCCGCGCTGCGGCGTCGGGTCGCCGAACTTCGATGAGACCAGGCCTTTCTCTTCGAGGCGATCGAGCGTGGTGTACAGATGCCCGGCGGTCGGGCGTCGATGCGTACGGTCGGCGATCACGTCGCGGACGGTGACGCCGTAGGCCTCGTCTCCGAGACGCAGGATCGCCAGCAGCACCACCTGTTCGAACTCGCCAAGCGTCGAGACCGTGCCGGCCATTTATCCTGCATCATAGTTAAAATCGAGGGCCGACGCAACATCACCGTCGTGTCTTCCGTTTCTTGGCGCGAACGGGCCGCGGCTTCGGCACTTTTCCAATGCGCGGATCGCCTGTGACCACGAGTTCGCACGCATGCAGGGCGGCTTCTTCGAAGTCGGCGGCGTCGGCGGGGAGCACCTGCCAGCCGGTCACGGCTCCCCCGAGGATGCTGATCGAACGCATGCTGGGGAATTCGCGCCGCAGGCTGCGGTGATGCTCTTCGGTGGTAGCGAGCCACACGCCGTTGTCCGGATCGTTCTTCCGGTCGCGGAGCACCAACACGATTTTGTCTCCGACGTAGATCGCGAGCGAGCCGAACATCGGTCGCGTCTCGAACGCCGCGGGTTCCAATGCATCCAGAACGAATGCGTGCGGAACGGTCTTTCGTGGCCGGGTCTTGAATAGCGCCTCGGTGAGCGAGGCATCTTTCCGCCGTACGGTTCGCATGACGATCGTCTATGACGCGCGCTGCTCGAAGGGCTTCTCGCCTCGCGCCAGGTTGTGTGCGGTGGTCACGAGCGCGATGTGTGAGAAGGCCTGAGGGAAGTTGCCGACGAGGCGGCCTGTACTCACGTCGTACTGCTCCGACAGGAGCCCGAGATCGGTGCGCAGCGACAGCAGCCGCTCGAACATCGCTCGTGCCTCATCGCGGCGCCCGATGAGCGCGTAGGCATCCGCCAGCCAGAACGTGCACGCCAGAAACGCGCCCTCGCCAGGCGGCAGCCCGTCGTCGGTGGCATGCGTGTCGTAGCGCAGCACGAAGCCGTCGACCAGCAGCTCGCGTTCGATGGCCTCGATCGTCCCGCGCACACGCCGATCGGTGGCCGGAAGAAACCCTGTCGTCGGCAGCAACAGCAGGCTGGCATCGAGCAGTGACGATCCGTACGCCTGCACGAACGCGTTTTTCTGCGAGTTGAACCCGCGCGCGCACACTTCGTCGTGGATCCGCGAGCGGAGGGCGCGCCAGCGATCGAGCGGACCGTCCGCCTTCAAGGCTTCAGCGTTGCGGATGCCGCGATCGAGGGCCACCCACGCCATTATTTTCGAGTAGGTGAAATGCTGCGGGGCGCCGCGCATTTCCCACATGCCCTGATCGGGC
>Ga0075434_100002388_pt1 | contig 16484 bp, 11 predicted proteins | sample RhiMethybrSRZTD3_FD_75298 | JGI IMG/M metagenome (GOLD analysis project Ga0075434, IMG submission 75298) | Populus rhizosphere microbial communities from Tennessee, USA - Rhizosphere MetaG P. TD hybrid SRZTD3 | ecosystem: Host-associated > Plants > Roots > Rhizosphere > Soil | place: USA... | reverse complement strand
GGAATGAACTGATATCGCGGTGGAAAGCGCGGACCGTTTGGCTTATAGTCGGCCACGTTTCCATCCAGTTCGGTCCGCATCGTTTGACCGTCGCGATCGTCTCGTACCCAAGGTGACTTCGTCCGTCACAGGAGACTTCGATGGTTTCATTACCGGCAGGTCAGCTTCGAACACGCGAATCCTCCATCGTGCTCGTTCTCGCGCTGCTCGGAGCGCTGATGAGCGTGCCTGTCTCTGCGCAGATCGGCGGCGCTGCCAATGTCGGCGGTGTGATCACCGATGATTCCGCCGCCGCGCTTCCGGGCGCGACGGTGACGGTGACCAATAGCGCGACCGGACGAACGCAGGCCCTCGTGACCGGCAGCGACGGACGGTACCGGGCGGTTGCGTTGCCTCCGGGCCCGTATCTGATCACCGCGGAGCTGCAAGGCTTCGCGACGACACGCAAGGCGATCGTGCTGGTGGTGGGCGCAGAGGCGGACCTCGATTTCACCCTGGGCGTAGCGACGCTCGCAGAAACGGTGACGATTGTCGGTGAAGCGCCGCTGGTCGAGACCGGGAAGTCGCAGCCCTCATCGGTCATCACCGGCGCGCAGCTCCTGGCGTTGCCCGTGCTCTCGCGCGATTTCCTGGTGCTGGCGCAGCTCCTGCCCGGCGCGGGTCCAATCAGTCGTGCGTCCTCGACGCAGCCGCGCAACGGCTCGACGAAGTTCGGCGCCGTGCCGGATGAACGGTACGCCTACACGACGCAGATCGATGGCGGCGACGTGGACGACGCCATCTGGGGGAACCCCACGATCAACATGGGGCAGGATGCCATCGCGGAATTCAAGGTGTACCGCAACCAGTTCGACGCGCAGTACGGCAAGGCGACGACCGCCGTGGTGTCGGTCGTGACCAAGTCCGGCACGAACCAGGTGCACGGCTCGGGCTACTACTTCGGCCGCGACAAGGCGCTGAACGCGCGGAACGCGTTTGCGACCACGACGCCGCCATTCAAACAGTCGCGGATCGGCTATTCGCTGGGCGGCGCGCTGATTCAGAACCGCACGCACTACTTCACCGCCTATGAGGGGCTGTTCGTCAATACCGCGGCCATCGTGGCGCTGCCGCCGAGCAATCCGTTTGCGACGATGGAGAACGGCACGTATCCGAAGAAGCTTCGCAGGCGCAATTTCGATGCGCGCATCGATCACCGCCTCACCGACAAGCACAACATGTACGTGCGGTATGCGTATGACCACTACGTCGATTACGCGCCCGTCAAACCGCTGCGGTCGCTGGACGGCGGCCTGTTGAATCTGGGCTCGAGCGACTACGACGACTACAGCAAGTCCCACAGCCTCGTCTCGGAGGACGACTGGATTATTTCCGGCACGAAGGTCAACACGTTCCGCGCGCACGTGCTGATCCACGACCTGTCGGCGCCCGCAGTCTTCATCGGACAGCGCGTGATCCGGCCCGGGTTTACGTGGGGCCAGCACAACCTCAGCCCGCAGGACTTTCCGCGGAAGCGGCTGACGCTGACCGAGGCGTTCCTCGTGACGAAGGGGAGGCACGACCTGAACATTGGCGGCGAAGTCGCCTACAGCCACAACGGCTTCGAGTCGCACCAGCTGGAGGGCGGGCAGTGGACCTTCCAGACGGATGCGCCGTTCGATCGCACCACTGCGGTGACCTATCCGTTCCAGTTCACCATCCGCGAGCCCGGGTTTTACTGGCACAACGGAGGTCAGATCGGCGCGTACATCTCCGACACTTATCGCGTGCGGCCGCGCTGGACGTTGAATCTCGGCACGCGCTGGGACTTCGATACCAACCTGCGCGACAACGCGATCACGGACACGATGCTGGCGGACCCGCGCTTCAAGGGGATGGAGAAGTTCGTCCACAGCGGGAAGGATCGCGGCCTTCAGTACGACGCATTCCAGCCGCGGATCGGAACGACGTGGGACATCCGCGGCAACGGCACGCTCGTGGCGCGCGGCGGCTACGGAATTTACATCACGCGCAACCGCGAATGGTTCTCGGTCGGCAGCTCGCAGCAGACCAACTTCGGCAATACGGTGCTGATCACCGATCGCACCAAACAGGGGCTGTGCTATCCGAGCATCAGCTGCGTGCTCGACGGCCGGAGCATTTCCGAATATCTCGCCACCACCGGCAGCGGGCTTCGACAGCTGTCGCTCGTCGCCGACAACTACCGGTTTCCCTATCAGCGGACGACAACCGCCGGCATAGGCTGGCAAGTCACGCGCAGCACGGGTCTCGACATCGACGTCGTCCATGCGCACATGCCGAACGCGCTCGGCGGCGAGGATCGCAACCTGCCGGCCAGCGGTCCTATCACCGTCACGAACGCGCGCCCGGTAGCGACGCTCGGCCGGGTGACGGTGCAGAACCTGCCGAATACACGGAGCTGGTATGACGCGCTGGAGATGCAGTTCCGCCAACGCGTACGCGGCGCGAACAACCTGCAGGTCTCGTACACGCTCGCGCGCGCCCTCGTCGATGGCTGCACGGGGGTCTGTTCGAACGCATTGCGACCGTTCCAGCGGGAGTCGCTGGCGAAGCTCGACGCGACTGGGCGTTCGCTCGAATACGGCTACAACCCGATCGACACGCGGCACAACCTGGCCATCTCGGCCTCGATCCAGCTGCCGGCCTCGCTGCAATTAAGCGGCATCGCCCGTTTCATCAGCGGATATCCACTGCCGATCACGTGCGGCTGCGATCTCGACGGCGACGGCACCAACGATCGTCCGCCCGGTTCACCGCTGACCGTCGGCCGCGGCGATCTGCAGGAGCAGCTCGCGGCCATCAATGCGTTCCGCGCGACGCGGAACCTGGGCGCGCTGACACTCAATCAGATCAAAGTGCCGCCGCCGGCCAAGAACATCGACCTGCGGCTGACCAAGCCGGTGAACCTTGGGAGCGGACGCCGCATGGAACTGTTCGCGGAGGCGTTCAACATCACGAATTTCGTCAACGCCACCGGTTTCGGGGGCAACGTTCTCCTGCCGACGTTCAATCTGCCGACGGGCGCTCAGGACGCGCGGCAGGTGCAGTGGGGTCTGCGGTATTCGTTCTAATTCGGCTGTAGTAAGCTCCCGGCACGCAGGATTTTTGGGGGTGCAGAGTGGCAAACGATGATCGGGACAAACCAGAGGCCTCCGTTTCGCGCCGCGCGTTCCTGAAAGGAAGCGCGATCGCCACCGGTGCGCTCTCCTCGGTACTCATTCCAACCATCACCGAAGCGCAGCTGCCCGACGCGGTCGAAGCCGATCCGCGACATTCAACGGTGGCGCTGAAGGTCAACGGCGTCGCGTATCGCAAGGAAATTCCCAACCGGACGACGCTGCTCCAGTTCCTCCGCGAGGATCTGAAGCTCACGGGTACGAAGATGGGCTGCGACCGTCTGCAGTGCGGCGCGTGCACCGTCATCCTGAACGGACGCAACGTGTACTCGTGCACGACGCTCGCCGTCGAAGCGACCGGCGGCGAGGTGCTCACAGTCGAGGGGCTTGCCGCCGACGACAAGCTGCATCCCATCCAGCAGGCGTTTGTCGAGCACAGCGGCTACCAGTGCGGCTTCTGCACGCCGGGGCAGATGATGAGCACCAAAGTCTTCCTCGATCACACGCCGAATCCGACCGAGGACCAGGCGCGGCTCGCGTTGAGCGGCAACATGTGCCGCTGCGCCGCGTACAAGAAAATTCTTGAATCAGTGATGGCGGCCTCCCGCCTCATGCGCGCGTAGGAGGACACCATGGCACAGCAGAACACAGTCGCCGGTGGTCCGCTGAACGTCGTCGGCAAACGCGCCCCGAACATCGACGCGGTCGAGCGCGTCACCGGCCGCGCGAAATATACGGGTGACATCGACATTCCCGGAATGCTCGTCGCGCGCGTCCTTCGCAGCACGCGCCCGCACGCGCGCATCGTCAGCATCGATACGAGCAAGGCCGAGGCGATTCCGGGCGTGCGCGCCGTGATGACGTACAAGGACGCGCCCAAGGTCATGATCTGGGGCAGCCGTCAGTACGCGCTCAACGATCGCGTCCGCTTCAAGGGCGAGGCGGTCGCAATACTCGCGGCGGTCGACGCGGAAACGGCGGACAAGGCGCTGAAGCTCATTACCGTCGAGTACGAGCCGCTGCCGTTCGTGCTCGATCCCGAAGAGGCGCTCAAGCCCGGCGCGCCGCAGCTCTTTCCAGACGGGAACCTCGAAGGACAGCCGCGCACACTCACGCGAGGCGACGTCGAACAGGGTCTGAAGGAATCCGACAAGGTCATCGAGCGCTACTACCATTGCCCGACGATGTGGAGCGGCGGCATGGAGCCGCGCGCGTGCGTCGCGCAATGGGATGGCGATCACCTGACGCTCTGGGCGGCGACGCAGGCGCCGTTCCGCGTGCACGGCAGCCTCACGGCGATGTTCAACGTGCCGGATGCGAACGTGCGCGTCATCTCGAGCTATGTCGGCGGCGGCTTCGGCACCAAGAGCGCGCCGCACACCGACGAAGCGCTGGCGGCGATGCTCGCGCGCAAGGCCCGGCTTCCCGTCAAGCTGCAGTACACGCGTGAGGAGGAGATTCTCGATTCCAACACGCGCTTCGAGACGAAGATCTACATCCGGCTCGGCGTCAAGAAGGACATGACGCTGCACGCGCTCGACGTCAAGGCCTACATCAACCAGGGCGCGTACCATACCCGTCTCGGCGGCCTCGGCAACCAGTCGACGCACATGTACAAGGCACCGCATGTCAAAACGGTGCAGTACCGCGTCCACACCAACATCCCGAACACCGGACCGACGCGCGGCGTCGGCGACCCGCAGGAGACCTTCGCCATCGAATCGGTGATGGACGAGGCCGCCATCGAGATGGGCTGGGACCCGATGGAGTTCCGCCTGAAGAACATCAAGCGCAACGGCGATCCGATCGCGCGCGGCGCGCAGGGGACCGAGGACGGCCGCCTCGTCGCGCAGGCGCTCGACAAGTGCATCGAGGAAGGCGCCAGGCGCATGCAGTGGAATCGCCGCAACACCGTCGCGGGCTCGCCCACGGGACCGAAGGCGCGCGGGATCGGCATTGCGTGCACGGAACGCGGCGGCGGCGCGGGACTCGCGGGCGCCTCCGTCAGAGTCAACCTCGATGGGTCCGTCCATGTGCTGTTTGCCTCGACCGATATCGGCCAGGGCAGCCGCACCACGCTATCGATGATCGCCAGCGAAGTGCTCGGCATCCCGATGTCGATGTTCAGGACGACGGCGGGCGACACCGAGATGGCGCCGTACGACGGCGGCAGTTACGGCAACCGCACGCTGCAGGGGACGGGGCGCGCCGTCGAAGCGGCCGCGCGCGGCTGCCTGCAGCAGATTCTCGCGGCCGCCGGTCCGATGTTGAACAACGCGATGCCTGCGGATCTCGAGCTGCGCGACTCGATCGTTCGCGTCAAGGCGGATCCCTCGAAACAGGTGAAGCTCGCGGACGTGATGCAGCGGCGCGGCCGCAGCGTCACGGGCGACGGCGCGACCGCGGCCGTGCAGACCGGCATGGATGTCGAGCGGACGTCGGGCGCGCACTTCGTCGAGGTCGAAGTCGACAAGGAGACCGGCAAAATTCACATCCTCAAATACGTCTCGGTGCACGACGTGGGCCGTCCCATCAACGTGACCATCGTTGAGAACCAGATCGAGGGAGGGACGATCCAGGGGCTGGCGCTCACCCAGGGCGAGGAAATGCGCTTCGACGAGCGGACCGGCAGCTGCCTGACCGGCAGCTTCGTCGATCTGAAGCCGCCGACCGCGCTCGACTTCGATCCCCGGGTCATCGAGGCGGTCATCGTGCCGAACGAAGGCACGACCGGACCGTTTGGCGGCAAAGGGCTCGGCGAGAACCCGTGCCATCCGGGCATGGCCGCAGTGGCCAACGCGATCTACAACGCGATCGGCGTGCGTCTCCGCGAAGTGCCGTTCACCCGCGCGAAGATCCTGCGGGGGTTGAGCGAGGCGCGGCCGGGCGCGAGCCGGACGGTTTAGCGGGGGATGACATCATGATGGACAACTTCAGCTACAGCCGGCCCGCGACTCTCAAAGACGCTGCAAACCAGCTGGGGAAGGAGCACGGCAAGATCGCGGTGATTGCCGGCGGCACCGATCTCCTCGGCGAGATGAAAGACAATCTCGCCTCTCCCGAGCGGCTCGTCTCGATCAGACACCTTGCGGAGCTGCAGGGCGTTCGCGCCTCGGGCACGGGGTTGCGCATCGGCGCCGCGACGCTGCTCGCCGACATCGTCGAGAACCCGATGGTCCAGGACCGGACGCCGCTGCTCGCGATGGCGGCCGGCAAGGTGGGGACGCCGCAGATCCGGAATATGGGAACGATTGGCGGCAACCTGTGCCAGCGTCCGCGGTGCTGGTATTACCGGAACAACTTCCCCTGCTATAAGCATGGCGGCAACACCTGCTTCTCGGCCGCCGGCGAGAACGAGTACCACGCGATTCTCCAGGGGGGACCGTCGTACATCGTCCACCCGTCGGATACGGCGCCCGCGCTGGTGGCGCTCGGCGCGACGGTTCATATCTCCACCGGTTCGCGCGAGCGCACGGTGGCGATGGAGAAGTTCTTCGTGACGCCGCGCGAGAACGTCGCGCGCGAAAACGTGCTGCAGGCGAACGAAATCGTCACTGCGATCGAGGTACCCGCCGCTCCCGCCGGCTCCAAGGCGATTTACGTCAAGGAGATGGTGCGGGAGATCTGGGACTTCGCCCTCTGCAGCGTGGCCGCGATGGTGACGGTCAAGGACGGCCTCGTCTCCGATGCGCGCATCGTGCTCGGGGGCGTCGCGCCGATTCCGTACCGGGCGGCAAAGGCGGAGGCCGCGATCGTCGGCAAGCCGCTCAACGAGGCGACCGCCGCGGCGGCGGGGCTTGCCGCGGTCGATGGTGCGCGGCCGCTCGCGAAGAACGCGTACAAAGTGCCGCTGACGCAGGCGGTCGTGAAACGAGCGCTGCTCTCGCTCGCATAAATGCCAGGAACCAACGTCGACCTCGCGGCACTGCTGCTCCAGTCGACGTCCGCATTCAATGCGTACCGCGAGGCGCATCCCGACGAGCCGGTCACGCTGCAGGGCGTGACGCTCGAGCGGTGCGACCTCGCCGGCGCCGATCTGCGCGGTGCCAACCTGTTCGAAGCCAACCTCGCGTGGAGCAATCTCGAGGGCGCCAACTTCGAAGGCGCGGATCTGCGCCGGTCGTGGCTCGAGGGCTGCAAGCTCGCGGGCTCGCGTTTCGACGGCGCGCAGATGGATTACGCGAACCTCCGCAGCTCGAAGCTGCGCGGAGCAACCTTTCGCGGCGCCATGCTGCGGTGGGGGACCTTCCAGCACGCCGATCTCCGGGACACGATCTTCGACGGCGCGAACCTGCGGCGGGTGGTGTTCTGCGATGCGGACCTGACCGGCGCCGCATTCAAGGACGCCAACTTCGCGGAAGCCGATCTGCGGTGGGCGAACTACCAGATCGACGCCATCGAGTCCGACCTGTCGGGTGCGTGTATTCGCTAGTCACGCTTTCTCCGGTTCTCTTCGCGGCGCGTCGTAGATCCGTTCGCTCCGTCATTCATAGGAGACGTCGATGAGTTCGAACCCCTCAGGAATTTGCGCGCGCGTGTGCCGCTTCACGATCATCCTCGGCCTGCTGACGCTGTGCGCCAGCCCGTCCGCGTACGCCCAGACAGGCGGGTCGGCCAATATCGGCGGAGCCATCACTGACGACTCCGGCGCCGCGCTCCCCGGCGTCACCGTCACGGTGACCAACAGAGCCAACGGGCGCTCGCAGGCGCTCGTCAGCGGCGGAGACGGACGCTACCGCGCAGTGGCGCTCCAACCGGGCCCATACGAAATCGAAGCCACGCTGCAGGGTTTCGGGACGGTACGTCGCGAGATCACGCTCGTGGTCGGCGCCGATGCCTCGCTCGATCTGAAGCTCGGAGTAGCCAACCTCGCTGAGACGGTCACCGTCGTCGGCGAAACGGCGCTCGTCGAGGTCGGCAAGTCGCAGCCCTCATCGGTGATCACGGCGGACCAGCTCGAGAACCTGCCGGTGCTGTCGAGAAACTTCCTGGTGCTCGCACAGCTGCTGCCGGGCGCCGCGCCGATCAGCCGCGCCGTGTCGACGCTGCCTCGAAACGGCGCGACAAAGTTTGGCGGCGTTCCCGACGAGCGTTACGCGTACACGACGCAGATTGACGGGGGCGATGTAGACGATGCGATCTGGGGCCACCCGACGATCAACCTCAGTCAGGACGCCGTGGCGGAGTTCAAGGTGTTCCGCAATCAGTTCGACGCGCAGTACGGCAAGGCGACCACCGCGGTCGTCTCGGTGGTGACCAAGGCCGGCACCAACCGGATGAGCGGCAGTGGCTACTACTTCGGCCGCGACAAGGCACTGAACGCGCGCAATGCGTTCGCGACCGGCGTGCCGCCGTTCAAGCAGACGCGGCTTGGCTATTCACTGGGCGGCCCGATCGTGCAGAACCGGACCCATTTCTTCTCGGCGTACGAAGGGCTGTTTGTCAACACCGCGGACATCACCTCGCTGCCCGGGACCAATCCGTTCGCGTCGCAGGAGAACGGCACGTATCCGAAGAAGGTGCGAAGGCGCGACTTCGACGCGCGCGTCGATCATCGTCTCAACGACAAGCACAACATGTACGTGCGGTACGCGTTCGATTTCTACGGCGATTACGCGCCGACCAAGCCGGCGCGATCGCTCGACGGCGGGCTCCTCTCGGTCGGCAGCGCCGACCTGAACGACTTCAGCAAGTCGCACAGCGTCGTGGCGGAGGAGAACTGGATCCTGTCGGGGAACAAGGTCAACACGCTGCGCGCGCACGTGCTCGTCCATCGCCTGTACGCCACGCCAACTTATCTGGGGCAGGGAGTCTCGCGTCCGTCGTTCAGCTGGGGACAGCAGCAACAGAGTCCCCAGAAGTTTCCGCGCAATCGCGTGACGCTGACCGACGCGCTGCTGATGACCAAAGGGAAGCACGATCTGAACATCGGCGGCGAATGGACGTGGGGATACTACGGGTTCGACGCGCACCATAACGAAGGGGGCCTGTGGACGTTCACGACCGACACGCCGTTCGATCGCAACAACGTGGCGACCTTTCCGTTCCAGTTCACGATCCGCAACCACGGCAACTACGAGCATCGCGCGACGCAGCTTGCGGGCTACATCTCGGATACCTACCGCGTGCAGCAGCGCTGGACGCTGAATCTTGGCGTCCGCTGGGATTTCGACACCAACCTGCGCGACAACGACATCATCCAGCAAATGCTCGGGGATCCGCAGTTCAAGGGGATGGAAAAATTTGTCGGCGCCGATCGCGGCAACCAGTACGACGCGTTCCAGCCACGGCTCGGCGCCACGTGGGACATCCTCGGCAACGGCACGCTCGTCGGCCGAGGCGGCTACGGCGTGTACATTACGCGTAACCGCCAGTGGTTCTCGGTCAGCTCGCAGCAGGCCAATTACGGTGCATCGGTGTTGTTCACCGACAGGACGAAGTTGGGACAGTGCTACCCATCGATCAGCTGCGTCCTCGACGGCAAGAGCGTGACCGACTTCGTCGCCGGCAGCGGTCTGCGCACCCTCTCGCTGATTGCCGACGACTACAAGTTCCCGTATCAGCGGACGGCGAGCGGCGGCATCGGATGGCAGGTCACGCGCACGACATCGCTTGACGCCGACGTCGTGCACTCGTACATGCCGAACGCGCTCGGCGGCGCGGATCTCAACCTGCCGGCGAACGGAGCGGTCAGCGCCGCTAATCCGCGCCCGGTCTCGACGCTCAGCCGCGTCGTCGTCCAGAACCTGCCGATTACCAAGAGCTGGTATGACGCGCTCGAGATGCAGGTACGGCAGCGGGTGCGCGGCGGCAACAGCCTGCAGGTGTCGTACACGCTGTCGCGCTCGCTGCTCGACGGCGTCGGACGCGAGTCGACGCTGAGGTCACTTCAGCGCGCGTCGCTGGCGGCGCTCGATGCGACCGGGCGCTCCTATGAGTACGGGTACAACCCGATCGACAACCGGCACAACCTGGCGATTTCCTCGTCGTTCGCGCTGCCGGCGGGCGTCCAGTTGAGCGGAATCGCGCGTTTTATCAGCGGCGAACCGATAACGGCCAACACCGGGCTTGATCTCGACGGCGACACAATCAGCAACGACCGTCCCCTGGGCCTGCCTGTCACCGTGGGTCGTGGCGACGTCCAGAAGCAGCTGGACATCATCAACGCCTACCGGGCGACGCTCAACCTTGCACCGTTCAACAACAAGCGGCTCGCGGTCAAGCCGCCCGCCAAGACGATTGACATACGGCTGACCAAGAGTCTGAGCCTTGGAGCAGGCCGCCGTGTGGAGCTGTTTGCCGAGGCGTTCAACGTCACCAACTTCGTCAACGTCACCGGAGGCGCCTCGAATATCCGGCTGGATACCTTCAATGTGCCGACGGGCGCGCAGGACGCCCGGCAGGTTCAGTGGGGTCTCCGGTATGCGTTCTAAAGTCGAGGGAACATCCTGGCCCTTGCCAACGTCGAATTTAGCCGTATAGAATCACGTGTCTTACGGCCTAGGCGGCTATCGGTTCGTGTACTTTGGAGGCTGAAAAATGCGGTCTAGATTGGCTCTTGCGGCGGTTGTTTCGGTCCTGTGTGCGTTGCCGGCCTGGGCACATCACTCCCACGGCAACTATGTCGATTCGTTCACCGACATCACGGGCACGGTGAAGGAAGTCCACCTCCTTCTGCCGCATTCGTGGATCTACCTCGAGGTGAAGGATCCCAAGGGGGGCGAAGCGCAGATCTGGGCGCTCGAAGCGACGGGCCGCAACGGTCTGGAGCGCATCGGCGTGACCAAGGAGTACGTCGCACCGGGCGATACGATCAAGGCCCGCTGCCACGTGCTGCGCGACGGTTCCAACGGCTGCCTCCTCGGCTTCCTGAAGGCGAAGGACGGCACGATCAAGGACTGGGACGGCAACAACGCGGCGCTTCCGAAAGACTTCTAGAAATTCCCGGCCCCTGCGGCGGCCGGGCCACTCGGGCCGGGCAATCGCCCGGCCCTTTTCTTTTCAGCGACTTCCCATGGCACAACCTCGCGAACGCGGACCCTATTCAGCCATCGCCGACCGCCCGCCGCTGCCCCCGCTGCCCGGCGGCAATCGGATCATCTTCTGGACGATCGTCAATGTAGAGGTGTGGGACATCACGCGTCCGATGCCGCGGATGCTCCTCATGCCGCCGCAGGGACAAGTGAGATTTCCTGACGTCGGCAACTGGGCCTGGCATGAATACGGGAACCGCGTCGGCTTCTGGCGATTCTACGAGTTGTTCGAACGGCTCGGCATCAGGCCCTCTCTCTCCATCAACGGCCGCGTATGCATCGACTACCCTCGCATCGCCGAGGCGACGGCGAAAGCGGGTTGGGAGATGGTCGGCCACAGCTACGACCAGCAACCGATTCACGTCGAGCACGAGCCCGAGGAGATGATCCAGAGGACGCTGGACATCCTCGAGAAACATACGGGCCAGCGGCCGATCGGCTGGCTGAGCCCCGGCTTCGGTCAGACATTCCAATCGTCCGATTACCTTGCGGCCGCCGGCATCAAGTACACCTGCGAGTACCCGTACGACGACGAGCCGACGCGCCTTTCGACCAGGCACGGCCCGCTCGTCACGTTGCCCTATCCGATCGAATGCCAGGATGTGACGACGCTCGCGGTGCAGACGCAGGAGGCGCCGTTCTTCGCCAGGAAGTGCATCGACGCGTTCGACCAGCTGTACAAGGAAAGCGAGAAGCGGGCGAAGGTCTTCTCGATTGCCATTCACCCGTACGCGGCAGGCCAGCCACACGCCTTCAAGTACCTCGAGCAGATCTACGACCACGTCCTGAGGCAGAAGGGTGTCCTGGTGTGGAGCGGCCGCGAGATGTACGAGCAGTGGTACCTGAAAAATCCTGAGAAGTTCGTCGGCCCGATGAAATGAGCTTTCGTGTAGGCATCACGCGCGACACGCTTCGCGCCGACGGCACGTCGATCTTCGACAAACGGGCGCTGCGGATTTTCGATGACGCGAAGCTCCCGTGGGAATTCATCGCGGAAAACGTCAAGGAGCTCACCGCCGCGCACGGCGCGCAGTACGACGCGCTGTGCGTGCTCAACCCGAAGGTTCCTGCCGCAGTCGTCGCGGGCCCCGAACAGCGTGTGAAGATCGTCGCGCGCATGGGCGTCGGCTACGACAGCGTGGATGTCAAGGCGTGCACCGACAGCGGCGTCATCCTGACGAACACGCCCGATGGCGTGCGGCGGCCGGTCGCAACAAGCATCCTCGCGCTCATCCTGGCGCTCTCACACAAGCTCTTCACGAAGGACGCCATTACGCGCACGGGTCGGTGGGCCGAGACGACCAATCATATGGGCGTCGGCCTCACGGGCAAGACGGTCGGTTCCATTGGGGTCGGCAACATCGGCGGCGAGCTTTTCCGGTTGCTGGCCCCGCTCGACATGCAGCACATGGCGTTCGACCCGTACGCAAAGCCCGAGGAGTGCGCGAAGCTGCGCGTGCGGTTGACGAGCAAGGAAGACGTCTTCCGCGAAAGTGATTTCGTCTGCGTCAACACGCCGCTGACGCCGGAGACGCGCGGGTTCATCGGCGCGCCCGAATTCGCGCTGATGAAACCCACCGCATATTTCATCAACACCGCGCGCGGTCCGATTGTGAACGAGAAGGCGCTCTACACCGCCCTTGCCGAACGGCGGATCGCCGGAGCCGCACTCGACGTCTTCGAATTCGAGCCGATCCCGCAGGACAGCCCGATCCTGACGCTCGATAACGTCATCGTGACGCCGCATTCCATCTGCTGGACCGACGAGTTCTTCCGCAACAACGCGGAAAGCGCCTTCCGCTCGGTTGTGGCCGTGGCAAGGGGAACCACTCCAGCATTTGTCGTCAATCGCGACGTGCTTCAACACGAAAAGACGCGGGCGCGGTTGGTTGACCAACACCGGTAGCGGCCATAAAATGAGCGGGCTTTTCGCCAGAATCCACACCCGTTAACGCCTTTCCTCTTTGGGGGTCGACAGCCATGGCGGTCACAGCAACAGCGACGCGTACACAACCGGCGCGGACCAAAACGCCGCTGACGACGCAGCAGAAGAAAGGATTCCTCGCCGCGTATGCGGGGTGGACGCTCGACGGGATGGACGCGTTCATCTATGCGCTGGTGCTCGTGCCGGCCCTGAGGGAGCTGCTGCCCGCGTCGGGCATCGAGCCGACGGGCGCGAACATCGGCGCGTGGGGGAGCCGCCTTTTCGCGATGTTCCTGTTTGGGTGGGGCCTCTCGATGGCATGGGGTGTCATCGGCGATCGCATCGGCCGCGTGCGCGCGCTCGCGCTGACGATCCTGACGTACTCGCTCTTCACGCTGCTGTGCGGCCTCGTGTCGAACATCTGGCAGCTGATGTTCCTGCGGGTGATGTGCGGCGTCGGGCTCGGCGGCGAGCAGCCGGTCGGATCGACGTTCGTTGCCGAAGCGTTGCCCGAGGATCGACGCGTGAAGGCCGCGGGCCTGCTGCACACGGGCTACTACGCCGGCTTCCTGCTGGCCTCGATCGCCAACTACTTCATCGGTGCGAACTACGGCTGGCGCTGGATGTTCGCGTTCGGCGGCCTTCCAGCGATCTTCGTCGGCTGGATCATGTCGAGCGTGAAGGAGTCGCACAAGTTCGAGGAGATGAAGAAGACGACCCGGCCCTCGATGAAGCAGTCGTTCGCCGCGCTCTTCACGCCGCAGCTGAAGAAGCGCACGATCGTGATGTCGCTCATTTATCTCGTGTCGATCATCGGCCAGTGGGCCGGATCGATCTACGTGCCGACCGCGATCACGCAGATTGCGCTCCGCGGCGGCGCGGTGGCCGCCGATGCGGCGCGAATGGCGTCCTATGGCGGAGCGGTGCTGGCCATCGGCACGGTGATCGGCTGCCTGCTGGCACCGATCCTCGCGGAGCGCTTCGGCCGCCGGGTGGCGATGGCGATGTTCCTTTCGCTGCTGTGTGTGACCACGGGCGTCGCGTTCGGCTGGGCGTTCTTCCTCACCATGAACGCGCTCCAGATCTTTTTCATCATGACGTTCCTGCTTGGCCTCGCGGGCGCCAACTTCGCGATGTATACGCTCTGGCTGCCGGAGCTGTACCCGACGAGCAGCCGTGGCAGCGGCATGGGCTTCATCAGCTCCATCGGCCGTTTCGTCGGCGTCGCGATGGTGTTCCTGATTGCTGCGGGCGTCGATCACTTCGGCAACATCGGCACGCCGATCGCCCTGACATCGATCGTCCTGTTCTTCGGCCTGTTCCTGCTTCCGTTCGCGGTGGAGACCAGGGGCCAACCGCTGCCGCGCTGATGTAAATGAAACCCGGTTTCGCGGGGTATCCCCATGCGAAACCCGGTTTCCTGTCCGGAGACACCATGAAGAAGCTCGCGATCGCCATCGTTATCGCTCTTCTCGGCACAGGCCTCGCCGCGCAGGGCGGCGGCGGACGTCAGGGCGGCGCCGCGCCGAACGAGACGCTCAGTCAGACCTTCCGCGAGAGTCACGGCCGCGATGTGGCGTACCAATTGAGCCTTCCCGGCTTCAAGATTTTCGACAACCTCTATCACGTCGGCGTCGGCACGGTCTCGACGTGGCTGATTCCCACAACGGCGGGTCTCATCATGATCGACAGCTCGCAGGAGCCGTACGTCGATCACGTGCTCGACAACATCCGCAATCTCGGCTTCGATCCGAAGGACGTCAAGTACGTCCTCATCGTCCACGGCCATCTCGATCACTTTGGTGGTGCCGCCCGCATCAAGGAGCTCTCTGGTGCGCGCATCGGGATGACGGAAGCCGACTGGAAGATGGTTGACGACTACATCGCCCAGCAGCGCGCGAATCCGCCGGCCCTGGCTCCAATTCAGCGTGCGCCACAGCGCGACGCGAAAGACCTCGTTCTGAAGGACGGCGACACCGTCACGCTCGGGAAGACCTCGCTCAAGGTCTTCGTCACACCTGGGCACACGCCCGGAAGCGCGTCGTTCGAGTTCACGGTGTACGACAACGGCAAGCCGCATAAGGCATTCATGTTCGGCGGCCCCGAGCCGCGCGACGGCGTCGAAGGCGGCAAGAAGTTCCTCGCCAGCGTGAACCGCATCGCGCAGATGGAGCCCGACGTGGAAGTCGGCCTGCTGATTCACAGCTGGCTGGCGATGTCCACCTATCCGAACGGCGGCACGTTCGAACGGATGGTCAGGCTGCAGTCGCGCAAGCCCGGCGAGCCGAACCCGTTCGTCGATCCCGCCTCGTGGCAGCAGTGGCTGACGCGGCTCAAGATGGTCGCAGACAAATGGCTTGCGGACGAAACCGCGAAAGCGGGGGCGCCGACGGCGTCGGCGCAAACGGCTCCGCGGCCCGCCGCGCCGGCGCGTCCGCCGATCTATCCCACGAAGCAGCAGTTCGAAGCCTCTGCCGACGCGCAGCGGCATGTGGCGGCGGCCAGGCAGCTCGCCGGCACCGATCTGATCGCCGAGTTCGACAACACCTGCTCGTATACCGGTCCCGAGCGCGTCGCGTTGAAGCGCGAGCGTCTCGGACTGCCGCCCATGAAGGACTACACGGTCGAGCCGACCAGGATCTTCGACAACGTCTGGTTCATGGGGCTCGCCTCGCAGGGCGCATTCGTCATCACGACGAGGCAGGGTCTGATCCTCATCGACACGTTGAACACGACCGAGGAAGCGCGCGACATCCTCGTGCCGAGCATGCGGAAGGTCGGTCTGGATCCCGCCCAGATCAAGTACATCGTCCTGACGCATGGGCACCCAGGGCAGACCGATCACACGGGCGGCGCGAATTTCCTGCAGCGGACGTATCACCTGCGCGTCATGATGGCGAAGGAAGACTGGGACGCGACGCTTCCCGCCCAGAAGCCGGAACGGCCGCTCGCGCAGCGTGACGTGGACATCAAGCATGGCGACACGCTGACGCTCGGCGACGAGACGCTCACGTTCACGAACCTGTTCGGCCACACGCCCGGCACGCTCGGCATCTTCATTCCGGTCAAGTGGCACGGTGAATCGCATGTCGTTCTGCTGCATGGCGGCGGGCTGCAGCATCCAAACCGCGATTCGCTGAACCGGTTCGAGAGCGTGATCAAGGACTACGCGCTGAAGATGGGCGCGGACGGAATCCTGAACGCGCATCCCGGCATCTATCAGGACACGCTCGCCGACATGGAGACGATTCGGAAGAACCCGAACGGGCCGAATCCGCTCCTTTACGGCCGGCAGCGCGCGGAGCGCTACTGGAAGATCATGGATGAATGCGCCACCGCGCGTGTCATCGCACTGGAACAGGCAGGAACGAAATGAAACGGAGTGGCTAT
>Ga0075434_100002386_pt1 | contig 16491 bp, 16 predicted proteins | sample RhiMethybrSRZTD3_FD_75298 | JGI IMG/M metagenome (GOLD analysis project Ga0075434, IMG submission 75298) | Populus rhizosphere microbial communities from Tennessee, USA - Rhizosphere MetaG P. TD hybrid SRZTD3 | ecosystem: Host-associated > Plants > Roots > Rhizosphere > Soil | place: USA... | reverse complement strand
GATCGTCCGGCGTCGCCGAGCGCAGGCCCTGAGCCGGTCCCGCACTCGCAGTGCCGGATGGCCTGCCGCAGCCAATCGCCGGAATCGTGGTGGCCGCAAGCCCAGCTGCGCCGGCGCGAAGGAAATCACGGCGGCTCTGCTTCACGGTCACCACGTCAGAATTCGACCTGTCCGCTGAATTTGAACAACCGCCCACCCATGATTTCGTACGGCACGAGCCAGTTGCTGCCGTAACCGGCGTTCATCGAAAGAATCGACGCCCCGTTGAGCATATTGTAGATGTCGAAGTTGCCACGCAGCGTTGTGGCGCCGACTCGCACGCGCTTGGTGAAGCGCAAATCCAGCTGGGTGAGGCGGGATTCATAGTTCTTCGTCGGGTCGAGGAGCTCCAGGTTCATGTTGGCGTTACAGGTCGCCGCGCCGCGGCATTGCGCCAGGTCGCGGCCGAGCGATGTCCGCACCACCGCGTTGCTGGTGGGATTGGTCGCGGTAACGGGAATGCCCGCAATGTTCTGGAGCGTTGCGCTCGTCTGCAAATCCCACGGCAGCGGATACACGACCAGGAATTTCACCTGCGTGCCGGCGGACCACGGCCGCACGTTGCGGCAGTTCTGACTCGAGGTCCACGAGCTCGCCCCGCCCGCTGACTGCGTGATCGTGTCGGTCCCCTGCAGCGCTTCGGGAATGCTGGCAGCCACGTCGCAGGCGTCGTACACCGTGCGGCCGACGCTCAGGCCGCCGGAGAACTGTCCGCGCCGCGCGAATCTGGAATTCAACGTCACGTCAATTCCGTTGAACACCTCGCTCCGCTTGCCGTAGTTGGACGCCTGCGTGCGCAGGTTCTGCGTGATGCCGAAGAGCGCCGGCTTGACGTCGTAGAACCCGCAGAGCTGCTGGCCGCTGTTGGGCAGCCGGCGATCGGCAGGCACCGGGATGCAGAAGGAGTCGTAGTCCGCGGCGTTGGTCGCAAGATTGTCGGTGACGAGAAAGTTCTGATACCACGTGCGGAAGTAGCCGACGTTGAGCGCCATGCCCGGCCGCAGCTCCTGCTGAATCGACACCGCTGCCTGCCAGTTGGAGAACTGCTTGTTGAAGCCCGTCAACGCATCATCGGCAAACGTGGTGTTGCCCGCGCGCACCTGGCCGAACGTTGCATCCGACAGCGCGCCGCACTCGCCGTTGGCGCCCGGGACGCTCGCGTCGAGGACGCAGTCGGGAATGTAGTTGCCGTTGGCGTCGTTCCACGTTCGCGTCGCGTTGGTGGCCTGGTTCGATGCCGGGTTGTTCGAAGCGGCGGTCGTGTAGGGCACAAATCGCCCGAGCGACGCCTTCACCGCGCTTTTGCCGTTGCCGAAGAGATCGTACGACACGCCGAGCCGCGGGTTCACATTCTTCCAGTCGGGTACACCTTTGACGGCCGGGAAGTCGCGCGCGGGAACGAAGAGTCCCGCCGGCAGATGGTGCTCCGGCACGACTCCATACAGGCCGTCGTACCGCACGCCCAGGTTGAGGGTGGCCTTCTTGACGACCCACTGGTCCTGCGCGTAGATGCCAAGGCTGTTGGTGTGTTCGACCACCTCGAACGGCGTCGCCCAGATGGTGACGGACTGAGGCACGCGGTTCCTGAAGGTATAGGACCGCGCACCCGTGATCTGGTTCAGGTCGTGGTAGTAGCCCTCCCGCCCGAGGTAATACTGCTGCAGGAAGTACCCGAGCTTGAGGCTGTGCGTGCCGGTAATGTACGACGCGGAGAACCGGCTGTTGTATTTGTTGACGAAGCGGCGGGTGTAGCTGCCCGACCAGATGTTGTTGTTCGCATCGGAGCCGTAGACGACGTTCAGCGCGAGATCTGTCACCCGAATGTCATTCGGCCCGACGAGCGTGCCGTCGCGTTTAAGGTCGTCCTGCCGTCGAGAGTCTTCGTCCAGCACGTTCTCCGAAAATCCTGCCTCCAGTAGCAGCCTGTTCGTGACCGGATAGCTCCAGCTGACCAGCGGCAAGTACTGCGGGTTGTACACGTGCAAGCCGCGAGACTCGGGCGTCGGTTTCACGGCGTTGACGCCGCCCACGCCGGTGAGGCCGAACGGGCAGCTGCAGTTGTTCTGAATCGAGAAGGACACGACGAGTTTCTGCTTTTGCGTCGCCTGCCACGTCAATCGCGCGCTGTGGTCCTCGAAGAACTCGTTGTTGCGTGCCACTCGAGCCAGATCGGGTTCGTAGAACAACGTGCCCTGGAGCTTGTTGAAGTAGCTGCCCTGGATATAGCGCGAGGCGCCCCACCACCGGTGTGCCGTGAAGAACCAGAGTTTGTCTCGAACGATCGGCCCTCCGAGCGCGCCGCCGTTGTCGTACGAATGCCTGATGGAAATGTCGGTGTTCAGCCCGCGCGCACGAAGATCGTCGTTCAAGTTGCCGCTCTGCAGCGCCGGACCGGCGTACGCCGAGCTCAGGCTTCCCGAGAAACGATTGCCGCCATCCTTCTGGATGATGTCGACCTGCACGCCGCCGCTCATCGCCTCGGCGGACATGCCGCCCGTCTCGACGACCACTTCCTGGAAGGCCTGCGAATTGAAACTGAAGACGCCCAGCGCCTGCTGGTTCTGGTTCATGCCATCGACGTTGGTGCTGAGGTCCGCGCCGCGCTGGCCGTGAACGCCGAACTGACCGCCCTCACCCTGATTGCCGCCGACGTCCTGGAACGTCGGGTTGGTGTAGGTCGCGCCGGGGATGATCGAGGCGTACTGCCCGATGCGCTTGGTGGTCGGGATCGCATCGAGTGTTTCACGCGCGATCGTCGTCTGTTGTCGCACGTTCTGGATATCCACAACGGACGCCTCGCCGGAGACGGTGATCGTCTCGGCGACCGTTCCGACCTTCATGTCGGCATTGACTTGCGCCGTGAACCCGGTCGTCAGCTCGATGCCATCCCGCTTGAACGTCGCGAAGCCGGGCAACGTGAACGTCACCAGATAGGTGCCGGGCCGCAGGTCGACGATCCTGTACAAGCCCTGGCTATCGGTGACGACGGAACGAACCTTCTCAATCAGTACCGGGCTGCTCGCTTCCACCGTGACGCCGGGCATCACTGCGCCCGACGTATCCCGGGCTATTCCCGCGATCGTGCCGCTGCTGGTTTGCGCCCACAGGCGCATCGGGAACAGTGAGACCGCTGACAGGATGAGGAAACACACGATTCGGTGGGGTTTCATCGCCTTCCTCCTTTGCCCGAGGGCAGGTGTCCAGCGCGAAAGGTTTATAGAGCGGGGTCTTCGTGCGGGTGAGCTTACGCCTGATCGGGCCGGTCTTCAAAACACTGTCGTCGCCTTCACAAACAGCGTGTTGCCCTGCGTGGAGCGCTCACCGAAGCCAGCGGTGCCGCGCTGGTAAGCCACCTGAAACGTCCCAAAGGGAGGCAGATACCGGTACACGAACACGGCCTGAATGTTGTTGCGCTCGATCGCGGAGTTAGTTTGGAAGAACAGTCGCAGAAACAAATCCTTGGTGAAGGACTGTTCACCGCGAATCACGTGAATCCAGGTGCTCTGGCCGCGCGGGTCGGGGTCGAGCTCCAGGCGCTCCAGCGAATACTCGGCCGACAGCGCCTTCGTCAGCTTGTAGCGCGCCGATCCGGTCCACAGCACGAAGTCCGAATCGAAGTTGCGGCCGAATTGGAGCCCGGTGCTCACGGATTGATATTCCCGCGTGTTGTATCCAACGTCGAGCTCCACCTCGCGGTTTCGGAAGGCCTTCTCGAACTCGATCATTTCTTCGGACCACGAGAAGCGCGTGTTCATCCGGTTGCGGAACTCCACGGCCATTGTCTGGTTGCCTTTCCACCGCCGCAACGCACCGGTGTGGCTCCAATAGATGTTGTAGTTCGAGTCATAGCGGAATTGTTCGAACGCGCCCTTGCGGATCCACACAGTCTTCATGACGTGCGAGTCGAGCTCCCGCCGATCGTCGTCGACAATTTGCCCGATGGCGTTCAGGTTGTCGGCCACGTGGTCGCCAAGATGGCCGTAGCGGACATGGAAGTGGCCTGTGGACGAATCGTACGAGGGGCGAATCAGGAAGGCAGTGGTTCCATGCGCGAACGGCCCATAGCTTCTGACCGCCTGCGCGGTCAGGCTGAAGGTTCGCCCGAAGAACAGATTGGTATCAGCGCTGAACGCCCCCTGGTCCGCCTGATTGAATCGTCGATTCGACGCCATGACGGCGACCGTGGATCGCCCGAGGATGTCGCGCTGCACGCGGCCGACGCTGTAGTTGGCGGAGTGCGTCGCCCCGGAGGGATCGGACTCGGCCGAGATGAACGCGACCGTCCAGGGTCCCTGTTTGCCCAGCAGCTTGCCGCCGCTCGTGATGTCCGCGATGCGACGGGAGTAGAACGTGGGGTACCGGGCCGGGAAGCGTTGATTGAACTGCTCCTGACCTTCGAGAAAAAATTGCCGCTTCTCGGGAAGCGTCAGCTCGAATCGCGTCAGGTTGATCTGTTCCTGGTCTGCTTCCACCGTGGCGAAGTCGGGATAGAGCGTGGCGTAGACCGCCGTTGTCGCGGTGATCGCGTACCGCGCATCGATCCCCGCCTCCCAATCGGGCGAGACGTGATCCTGCGCGCGCGTGAGCGCGTACGGCACCACCTGAATGCGATCGAGGGGTGCCGGCACGCTCAATTGCGTCAGGCGACCGGCTTCCGAGACTCGCCACTGATTGTCGAGCGGGCCGCTCCAGAAACTGAGCTCCAGGGTTCGCCGCCGGCTGCGTCCCATGTTGATGCCCCACGTTTGACGCTCGCCCGCCGAGTACCTGATCGATGACAGCGGGATGCTGAATTCGGCGGACCAACCGTACTCGGTGCGCATGGCGGCAGACTGCCACGGGGCGTCCCACGTTGCTTCGACACTACGCCCGTCTTCCGAAATGCGCCCGTCGGCCTGCGTGCCGAGCGCGTTGGTGATGAAGTAATAGCCGGAGCGCCGGTCATTCGTGCTGTCGACGACGAGGACCACTGCGTCGTCACGAAGGAGATCCGCATCGCGCTGCGTCAACTGCGCGGTGATGGGTTCGTCATCCCACGCGCGAAACGCGACATACAAATGGCCGGCATCGTAGAGCACGAGCGCTTCCGTTCGCGACGGAGACCGCTCACCGCGCTGCGGCTCGTACTGGATGAAGCCGGCGGCCGGCTGGGCAGCCTGCCATTCATCATCGCCGACGGCGCCGTCAATCACCGGCGGCTTGATCGCTTTCACCGCCTCAATTGCCGGCGATGCTGCCGGCACCCCGGCGGCTTGCGCCCATGCACCGGACGTGGACGTGAGGAGCAGCACGCACGCCAATCGCGCGACCGCCGCAACATCGCCGCAGGAAGGCACTGCCATCATCGCATCGTGCCGGCTGAATGCGCAGAAGGATACCGCGCCGGCGGCGGCTCTCCGGAGTTACGATACGCGGCATGCATGCAGGGGAGAGGATCTCACGCCGGCGCGTGTTCGAGATGGTCGGCGCGGCAGGTGCGCTCGCGCTGGTCGGGGACGCAGCCGCAGCGAAGCAACAGCGTACCGCCGTCGACGCGCTGCAACCGTACGGCAATTCCACGATTCCGCCCGGCATTCGGTCCCGGACCGTCGCCAACGTCAACGGCCTGACCGTGCACATGCTCGAAGCCGGCTACGAGACGACGGGGCGGCCTGCCGTGTTGCTGCTGCATGGCTTCCCCGAACTCGCCTACAGCTGGCGGAAGGTGATGCTGCCTCTTGCGGCGGCGGGATATCACGTGATCGCGCCCGATCAACGCGGCTACGGCCGGACGACGGGGTGGGACGGTTCCTACGACGCCGATCCCGATCCCTTCCGCATTCTCAACATGGTGAGAGATGCGATGGGGCTCGTCTACGCGCTCGGCTACCGATCCGTGGCGCTGGTGGTCGGACACGATGCGGGAGCGCCGGTGGCGTCCTGGGCGGCCCTGATCCGCCCCGACATCTTCCGTTCCGTGACGATCATGAGCTCGCCGTTCGAAGGTCCGCCTCCACTGCCGTTCAACACGGCCAACGGCACGCCGGCGCCGCGTCCGGCGCCTACTGACGACGAGCTCGACGCGGAGCTCGCGAAGCTGACGCCGCCGCGGAAGTATTACCAGAACTATCAGCGCACTCGTGGCGCCAACGACAACATGCTCCACGCGCCGCAGGGCCTCCACGCCTTCTTCCGCGCGTATTACCACTACAAGAGCGCTGATTGGAAAGGAAACAAGCCGCATCCCTTGAAGGCGCGCACGGCAGCGGAGATGGCGCAGATCCCGACCTACTACGTCATGGAGCGTGACAAAGGGATGGCGGAAACGGTAGCGCCCTTCATGCCATCGCGGGCGGAGATCGCGGCGTGCAAGTGGCTGACGGAGCCTGAGGTCGACGTGTACGCAACCGAATACGCGCGCACGCAATTCACCGGCGCGCTTCAGGGCTATCGAGTGCGGCGCGGGTCGGATCCGAAGAGCCTCGCCGAGATGCGGACGTTCTCGGGCCGCTCGATCGATGTGCCGTCGATGTTCGTCGGAGGGAAAAGCGACTGGGGCGTCTATCAGACTCCCGGCGCCGTGGACAAGATGCGGACCACTGCGTGCACGCGTATGGTGGGCTTCCACCTTGTTGATGGAGCAGGGCACTGGGTGCAACAGGAGCAGCCGGAACAGGTAAGCAGGCTGCTGTTAGAGTTCCTGCACAGCGAGAGGTCATCCAGATGATCCGAACAGTCTCGGTGGTCGTGGCGCTTCTGTCGGCTGCGCCGGCCTCGGCGCAGCTCCTGGCGGCGAAAGACGGCCCGGTCGTCTACGGACACCATCATCTCAACGTCACCAGCATCGACGAGCACAAGAAGTTCTGGGTGGACGCGCTTGGCGGCAAGTCCGTGAAGGTTGGCACGAGCCCCAACGAGATCGTCATGTTCCCCAACGTGCTGGTGTTCCTGCGGCAGCAGACGCCGACCGGCGGCACCAAAGGGACGACGGTGAACCATCTGGCGTTTGCGGTGAAAAACGTCCGGCAGGCGGTCGACAAAGCAAAGGCGGCCGGCTATCGAATTGCGACACGCGAGGAGGCCGGCGCCTACGACGTGGTGACCGACGACATCGCGTTCAACAAGGAGCAAGGGTCATACTCGGCGTTCGTGATGGGGCCGGACGACATCAAGGTGCAGTTGTTCGAGGTCAAAACGAACTCGGCGCCGATCGCGCTTCACCACATCCACTTCGCGGGGCCGGCCGCGGAGATGAAGGAGTGGTACGTAAAGGTCTTTGGTGCGAAGGCAGGCACGCGCGGCATGTTCGAGGCGGCGGATCTGCCGGGCGTCAACCTGTCCTTCTCGCCGGCGCCGGCTCCCGTCGTCGGCACCCGCGGCCACGTCCTCGATCACATCGGGTTCGAGGTGAAGGATCTCGAGGCGTTCTGCCGGAAACTCGAAGGCATGGGCATCAAACTCGATCGTCCTTATACGAAAGTCCCTGCGCTCAACATCGCGATCGCGTTCATCTACGATCCGTGGGGGACCTACATTGAGCTGACGGAAGGGCTCGATAGGGTTCAGTAGGTTCAAAGGGTTCCTAAGGTTCGGTGTAACGTCTCACGGACTCGTGACACTTCCTCTTTAGCCGTCCCCATCGGGCGGTCCGAGGAGGGTGTCCATGGCTCGCATCGACGAAATAGCCCCAGATCTGTTCCGCATCTCCGCCTACCTCCCGCACATCGACTTGCAGTTCAATCATTTTCTCGTCCGGGACGACGAGCCGCTGCTGTTCCATACAGGCATGCGGCGCATGTTCCCCGAGGTGCGTGACGCGGTCGCGAAACTGATCGACCCTGCGTCGCTCCGCTGGATCAGCTGGAGCCACTTCGAGGTCGATGAATGCGGCGCGCTGAATGACTGGCTCGCGATCGCGCCGCGGGCGCAGGCTGCGTGCAGCCAGGTCGGAGCGCTCGTCAACATCGAAGACTTTGCGTCACGGCCGCCGCGCGGCCTGGCACGCGGCGATGTCATCGAGACAGGCCGGCATCGCTATCGCTACATCCCGACGCCGCATCTCCCGCATGGCTGGGACGCGGGCGTACTCTTCGAGGAGACGAGCCGCCTGCTTTTGTGCTCGGACCTCTTTCACCAGGTCGGCGACGTCGAGCCGATGACAAGCGGAGACGTCGTCGGACGGTGGGGACAGGCGGTGGCCGCTTATCAGGCGCACCCGGTGCTGATGGACTACATGCCGTTCACGCCGTCTACGCGGGCGCGCCTCGAAGACCTCGCATCGCTCCAGCCGCGCATCCTCGCCGCGATGCACGGGTCGTCATTCGTTGGCGACGGGGCAGCGGCGCTTCGGGGCGGCGCGGACATGATGGAGAGACTACTCGGCTGCTACGATGGGACGCATGCCGCGGAGCAGCGCCTCGACCCTGTCGGCGATCACGGATGAGATGCTCGCACAGACCATCGCCTCCACGGCGGCCGGCGATGCCACAGACGAGGAGGCGGAGCTGTATCGGCGCTATGCCTCCCGTGTGCGCCTGTTCGGCCTCCGCCATCTTCGAGACCAATCGGCGGCGCAGGACCTGGTCCAGCAGGTCTTCGTCGTCACGCTGGAGCGGCTGAGGAGAGGCGAGGTGCGCAACCTCGGCGCGATCGGCTCCTTTATTCTCGGCACCAGCCGCACGCTCGCAGGCGCGCAGCGGAAGATCGAGCATCGCAGGCGCGGTTTGCACGAGACGTTCGACGATCGCACAGCAGTCGCAATGCCGCAGGCCGAGACGCTGGACCTCCAGCGCGTCGAGCGTTGTCTCCAAACGCTGACACCACGCGACCGCATGATCCTGATTCTGACCTTCTACGCCGAGAAGCCCGCTGCGGACATCGGCGCGGAGCTTCACATCGCTCCCGCCGCCGTGCGCGTCGCGCGGCATCGTGCGCTGACGCGGCTGCGCGACTGCGTGATGCCGGAGAAGGCCATATGACCGGCGAGCGCTGCAGCCGCGGGCACGACGTCGGCGATCTCGTGGACTACTGGGCAGGCGATGTGGAGGGCGACCAGGCGGAGCGCATCGAGCAGCGCATCTTCGAATGCGCCGACTGCGGCGAGCGCCTCGCCCACATCGAGGCCATGAGTCGCGGTATCTCCGAAGTCGTGCGCAGCGGCCGGTTTCACAGTGTGCTGACGGAGTCGCTCCTCAACCGCCTCTCGCGCGACGGAATGCGGATCAGAATGTACACGCTCGAGCATGGAGCAATCATTCCATGCGCCGTGTGGGCGGACGACGACCTGGTCGTGTCGCGGCTGCGTGCCGACTTCACCGGAGTGGAGCAGGTCACCGTGGCGCTGCAGCTCGAAAGCGGGGATGAATTGTCCCGCGTTCCAGATATACCAATCGCGCCGGGACAGACGGAGCTTCTCGATGCGGTCTCCGCAGATCGCCTCCGGCAACTGCCGCCGACGCGGCTGCGCCTCGTCCTGACGGGAACGCGGGCTGGCAAGGAGGAGGTCCTCGGCGAGTACGGCCTCGAGCACGCCGGCAACATGGCGCCTTAGCAGACGCACGGCGATGGAATGAATATAATCTGCGCACCGGAGGCATCGATGGCGTCACCGTCGTGGAACATGAGCGGGCAATACTTCGAAACGTGCAGCTGTGACTTCGTCTGTCCCTGCATCCTCGGGCAGATGGCGGTGCGCCCGACCAAAGGATCGTGCACCTTCGCGATGGCCATGCAGGTGGAACGCGGCAGCTTCGGCAACGTCCCGCTCGAAGGCCTCGCGTTCATCGTTCTCGGATTCACGCCCGAAGAGATGGGGAAAGGCAACTGGTCGGTCGGCCTCGTCATCGACGAGCGCGCCACGGCCGAACAGCGCGATGCGATCACCGCGATCGCGAGCGGCGCAGCGGGCGGGCCGATGGCGCCGATGTCGGGTCTCATCGGAAAGTTCCTGGGGGTGGAGCAGGCATCCATCCGCATCGATCGCAGCGGCCTCAAGTTCACGGTACAGGCCGGCAGCCTCGTGGACATGGCCGCGGAGGGCCAGAAGGGGATCGATCCGAATGCGACGGAGCCGCTGTTCCTCGACAACACCGGCCATCCGGCTTCCACCCGCCTCGCCCTCGCGCACGCGTCGAAGAGCCACCTCCACGCGCTCGGACTCGCGTGGGACGACGAGAGCGGGAAGAACAACGGCCATTACGCGCCGTTCAACTGGCGGAGTGCATAACCCGGTCGCCAACGAACGTCCGGCCACGCGCCTCGAGCTCGCGCTCGGCCACGACCGGGCGCCGCTCATCATTCTCCTTATCCTGCTGCCGATCGTTTGCTGGTCGTGGATCGTCGTCATGGCGCGCGACATGTACGGGCCGATGACGGGCGCCAGCGCGTGGATGATGACGCTTCGCTGGGACGCGCGTCACGTGTTCCTGCTGTGGGCGATGTGGGCGGTGATGATGGCGGGCATGATGCTCCCGTCCGCGACACCGCTCATCCTGATGTACGGCGTCGCGGCGCGGCGCCGGGGCGTTGGCGAACGCGCCGCGCGCGAAATCTATGCGCTCACGGCAGGTTATGTCACCGTCTGGGCGCTCTTCAGCATCGTCGCCACGACGGCCCAGCGGATTCTTGCAGCGCGCTTAATCATCTCGCCGATGATGACGCTCACCCGTCCCACCATAGGTGCGGCGCTGCTTCTTGCAGCCGGCATCTATCAGCTGACTCCGATCAAGCGCGTCTGCCTGCAGAAGTGCCAGTCACCGCTGGGATTCCTGATGCATCACTGGCGCGCCGGCGCCGGCGGCGCTTTCCGCATGGGCATCGATCACGGCGCCTACTGCCTTGGTTGCTGCTGGGCGCTGATGCTGCTCCTGTTTGTGGGCGGGGTGATGAACCTTGTGGTGATTGCGGCGCTGACCGCGTTTGTCGCGTTCGAGAAGATCGGGCCGTTCGGCGTCCACAGCGCGCGCGTCAGCGGGGGACTGCTGATTGCCACAGGCGTCTGGATGCTGATCGTGTAGTCGTTGAACGCAAAAAAAGGCCGGACGCGGTGTGGCGACGCGTCCGGCCCGTCCAGACCAACTCGCGGTGCTAACCTCCCGACCGCCCCCTGCCCGTGCCCGAAGCAGGTGTGGTTGTGGGCTTCCCGGGGTCAGTTGGCTTGCCGCGAGGCTTGGTCGGTTCCGGTGATCCGCCAGGCGCCGGAACGCTCGCGGGCGGACCCTGCGCGCCGCCGCGTCCCCGTCCTGTAGATGATCCCGTCGCATCCGGTTGTCCGCCGCCATGCGACTGACCCGCGGCGGCCTGCGCCGGCAGGTTCGCGAGCGCGTCGGGTCCCCGCTTCAACGCATCCTTCACGCGATCGAGCGCCGCTTCGGGAACCTGCCCCTGTTTCACGAGCTCGGTCAACGCCGCGATGGCGACGACGCGGCGATCACGCGGGGAGCTGTCGGCTATCGCCTTCAGCACGGCGGCGCTGACACCCGATTCAACGGCATCCGCTGACACGGATAGATCCGCGGCATTCACATCGGTGCGGCCATGCAGCGCCTGGCTCGCTTTCTCCAGCGCCGTTTCGCGCCGCTCGATGGCTGCGGCGATGCGGTCCATCGAAACGCCCTTCGCCTTGCCCTCGGCAACCTTGCTCTCGAGGAGCGTGACCGGAATGCCTGCCTCGCGCGCATGCGCGATGGCCGCATCAATCCGCTCCTGTGTCGTCTGCGCCCGCGCCGCGCTGGTTCCCGCCAGCGCTATCAGCAGGGCGGCGACAAATACGATTTTGGTCGTTCCTCTCATAAAAGGCCTCTCAGCCGCGTCTGATAGAAAGACGAGCCGGCTCGGATTCGGTCACTTCCGGCCCGCGCAGCCGCCCGCTCAACGTTTCCCGTGCCCGCATTACCCGCATCTTCAGCGCGCTCACCTTCGCGTTGAGCAGCTCGGCCATCGTCTCGTACGGGATCTCTTCGACGTAGTGCATGACGAACGCTTCGCGCTGCGCCTCGGGCAGCTCCGCGAGCGCGTCGGTGATCCGCGACCGAAGCCGCTTGCGCTCGATGATGTCGACGGGACCCTCCGCGGAGTCGACGATCGGTCCCGCGTCATCCAGGCGGATGTTCTTGCGGCGCGCTTCCTTCAGGTAGTCAAGGCAGCGATTCCGAAGCGTTTGAAACAACCACGCGCGAAAGTGCTCGCGGTCGCGACAGGACCGGAGGTTCGTGTACGCGCGGACGAACGCGTCCTGCACCATATCGGCGGCCACATCATGATCGAGCACCATTGCGACGGCATGGCGGTAGAGCGCTGCCTGATGGCGGTTCACGAGATCCGCGAACCGATTGACGTCGCCCGCCAGCACGCGCGCGACGATCGACGCGTCATCAGACGCATTCGAATCACGAGGCGAGAATTCCGAATCGCGGCCCATCACGACACCACGAGCACCGCTTGCTGGCCGCCGAAACCATCGTCGCGACGTCCGGGAGTGGACGCCGGGACGAACCACTGGCCACCCGCAGATCGGAACGCGTACTGATAGACGCCGGGCGCCAGCGGAAGACGGATGATCCAGTCCCGTCCCTCCCGGCGCATCGGCTGCGGCTGCCAGCTGTTGAAGCTGCCCGCGATGGAGATGTCACCGGCGGGTGCGTCCGCGGCGGAGATGCGAATCAGCACGCCGCCTGGCTCCGTGCTCGGCGTGGGAACGATCGGAGCGGCCGGGCGACTCAGTTGCCGCGTCACGCCAACGGCCCAGGATCGCCGCTCGGCGTTCCAGTACAGCGGATCCGGCGCCTCCTGCTGCGCGCTGATCCACACGCTCGATCGGCTGCCCATCGCAACGCTCGCGCCGATGCCCCACGATGCATTGCTGAGCGTGTTGCCGACCCATTTACCCGCCCGGCCCCAGACAGTGACCGGCGATGCACCGGAGTACGCGATTGACGCTCCGATGAAGGGGAAGACGCCTTCGGTGGCGTGGACCCAGCGAACGTCGCCCTGCAGATTCACCGCGGCATCGTAGACGCCGCGAAAGCCCGTCTCGAAGACGCCGCGGTTCTGCGTGACGCCACCGAAGTCGAGCGACTGGCCGCGCCACCCGCCGCGCACCTCGAGGCTTGCGGCACCGGACGAGAGGCTGACAAACGGAATCGCCTCGAGGATGCCGCCCTTTCCCATCTGCTGCGCGGTGGCGTCGCGGAACATGAAGGCGTGCGCGTCGGCGTCGCTGCCGAGCGTCACCCGCCGAAGACGCGAACTGGGAAGGAAGAAGCGTCCGGCGGCGCCACCACCATCCCAGAAGGGAGCCGCATCGCCGAGCGGCACGGCGGCGTTGACATATACCCACGCGTTGCGGCCGGTGTCATAGCGGAGGCTGCCAACGAGGTTGTTCGTGCCGGCGTTTACCGCGACGGGCTCGTACACGGTGCGACCAGCGGAGAGATCGACGGACCATGTTTGCGCGCACGCTTCACGCGGCGCGGCGACGGCGATAAGGCAGACCTGGAACGTGAGCGCGAGCAGCGCGCGTCTGCTCATAGACGCGGATTGTCCGGAGCGACGAGCGCGATCCGGCTATTCACGCCTCCAAAACCGTCATCAACTTTCTGCGCATAAGGATCGGCAACCCACCGCTGGCCGTCGACAACGAACACGTAGTCATGAACGCCCGCCGACAACGGCAGAGTGATCGTCCAGACGCCGGGCGACGCCTGGTGAAGCTCGTAGCTCGGTTGCCAGTTCGTGAAGCTTCCCGCCAAACGCACATCCATGGCGTCGGGCGCATCGAGGTGGAACTGAACGAACAGGCGAGAATCGGTATTGCCGGCGGCGAGGGAGGGTGGCGCGGCAGCCGGAGTTCGCCCGCCATACGGGAGCAAGATAAGCAGAAGAATGACAGCAGCCGCGGCGACAATCGCATAGGCCGGACGCCATTCGAATTCCACGTGCCGAGGCGTCCAGATCAGCTCCGTCAGGCGGCTCCAGATTCCCGGTCGCAGCGGCGGGCCAAGCTCTTCGATTCGCCGCATCACCGGGGCCGTCAGATCCGGAACGGGCCGCTCGTTGATGAATCCGCGGGTTCGCTCGATGGCCTGCTCCAGGTTTCGGTCGATCGGCTCGTTCATGGCGTCACCTTGTTCATTCGATTCATCGGCGCTCATTGGATTCATCGGCGCTTATTGGAACTATCGGCCGAATACCGGCTACCTCAAGAGACGAGCGACCGGGTCACCTGGTCACAAGCCAGGTAGTACAGCGATTCTAATGGGGAATTAGCGCGTGGCCGAAGGCGCGTCCGGTGCAACGAGGGTTCGATATGTGTCCGGCGAGATCACGATGTCGCGGACGACGCCGGGACCGCCGAGCGGCCGGCCGGGAGCGCCGTTGATGGTGTAGGTCAGCGCCGACGCATCGCCGATCCGCAGCGCGATTTCACGCGTTGCGTCAAGGCTCACATCCTCACCCGGCATGACCAGCCGGTAGAGACGCTGCTCACCATCCACCGTGGCCTGCAGCCACACCTCCGAAGTCGCGTGCAGGCGCAGTTGGAGCGGGGAGGCCGCCGGCTGAAGCGGGGAGGCGGCCGGCTGAAGCGGGGAGGCCGCCGGCGCGACACGGTCGGAATCAACAGCCGCGACGGCTTCGCGGGCCGCGCCCTTGGTTGGAGCCGCAGCAGGCACCACATCACTCGCGCGCTCCTGTGGAGCGGAGGCTGGCGGGGTCGCAAGGTCGGGATGGCTTCGCGTCGTGTTCCGCCAGACGACAGCCACGAACAACAGGACGATGGCGGTCCGAACGATCGTCCACGGCCCCACCGGCAGGACTCGTGTCGGAACGGGAGGCGGAGCCGACTCGACCGTTCGCACAGGCATTTCGGCGCGGTAGTCGGCCCAGATCCGTTCGCCATCGAGACCGACGGTCCGCGCAAATGACATGAGGTAGCCGCGAATGAAGACGCCACCCGGCACCTGCGACATATCGTCGCGCTCGATTGCCGCAAGAATCCATTGCTGAATCTTGGTCTGGTTCGCGACGTGGTGAAGCGTCAGGCCGGCGTCCTCGCGTGCGCGTCGTAATTGCTCGCCGACAGTCGCCATGGATGCCTCCGACGTGACATATGCAACAGGCAAGCCTGCTCTCTATATATATAATTCCTGGCTCCGACATATGCGGGTGGCGCGGCGGTTCGTGATCAGTGGACGTGTGCAAGGAGTCGGCTTTCGCTGGTTCGTCCACGATGCGGCCGTGCGCGAGGGGGTGGCCGGCTGGGTGAAAAACCTGTTCGACGGACGCGTCGAGGCGTTCGTGGAAGGGGACCAGGAGGCGGTGACCCGCGTCGAGCGCGCTCTTCGCCAGGGGCCGCCAAGCGCGCGCGTGGAGCATGTCAGCGTCATCGACGAGGACGCGACGGGTAATTTCAAGGGGTTTTCGATCCGGTAGCAACCACGAAGAACGCGAACCGCGCCTTCGTGGTTAAAGGACTCATGTTGACCATCGATCTCAAGCAGATGATTCGCAGTGTTCCCGACTTCCCGAAGCCGGGGATCAACTTCTTCGACATCACGACGCTGCTGAAAGATCCCGACGGCTTGAAGGCGACGATCGACTCGCTTGCCACGCCCTACGCCGCCTCGCGCGTCGACGTCGTCGTCGGCATCGAAAGCCGCGGCTTCATCCTCGGGTCCTCGGTCGCGCAGCGCATCGGCGCCGGCTTCATCCCGGCGAGAAAACCAGGGAAGCTGCCGGCGAAGGCGATTAAAGAGATCTATGAGCTGGAATACGGGAAGGACGGGCTCGAGATCCACGCCGACGCCATCGAAAAAGGACAACGCGTTCTCATCGTCGATGACGTGCTGGCGACGGGTGGAACGGCGGCGGCCGCGACGCGGCTCGTGCGGCGGCTCGGAGGAGAGCTGCTAGGCCTCGCGTTCCTGATCGAGCTGACGTTCCTGCAAGGGAAGTCGAAGCTTCCCGGCGAGAACGTTTACTCGGTGCTGCAGTACTGAAACCACGAAGGCGGCCGTTGGCCACCGACACGAAGCATTAACGCTATTGCTTGACGTACTTGGTCACGCCGCGGAGGTTGGCTTCCGCCGTATATATATTGCCTGCGGAATCGATGGCGATCCCTTCGCCCATGGCGCCCTCCGGTGCATCGGTCTTATGCGCCGGAATGAAGGTCGTCACCTTGCCGTCCTTGAGACTGCCGATTCGTATGCCGCGTTGCCACCCCGGATGCACGCGCTCTGTCGACTCTGAGTCCGCCGTGTAGATCACGTCGTTCTTGTCGATCGCCAGGCCGCTGGAGCGGCCGAAGTCGTCGTACTCGCGGACGAACTTGCCATCCTTCGTCAGGATCTGGATGCGATGATTGTGGCGGTCGGCGACGATCAGCCGGCCCATCGAGTCGAACTCCAGCGCGTGCGGCGTTCGGAACTCGCCGGGTCCTGTTCCTGTCTTTCCAATTGTCCTCAGATACTTTCC
>Ga0075434_100002385_pt1 | contig 16500 bp, 16 predicted proteins | sample RhiMethybrSRZTD3_FD_75298 | JGI IMG/M metagenome (GOLD analysis project Ga0075434, IMG submission 75298) | Populus rhizosphere microbial communities from Tennessee, USA - Rhizosphere MetaG P. TD hybrid SRZTD3 | ecosystem: Host-associated > Plants > Roots > Rhizosphere > Soil | place: USA... | reverse complement strand
CCCCGAGCCCTGGCTGCGCATCTCGAAGGTCGAGGAGGACGCCCGGCACGTGACGTTCGCGGACGGGATCACCCTGCCGTTCGAGCCGTTCCCGGGCACCATCGGCGTCGCCCTCCCCGAGCCCGGCGAGCACTCCGTCGTGCCGCCGTCGGTCTGGGGCGGGAACATGGACATCAAGCATCTGCGGGCCGGGACGACGCTGTTCCTGCCCGTCGGCGTGGAGGGGGCGCTGTTCTCGGTCGGCGACACCCACGCGGCGATGGGTGACGGCGAGGTGTGCGGGACCGCGGTCGAGGCGCCGATGGACATCGGCGTGCGCCTCTCCGTGCGCCGCGACATGACCATCTCGGCGCCGCAGTACCACCTCGCCGCCGGCGACCTGGCGCGCACGGAGGCGGGCTCCCACCACGTGGCGACGGGCGTGGGGCCGGATCTCATGGAGGCCGCGCGCGACGCCACCCGGGCCATGATCGGCCACCTCGGGTCGCGCTACGGGCTCGACCGCCAGGAGGCCTACGCGCTCTGCTCGGTCGCCTGCGACCTCAGGATCCACGAGGTGGTGGACGTCCCCAACTGGGTCGTCGGGATGTTCCTGCCCGAGTCGATCATGGCGGGCCGTTCGTGAGCGCTCCGCAGGGGCCCGGGCTCCGTCGCGAGCTCCGCTTCTGGGAGACCATCGCGCTTTCGATCGGGATCATGGCGCCGACGGCCGCGATGGCCCTGAACGGCGTCGGCGTCGCCGGGAACGTCGGCCGCGCCGTGCCTCTCATCTTCATCGCGGCGACAATCGGTGTCTTCCTCGTCTCCTATGGGTTCGTGCGGCTCTCGGCGCACTACGCCCATGCCGGATCGGTGTACGCGTTCAGCGGCGCGACCCTCGGGCCGCAGGCCGGGTTCTTCGCCGGCTGGGCCCTGCTCGGGACATACCTCGCGTTCACGGCGGCGTCCGCATCCGAGATCGGCCTCTTCTTCGGCGCGTTCCTCGACGGCACAGGCATCTGGCACGACCCGGAGTGGGTTGTGATCGCACTCGTCGCCGCAGTCCTGATCGGGCTTCTGGCCTACAGCGACGTCAGGATCACGACCCGCGCGCTCCTCTCGATGGAAGCGATCTCGGTGACGCTCATCATCATCCTGATGGTCGTCATCTTCGCCAAGCTGCTCGGCGGCTCCGCGCCGGGACACGGCGACATCTCGAAGGACGTCTTCTCGCTCCCCTCCGGCGTGGGGAGCGGTGCGATCGGCCTCGGCGTCGTGCTCGCGTTTCTCTCGTTCGCGGGTTTCGAGGGCGCCGCCGCACTGGGAGAGGAGACGGACAACCCGCGCCGCGAGATCCCGCGCGCCATTCGAAACGCAGTCCTCGCGGCCGGTGCGTTCTACTTCATCTGCATGCTCGCGCAGACGTGGGGGTTCGGGACGTCCGACGCGGGCGTCACCGCGTTCGCGAACTCGGCCTCGCCGCTCGGCGATCTCGGGTCGAGCTACATCGGCTCGTGGATGGGCGACGCCATCAACCTCGGCGCCGCCGTCAGCGCGTTTGCCAGCTCACTCGGCACGGCCGCAGGCGCATCGCGGATCCTCTACGCCATGGGCCGCGACGGCTTCGGCACGAGCCGCCTCGGCACGTCATCGGCCCGCACCGGCGCCCCGGCGGCCGCGCTCCTGGTGGTGATGTCGATCGCGATCGCGGCCATTGTCGGCATGCGCCTGAACGACACGAACGTGGTGAACGCGTTCTTCTACCCCGGCACGATCGGTGTCCTCAGCCTGCTCGTCGCCTACGTGGTCACGAACGTCGGGGCGATCAAGCTCTTCGCGTTCGATCGCCGGGAGCGGCCGTGGGAGATGGTCATCTCGGGGCTCGGGATTGCGTTCCTGCTTTACGTCCTGTGGCGGAATGTGAGCGACCAGGTCTACCCGTACAACCACTTCTGGCAGCTCGTCGGCGTGTGGCTCCTGGCCGGCCTGGCCATCGTCCTCGTCGTGCCGGGGCTGGCGCGGCGGATCGGGAGCGGGCTGGCGCGACTGGAAGGAGAGGGGACTTCGCCCTGAGAGCTGTTGAGGCGTCTCGTGGCTGAAGAATTGCGCCGGCGGCGAGTGTCCCGAGCGCGGAGCGCAACGGCTTCTCCGGTTCTGTACGGCGGACGCGCCGCACCGCGTCCGCCGCCCTAGACCGCCGCGCCCTCCGGGATCTGCGCAGCCAGCCGCTGCACCTTGGCAATCGCCTCGACGGCATGCTCGACGCCGGCCTCGTCCGACCGGAAGATGCACTCGTTCAGGTAGACCGCTGTGCGCTCGCCGGCCGCCTCGGCCACCGGGAAGCTCATCGCCGCCGGGTCGAGCCGGTCGGCGTGCTCGACGGCCACCGGCAGGCGCGAGCGCGAGGGTTGGAAGAGGTCGTAGCGGCTCATCGGCGGGTACTGCACCTCGGCCGGGACGCCCTCGGCATCGAGCGCCTCGGCGACCTGCTCGTTCGTCGCCCCGGCGAACGCGTCGGGGTCGATCTCGAAGATGTAGCGGTAGAAGCTCCAGCGTGTGATGCGCGGGTCGCGGCGCTTGATCGTGACGCCGGGGATGCCGGTCGCCAGCGTCTCGAAGTGCTCGCCGAGCCGTGCGCGCAGCTCCTGCTGGGCCGGGAAGCGGGAGAGGCCGTTCACGAGCAGCGCGCAGGCCAGCTCGCCGAGGCGGTAGTTCGCGCCGAACGTGTACTCGGCCTCGGCGGCGTCCTTCGGCCGCCCGCAGTCGATGAGCGAGTGGGCGAGCCGGGCCAGCCGCTCGTCCTGCGTCGTGAGCGTGCCGCCCTCGCCGGCGGTCAGGATCTTGGTCGACTGGTGGCTGAACGAGCCGAAGTCGCCGATGCAGCCGGCGCCCTGGTCGCGCCACCGCTGGCCGTGGGCATGGGCGCAGTCCTCGACGACGAACAGGTCGTGCCGGCGGGCGATCTCCATGATCCGGTCCATGTCGGCCATCTGCTGGCCGAGGTGCACGGGCATGATCGCCCGCGTGCGCGGCGTGACGGCCGTCTCGACGAGGTCGGGGTCGATCGTCCAGCGCTCCGGCTCGACGTCGACGAAGACCGGCAGCGCGCCGGAGGCGATCGCGGCGTAGGGGGTGGCCGCGAACGTGAGCGCCGGGACGATCACCTCGTCGCCCCAGCCGACGCCGAGCGCCTTCAGCGCCACCTCCATCGTGACCGTGCCGTTGGCCATGACGATGCCGTGCGCGGCGCCCTGGTAGGCGGCGAACGCGGCGGCGAACTCGGCCGCCTTGGGGCCCGGCTCCGGGAACCCGCCCACCTGGCCTCCGCGCAGGATCGCGGTCACCGCGTCGACGTCCGCCTCGTCCAGCGACGGCCAGTCCGGATACGGCGTGGATCGCACCGGCGTCCCGCCCGAGATGGCGAGCCGGCTCACCTCGGGCCTCTTGACTTCCGTCCGCGATCGGGCATATCGTCTCCTACTGTCAGGAAAGTTTCCTTACTATACGGCCAGCGGGAGGCTGATCGTATCGAGCCCGCATTCGCACCGGGAACGCCGAGCCTGCTGCGCGCGATCAACGAGCGCGCCGTGCTCGAGCTGATCCGTTCGGCGGGCTCCGTGTCGCGCGCGGAGGTCGCGCGCCGCAGCGGCCTCTCCAAGCCGACGGTGTCTCAGGCGCTGACGGGCCTGCTCGAGTCGAGCCTCGTGCGGGAGGTCGGCCGTGAAAGCGGCCGCAAGGGCCCGGGCGCCGTGCTCTACGAGCTGAACCCGGAGTCCGGTTGGGTGGTCGGGCTCGACGTCGGCCGCCAGTGGGTGCGCGCCGCGCTGGCCGACATCACCGGCCGGATCGTCGCCCGCCGCGACGAGCGCACCCGCGCTCGCAGCGCCGCCACGCTCGTGGAGCAGATCGGCCGGATCGGCCCCGACGTCGCCGCGGACGCGGGCCTCGCCTGGGGGCAGGTGACGCACACGACGGTCGGGAACCCCGGCGTCCTGGATCCCTCCCGCGGCCTGCTCGCACTCGCTCCCAACCTCCCCGGGTGGGGGAAGCCGGGCCTCGTCGAGGCGATCCGGGCCGAGATCGGCACCCGCACGAGCTTCGAGAACGACGTGAACCTCGCCGCCCTCGGCGAGCAGGCGCTCGGCGCGGGGCGCGGCGTCTCGGACTTCTGTTTCCTCTGGATCGGGACGGGCGTCGGCCTGGGGATCGTGATCGGCGGAGAGCTGCACCGCGGCGTGGGCGGTGCCGCCGGCGAGATCGGCTACCTGCCGCTCGGGGCCGGCGACCCGCACGACCGCGCGGTGCGCCGGCGCGGCCTGTTCGAGGAGTCGGCGTCCGGCGCAGCCGTCATGCGCGCGGCCCGCGACGCGGGGCTCGCGGCGCGGACGCCGAAGGCCGTCTTCGCCGCGGCCCGCCGCGGCGAGCCCGCAGCGCTCGCGGCGGTCGATGTGGAGGGGGCCCGGATCGCGCTCGCGATCGCGGCCGTCGTGCCCGTGCTCGACCCGGAGCTCGTGATCCTGGGCGGCGGCATCGCCCGCGGCGGCGGCGACCTCCTGCTGGGGCCCGTCGCCCGCGAGCTCGAGGAGCTGTCGCCGTTTCGCCCCCGGCTCGCCGTCACGGAGCTCGGGGACGAGGCGGTGCTGCACGGGGCGGTGTCCGTTGCGCTGGCCGCCGCCCGGGAGGAGATGTTCGATCGCACCCGCGACCTGGAGAGAAGGGAGATCGTGGCATGAAGGTTCACAACCGCATCAGACGCTGGGGAGGGATGCTCCTCGTGCTGGGGGCGACCATTGCGGCCGCGGGATGCGGCGGCAGCGGGAGCAGCGGCGACAGCTCCGGTGGGTCGTCGGGCTCACACACGCCGGTGACGATCACGCTGTGGCACCTCTTCGGGGGCGAGGAGGCGCCGGTCTTCAAGAAGGCGCTTGCCGGCTTCCACAAGCAATATCCGTGGATCACCGTGAAGGCGGTCGTCCAGCCGAACACCGTGAACGACACGTTCGACCCGAACCTGATCAACGCGATCAAGGGCGGGAACCCGCCGGATGTGGCGCTGCCGTTCGGGCCCGACTACGTGGCCCAGTACTGCACGAGCGGCCTCTGGCAGGACCTGACGCCGTACATGCAGCGTGACAACGTCAAGATCTCCGACTTCGCGCCGGCGGCCATCAGCTACACGAATTTCGGCGGCAAGCAGTGCGCGCTGCCGTCGCTGACCGACGCGTACGGCCTCTACTACAACAAGGATCTGTTCGCGAAGGCGGGCATCACGTCGCCGCCCAAGACCATGACCGAGCTCATGGACGACGCGAAGAAGCTCACGGTCCGGAACCCCGACGGCTCGATCAAGGTGGCCGGGTTCGTGCCGCTGAACGAGTGGGAGGAGCTCGGGCCCTCTGATCTCGGCCGCCCGTGGGGCGCGCAGTGGTTCGACTCGAACGGTGATCCGCAGCTCGCAACCGATCCGGGCTGGACGTCGGCGCTCGAGTGGCAGAAGCAGCTGATCGACTGGTACGGCTACGACAACATCGAGAAGTTCTTCGCCACGTACACGAACGCCGAGTTCAACGCCAACAACGCCTTCCAGACCGGAAAGGTGGCGATGACGTTCGACGGTGAGTGGCGGACGGCGTTCATCCAGCGCGGCGCCCCCCACCTGAACTACGACACCGCGCCCTTCCCGGCGGCCGACGACCAGCCGGACCAGTACGGCTCCGGACGGGTCGGCGGCACGGTGGTCGGCATCCCCAAGGGCGCCGCCCACCCGGACGAGGCATGGCTCCTCGCGAAGTACCTCGCGACCGACACGAACTACCTCGTGACGATCGCAAACGACGCCGGGAACGTGCCGACCACGAAGGAGTCGGCGGCATCGCCGAACCTGACGCTCCCGCCGCAGTTCCACACGTTCATCGACGTCTGGAACAACCCGGCGTCGAGCTTCCAGCCGCCGCTTCTCGCCCAGGGGGCGGGCTATGCGGACCTGGCAGACAAGTTCATGAGCCAGTGGCAGGCCGGCAAGATCACTGATCTGCACGCCGCGCTCGTGAAGCTCGACAGCGACATCACCAACCAGCTCCAGCAGGGAGAGGTGCCGTAGCGGTCACCGAGCAGGCGCCTCGCGTAGGCATCAGGTCGCGCACGCCGGCAGAGCGCCGGCGTGCGCGACGCCGTGTTGCCGTCTCCAAGTACGCCGCGGTCGCGCTCCTGCTCTCGCCCTGGATCGTCGGGTTCGCCCTGTTCACGGCGGGCCCGATGGTGCTGAGCTTCTACTACTCCTTCACCCACTACGACCTGCTGAACGCGCCGCACTGGGTCGGTCTCGACAACTACCGGTTCATGTTCGGCCTGGGCACGATCAACGGCCGTCAGCAGGCCGACCCGTACTACTGGCAGTCGGTCAAGAACACGCTCTGGATCATCGCCATCGCGGTGCCGCTTCGGATCGTCTTCGCGCTCGCGACGGCGATGCTCCTCACCCGGCCGAAGCGGGGCGTGAATGTCTACCGGACGCTGTTCTTCATGCCGTCGCTGGCGCCGACCGTCGGGAGTGCGCTCGTCTTCGTCTACCTCCTGAACCCGACGACCGGCCCCGTGAACCAGGTGCTCGAGCAGATCCCCGGCATCACGGCGCCGCTCTGGTTCTACGACCCGACCTGGGCCAAGCCGGCGCTCGTCGTGCTCGGCCTGTGGGGGATCGGCGACGCGATCGTGATCTACCTCGCCGGGCTGCTCGACGTACCGCGCGACCTCTATGAGGCGATCTCGATCGAGGGGGCCAACGCCTGGCAGCGGTTCCGCTACGTGACGCTGCCCATGATGACGCCGGTCATCTTCTTCACACTCGTGATCGGGGTCATCGACGGGTTCCAGTACTTCGACCAGGCGTACGTCTCGGCGAGCACCGCCGGCAGCGGCCCGGGCGATCCCCAGGGCTCGCTGCTCTTCTACGGCGTCTGGCTCTACCAGCAGGCGTTCTCGTACTTCCACATGGGGTACGCGTCGGCGATGGCGTGGGTGCTCTTCCTCGCCACGATGGCGTTCACGGCGGGCCTGCTCGTGACATCGAAGCGGTGGGTGCACTACCGCGGAGGTCTGTCATAGCCACCGTCGCATCGACCAGGCGCCTCCCGGTACACATCCGCCGCCGCCGGCTCCTGATGTCGGTGGCGAATCACGCCGTCCTGATCGCGGTCTCGCTCGCGTTCGCGCTCCCGGTCGTCTTCATGGTCCTCACCGCCGTCATGACCGACCAGCAGGCGCTCACCGCCCGCCTCGTCCCGCACCCGGTACAGCTCTCGAACTTCAGCGACGTCTTCAGCAACATCAACTTCGCCCGGTACACGTGGAACACGTTCCTGTATGCGGGGCTCTCGACGGTGGGCGTTGTCGTCTCGTGCATCCCGGTGGCCTACGCCTTCTCGCGGATCGACTGGCGCGGGCGGAACATCGTGTTCCTGCTCGTCCTGTCGACGCTCATGCTGCCCACGCAGGTCACGTCGGTGACCCTCTACATCCTGTGGGCCAAGCAGTTCCACGACTGGACCGGGATCCAGTTCATCGGCACGCTGAAGCCGCTCATCATCCCGAGCTTCTTCGGCGACGCGTTCTCGATCTTCCTGCTGCGCCAGTTCTTCCTGACGATCCCCAAGGAGCTGACCGATGCGGTGCGCGTCGACGGCGGCGGGCACTTCGAGATCCTGCGCCGGGTGATCATCCCGCTCTCGAAGCCGGCGATCGCCGCCGTGGCGCTCTTCAACTTCATCTACACCTGGAACGACTTCTACGGGCCGCTCGTCTTCCTGGCGGGGAACACCGACTCGCAGACGCTCTCCGTCGCGCTGTCATCCTTCCGCGGAGTGCACCACGTGAACTGGAACCTCACCATGGCGGCCGCGCTGATCTTCATGATTCCCGTGATCATGATCTTCTTCCTCGCGCAGCGCGTGTTCATCGAGGGCATCACGCTCACCGGCGTCAAGGGGTGACGCCTGTCACCGGCCCGGTTCGCATCGCCGTCCTCGGCTCGGGGTTCATCGCCGCCTACCACGCCCGCGCGGTCGCGGAGCTGCCCGGCGCGGAGCTCGTCGCCGCCGCCAACTGGCGGCCCGAGTCGCTGGCACGGCTGGCCGAGATGTTCGGGATCGCACGGACGACGACCGACTGGCGCGAGCTGGTCGGCGACCCTGGGATCGATGCGGTCGTCGTCGCGACGCCGAACAGCCTCCACGCCGAGCAGTCGATCGCGTTCCTCGACGCCGGCCAGCACGTGATGGTGGAGAAGCCGATGGCGATGGACGTCGCCGAGGCCGACGCGATGGTCGCCGCCGCCGGACGCTCGAGCGCCTCCCTGATGGTGGCCCACTGCTGGCGCTTCCATCCCGACGTCCTCGCGCTGCGCGACCGGATTGCCGCCGGCGAGCTGGGCGAGATCGTGAAGACGCGCGGCTACGGCGTGCACGCGAAGTGGGGGCCGGCGGGCTGGTTCGTCGACCCGGACCTGGCCGGCGGCGGGGCGCTGGCCGACATGGGCGTCCACGCGATCGACACCGCCCGCTTCCTGCTGGGCGGCCCGGAGCCGGTGCGCGTGTGCGCCGCCGTCGGCACGCGCTACAGCGAGATCGCGGTCGACGACGACGCGATCCTGCTGGTCTCGTGGTCGAACGGCACGAACTCCGTCGTCGAGTCGGGCTGGTGGCACCCGCACCTGGAGGGCCTCGAGGCCGAGACGGAGGTGTATGGCACCGGCGGCTACGCCCGCATCTTCGGCTTCACGGAGCCGCCGGCGCCCGACTACGAGCACTGCCCGCAGTCGATGTACACGGCCCAAATGGCCGAGCTCGTGGACGCCGTCCGCGCCGGGCGTCGGCCCTCGCCGGACGGGGTCGACGGCCGGGTCGTGATGCGGGTCGTCGAGGAGGCCTACCGCTCGGCGGGCGCGGTGGCGGCCCGATGACGCTCGTCCTCGGGATCGACGGCGGCGGCACCAAGACCCACGCCGTGATCGCCGACGCCGACGGCACGGTGCGCGGCTTTGCGACCAGCGGCCCCGCCAACTGGGAGGTCGTCGGCCTGCGCGGCGCCGGCGAGTCCCTGCGCGAGGCGACCGGTCGCGCGCTCCAGGCGGCCGGCGCGGAGCTCGCTGACGTGACGGCGGCGGTGTTCGGGCTCGCTGGCATCGACTGGGAATCCGACCTGCCCCGGATGACCGCCGAGGTCGAGCAGCTCGGCGTTGCCGGCTCGGTCGAGGTGACCAACGACTCCTTCATCGCCCTGCGCGCCGGCACCGCCGACGGCGTCGGCGTGGTGGTCATCGCCGGGACCGGCGCGATCTCGGCCGGGCGCGCTCGCGACGGGCGCACGTTCCGCACGCTCGGCCAGGGGGCCGAGTTCGGCGACACCGGGAGCGCGAGCGACGTCTCGGACGCCGCCGTCCTGGCGGTCGCGAACGCCTACACGGGGCGCGGGCCCGCCACGGAGCTGACCGAGCTCCTCTGCACCCTGTACGGCTGCCGCTCGGCGGCCGAGCTGCTCGAGCGGGCCAGCCGGGGCGACGAGCGGTCGCGGAGCGCCGCGCCCACGGTCCTTCGGGCCGCCGAGGGGGGCGACGAGGTGGCGCGCGGGATCGTGCGCTGGGCCGGGCGCGAGCTGGGCGAGTCGGCCCTGCTCGCCGCGCACAAGCTCGACATGACGGAAGCCGAGTTCCCGCTCGTTCTGGCCGGGGGCCTCTTCCGCGGCGACAGCGCCCTGCTGCTCGACACGCTGGCGGCCTGCGTGCACGCCCAGGCGCCGGGCGCCCGGCTCGTCCAGCTCGACACCGCGCCGGTGGCCGGCGCGGCGCTGCGGGCGCTCGACCTCACCGACGGCGGCGTCTCGGAGGCCGCCGCCGATCGCCTCCGGGCCGGCATCCTCGACGCCGTCCGGGCCCGGGCCGGCGCCGCTCCGCCAGGATAGAAGGAGCGATTCCTCACCCGTTTGCGGGTTGTGTTAGGAGGTGATGAAGCCCGATACCTTCCGGGTATGCGGGGTCGCATCCTGATAGCCGCCGCGCTCGCCGCGGGCGGTCTCGGAGCCGGTGGATGGGCGCTGCTCGCGCCCGGCGCGGGCGCCTCGCCGCTCAAGACCGCGCCGAAGTGCCCGGTGTTCCCGAAGACGAACGTGTGGAACAAGCGGGTGGACGGGCTGCCGAGGTCGGCGAACTCCGGGGCGATCATCAGCCATCTGCCCGACGTCGGCGTGCATCCCGACTTCGGCTCGTTCCAGGGCTACGGCATCCCGATCAACGTCGTCCCCGGGACGCAGAGGCGAAAGCACGTCACGTTCGACTGGTACGGCCCCGAGTCCGACCACGTCGGCTACCCGATCCCGAAGAGCCCGAAGATCGAGCGCGGCTCCGACGCGCACATGCTGATCGTCGACCGCGGGCACTGCCGGCTCTTCGAGCTCTACCACGTGCACAAGACCGCGTCTGGCTGGCACGCGGGCTCCGGGGCGACCTGGAGCCTGCTCTCGAACCACCTGCGGCCGAAGGGGTGGACGAGTGCAGACGCCGCCGGCCTGCCGATCACGCCCGGCCTCGTTCGCTGGAACGAGGTGAAGAAGGGCGTCATCGACCACGCCCTCCGCTTCACCGTGCCCACGACCTGCAACAGCTTCGTCTACCCCGCGCGTCACCGAGCCGGAGACCCGAACGTCGACTGCGTCAACTACCCGAGGATGGGCGAGCGGTTCCGGCTGCGGTCGGACTTCCCCGTCGGGAGCCTGCCGCGCCAGGCCCGCGTCATTGCCATCGCCATGCAGCGCTACGGGATCATCGTCGCCGACAACGGCACCGAGTGGTACGTCCAGGGCGCATCGAACGCGCACTTCAATGACGATGGCCTGCGCGCGCTGAACGGGATTACCGGCAGCGACTTCGTGGTCGTCGACACGAGCACCCTGCGCAACGGATAAATCCCGTAGACTCCCGTGGGGCGATGGCAAGCATTGGCACCACGCTGCGCGAAGAACGCATCAGGCTCGGCCTGGGCATCGACCAGGTAGAGGCTGACACCAAGATCCGCGCCAAGTATCTGATGGCGCTCGAGGACGAGCGCTTCGAGGCGCTGCCGGGCACCGCCTACGCGCGCGCGTTCCTGCGCGACTACGCCGAGCAGCTCGGGCTCGATCCGCAGGAGCTCGTGAACCGCCTGAACCAGGTGGTCGGCGTGGAGGACGACGTCGTGCTCGCGCCGCGGCGCGTGGCCGGCCCGGCGCCGATCCTGGGCCGCGGGCAGCGGATCGCGCTCGGCGGTGCGGTGGTGGTCGTCGTGGCGCTCCTCGCCCTCGCGGCCTACTCCGTCCTCGGCGGCGGTGGGTCGGGCGGGGCGACAGCGGGCGCCGCCGTCGGCCAGAGCGCCGGCACCGACCTCGCCTCCGCGACCACCTCTCCGACGCCGGCGACGCAGGCGCCGAAGCCGGCGCGCTTCGTCTTCCGGGCCGGCGCCGCCGGTACGTGGCTCGAGGTGCGCAAGGGCACCGCGAAGGGCAAGGTGCTCTACGCACAGGTGCTCGCCGCCGGGGCCCATGTCCGCGTCACGGGCCGCCGATTGTGGGTGAACGCCGGCGCTCCCTGGAACCTGTCCCTCAAGGTGGACGGCCACCCGCGGGCCGTGCCGGCCCATCCGAACGGGCATCTGGTCGTCACCCGTTCAGGCGTTCACGCGGCCCCATAGGGTAGATTCGACCCATGGCAGCCGAGGATCTCTCCGCGCTTTCGCTCACGGGCCTCCTCGACGAGTTGGCCTCCGAGAGTCCCGCGCCCGCCAGCGGCTCCGCGGCCGCAGTCGCGGTTGCGATGGCGGCGGCGCTCGTCGAGATGGGCGCCCGCCGCTCGCCGGGTTGGGAGGACGCGATGGGCGTCGCCGCACAGGCCCGCTCGATCCGCCAGCGCACCGTGCCGCTCGTCCAGGCCGACGCGGACGCCTACGCCGCCTCGCTCGCCGCGCTGGCGGCCGAGGAGACCGCCGCCGAGGGGCGCGACGAGGCGATCGCGAACGCGCTCGCGGGCGCAGCGGACGTGGCGCTCGATATCGCGCGGGCCGGCACCGACGCGGCGTACCTCGCCGAGCTGGTCGCCGACCGCGGCGACCCCTCGGGCCGCGACGACGCCCAGGCCGCCGCCGTCCTCGCCGAGGCCGCCACACGCGTCGCCGCGGCGCTCGTCGCCGCCAACCTGATGACCGGCGAGAGCGACGAGCGTGGGAGCGCGGCGGCGTCGTGCGCGCGCTCGGCGGCGATGGTGCGCGACAGGATGGGCGAGTGACTGGCACCGCGATGGACTGGGCCGCGGTCAGCGATGCGGAGGTCGTCCGCGCATGCCGGGCCGGCGAGGACGCTGCCTGGCGCGAGCTGGTCGAGCGGTTCTCGCGCTACGTGTACGCGATCGCCCGTGCGCACCGGCTGGACGAGTCCGACGCCGAGGACGTCTTCCAGGAGACCTTCACCCGGATCTACGAGCACCTGGGCCGGCTCCGCGACGACGACGCGATCCGGCCCTGGATCGGCCAGCTCACACGCCGGCTCTGTATCGACCGCCTGCGGGCCGCCGTCCGCGACCCGGTGCCGGACGACAGCGAGGAGCGCGGCGAGCTCGACCGGCGGATGATCGCGGTGGACGAGGCGGTCTCGGTGCAGGAGGCGCTGCGGACGCTCTCGGCGGACTGCCGCGAGATCCTCGACCGGTTCTTCTGCCGCGACCAGAGCTACAACACGATCGGCGAGCTGCTCGACCTGCCGCCCGGCACGATCGCAAGCAGGATCTCGCGCTGTCTCGGGAAGCTGCGCACCGCCTATGAGGGAAGATCCGGCCCGGCTCCCGCGTCTGGAGAAGCATGAACGAGAACACCCCCATGGATGAGGTGCGGCTCGCGGAGCTTCTGCGTGAGCTCCCGCCCGCCCCCGAGGCGTGGCTTCAGGCCGCGCAGGAGCGCCCGGCCATCGCCCGGGCGGCTGACCAGGTGCTCGAGCTGGCAGAGGCCGACGCCGAGTTCCGGCGGACGCTGATCGCCGACCTCGAAGATGCGCTCCGCACCGCCGGCCACGAGCCGGATCCGCGGCTGGTCGAGACGCTGCGACGGCGCCTGCCCGAAGGCTGACAGAACCGGCAGGTATCCCGACCCCGATGCTGCAGATGAGCGACCGCTGACTCCCGCGGCCCTGGACGTCCCGCTCTGGCGGTGGTTCGGGTCGCGGTGGGGCTGCGGCTGCGAACCGTCGCGTCGCTGTGTCCTCGGTCGGGTCAATATCGCCTGATATTGACCCTCCCTGCGTCCGTGCGACACTCGGTTCTCGCCGCCCAGGACCTCACGGGAGTCAGCGGTCGATCATCTAGCGTCCGGGTGTGCGCCGCCCCGACTCTGCCGACGGCATGCTCGTCGCGGCAAACGTGATCTGGTCGCTCAATTATGCGACCACGAAGTACGCGTTCGAGCGCTGGAGCCCGATCGCGTTCTCGGGGCTCAGGTTCGCCACAGCTGGTATCGCGCTCGCCCTCTTCGTCCGCTGGCGAGAGGGCGGGCTCGGCGTCGACCGCAGCGACGTGCGCCTGGTGGTGCTGTGCGGCGTCGTCGGCATCTTCCTGAACCAGCTCACGTTCACGTACGCCGTCGACTACACGGCCGCCGCGAACGTCGCCCTGATCCTGGCCGCGGCGCCGGCGTTCGCCGCCGTCTTCGCCGTCATGCTCGGGCACGAGCGGGTGCGGCCGGCCCACTGGCTTGCGCTCGGCGTGTCGCTCGTCGGGGTCGGCCTGGTCGTCATGGGCGGCTCCGACCTGGCCGGGTTCAGCCTGCGCGGCGACCTTCTGGCCGTGGGCGCGGCGCTCACCTGGGCCGCCTACACGGTCATGCTGCGGCCGCTCCTCGGGCGCTACTCGGCGATCCGGATCAGCGCGCTGGTGATCCTCGTCGGCGCCGTCATCATGGCGCCGGTGACCGTGGTGCAGGTGGCCAACCAGGACTTCGACTCCCTGCGGCGCCTCGACTGGGCGGCATGGCTCTACTCGACGATCGGCCCGCTGCTCGTCACAAATTGGCTCTACTTCCGCGCGCTTCACCGGGTGGGTGCGGCCAGGGCCACGCTCTACATGTACCTCCAGCCGTTCCTCGGCGCCGTGTTCGCCGCCTGGCTTCTGGGCGAGAAGCTCGTCGCCGTGCAGCTCATCGGCGGCGGTGTGATCGTCGGCGGCGTTGCGCTCGGGCGGGCCGTCGCGGCCCGGCGGCCAATGGTGGGCGAGGTCGAGCCGCCCGGGGAGCCGATTTGAGCCGGCAGGCCGGAGTTGGCACGGTCGCCTGCGAGTGGGGCGGCTCGGCTTCATCGGGTTCACGATCGGGGCGATGCTCGGCGCCGCCGTCCTGGCCGCGGCGGCGGTCGGACTGATCCTGATGTGGGCCGGGGCGACGATCCCGGGCTGAGGTAGGGTCGGCGTCCGATGGCGACCGTCGAGCTCACCGACAAGCAGCGCGACGCCCTGCAGCGGCTCTCGGAGTTTCCGCTCGTCGACGCCCTCTACGGGCGCCGCTCCCGGCGCTTTCCTGTCGGCGGCGAGATCCCCGACGGCCCGCTCGCCTACCGCTCCGAGCACGACCCGGCACCGCTCAGCGAGCTCGAGCGCCTCCTCGTCCTCACCGCCTGCGCCGGGACGACCGGCTGGCACTACGCGATCATGCGCCACGCCCGCTACGCGCCGCACCTCGCGAACTACTCGGGCGGGGCGGCGGGCCGGACGTTCCCGTCGGCCGCCGGCTTCCACACGGCCGAGATCTTCTTCACCGATGACTCGGGCACCTACTTCATGCCCACGCGCGATGCGGCCGCACGGGTCGATCCGGCGGCCGAGGACGTCACGCCCGAGCTGATGCTGGAGCGGCATGCCGGCCTCATCACGAAGCTCTCCGACCGGCGCGTCCACCTGCCCCGCGAGGAGCCGTACATGGAGGGGCACAACACGTGGATCGCGAACCACCCCGGCTCGCTGCTCGTGATCCCGGTCGCCGACGTCGCCCAGCACAACATCGCCAACCTGTGCTTCTTCACCCAGAACGGCTACTGCATCTACGACGACGTGAACCGGCGGGCGATCCCCGGCATGGAGCGGTTCCGAGGCCTGGTCGACGTCGACGACCCGCTGCCGCTCACCTTCCTCGAGCAGTACTCGGTGACCGAGGCGACGGCGGAGCTGGCCTGCGCAGCGTTCTCCGGCGTGCTCATGCTGCAGGCGATGGGCCTGGGCGGCTGGATGTTCGACGGGATCGACCGGCACACCATGCTGGGCGCCTCGGGCGATCCCGACGTGCCCGGGCTCGGGTTCCGCTTCGACCACGACGAGGACCGCTATCCGCTCCCGAACCCCACCGGGCTCGACGGCGTCTTCGAGGCCTTCTGCCCGCCGCATCACGCCGACATGGCGGCGGCGGTCGAGGCCTTCGCCGAGCGCAAGTTCGGGCCGGGCGGTGTCTACAACCCCGAGACGCCCGGCGCCTGGAAGGAGTCCGACCGCATCCGCGGCGCCGCGCAGCCGTACGGCGAGGACTTCAAGGCCTGCGTCGCCCACCAGAGTCAGTACGTCTACGACACGTTCGGGAAGTTCCCGGGTACGGTGCCGACGCTCTTCATCATGAACTACGTGCAGGCCCAGCACATCGACCTCGGCTTCTACGACCGCTTCTTCAAGCCCGGTGCGTACCTGTCGACGCACGCCGAGCACATGGCCGTCTGGCATTGATCGAGCACGTGAACCCGGAGGGGCTCTACGCCGGAGCTCCGTACCACTACACCGCGATCGTCGACGCCGGGCGGATGGTGTTCGCCGCCGGCGCCTGCCCGATCGACGGGGACGGCGTCGTCGTCCCCGGCGGGATCGAGACCCAGGCAGGGAAGGCTGTCGAGAACCTGTTCGTCGCACTAGAGGCCGCCGGCGCGGAGAAGGCCGACGTCCTCAAGACCACCGTCTACGTCGCCTCCTCGGATCAGGCGGAGCTCGTCCGGGCCTGGGAGGTCATCGCCGCCGCCTTCGCCCCGGCCCGGCCGCCGAGCACACTGCTCGGCGTCGCGCAGCTCGGTTACACCGGCCAGCTGGTCGAGATCGAGGCCGTCGCAATCTCTAGGTGAAACACCGGGACCTGGTCCACCTGTTTCATCCGTGAAACACTGGGACCAGGTCCCGTTGTTTCACGCCCCGACCGCTGCCAGTGCCGCCAGATACGCCTCGTTCACGACCTCGGGCGAGCGGTGGGCCATGATCAGCCGGCCGGTGGCGCCCAGCATGGCGGCGTAGACGAGCTTGATCGGCGCCTGCTTCTCGGCGGCGTTGGCCGCGGCGGCCGTGTAGGCCGCCGGCGTGACCTCGACGAGGAACATCGTCTCGTCCTCGAGCAGCAGGTTCGCGACCCGCATCCGGTTCACGAGCTGGGCCTGGTTGGGGTCGACCCGGGTGACGACCTCGTGCGAGACGACCTGGGGCGGCTCGCGGTCGGCCGGCGT
>Ga0075434_100002384_pt1 | contig 16506 bp, 31 predicted proteins | sample RhiMethybrSRZTD3_FD_75298 | JGI IMG/M metagenome (GOLD analysis project Ga0075434, IMG submission 75298) | Populus rhizosphere microbial communities from Tennessee, USA - Rhizosphere MetaG P. TD hybrid SRZTD3 | ecosystem: Host-associated > Plants > Roots > Rhizosphere > Soil | place: USA... | reverse complement strand
AGATGGTCATCGGCCCCGGCGACGGGGGTGAGCCGGTGCTTACGCTGATGAAGCCGGAGGAAGACTAGAACACAGCGCGGCCCCGATCGCGCGTGTCACAGAGAGCGATCGGGGCCGCTATCACACCAACGTCGAACCCACAGAGAGGATACCACAACGATGAGCACACCGCAACCACCACGCTGCGCGCGTTGCAAGAGCACGGCGCCCGTAGACGGCAGCCTCTACTGCCAGGTCTGCCGCGTGCTCGAACGGATCACGGCTCAGGCGTTGACCGTTCGCCTGAATGAGGCGATCGCCGCGCTCAAGCGCGAACAGGACAAGGTGACAAGGTGACAAGGTGACAAGTAGTAAGTAAAGTGAGGTAATGATGAGTCAGGCACGCAAAACCTTCCCTGATGGCACCGAACTGATGATTAGTCGCGTCACACACGGCCTACACATCGACCTGTTCGTCCCGGAGTCACGGCGCGAGCGGCAAGTCTTCGACGGTGCCTTTGTCTCCGACACGGATCTGCCTGCGCTGCTGCTCGCGCTCATCGCCGCCACGCGCGCCCTTGTGACGGCTGACAACTGCGGGTATCTCCGCAATACGATGCGCTACGAAGGCTATTTTGACGCCGCCCGAGCAGCGCTCCTGGCTGTCACCGGCGAGGATCTGACGCCGGGCGAGCGACTGCACGATGCGCGCTCGGTCTACGACGAGCTGCTGGAGGCATGTGAGGCGCTGTTACCCTACGCGCAACGCTTCAGTCTAGGTGACTGGCTCCCGTCACAGGAACGAGCTATCAATGAGGCCCGCGCGGTGATCGAGCGGGCGCAGGCGGCAAGAGAACAGGAGATCTAATAATCACCCTCGCCGGCGACGCCAGCGGGCTCTCAGGAGGAGCTATGAAGCAACGAAGTATCATGACACTACTCGCGCTCGCCGCGGCCTGCCTGGCCGTCCTGGCGTGGCGAGAGCACACGAATCGGCGGCGGGCAGAGCAGGCGCTTGTGCTGTTCGCTCGTGTGATGTGGCCGCCCTACGCGAAAGGCCACGCGGACGGGCTGACCGACGGCTACGCACGCGGGCGGCGCGATCTGCGATCCGCGATGGAGCGGGCGCGGCTGCACGGCATCGGCGAAACGCTGGCGGATATGGAGGAGGCGCGGTGGGAGGTGCTGAATTGAAGATGTACAAAGTGCTGACGCTGACTCAGCCCTGGGCGACTCTGGTCGCGATCGGCGCAAAAAAGTGTGAAACGCGCTCGTGGTCTACATCCTACCGGGGCGATCTGCTCATCCATGCCGCCAAGGGCCTGGGGCCAGTCGGCGGCAAGCGCGGCCTACGCGCGTTGTGCGGCACGCGGCCATTCTTCGAGGCGCTGATGCCGATTGTGCCGGGATACGATCATTACTGCGACGCCGACGCGATCGTGGAGGTGCTGCTCGGGACGCTCGGGCATATCATCGCGGCATGCGCCCTTATTGGTTGCGAGGGGACCGATCCGGCCGCCTGGCCCGACTCGGGTCGCTTCCTCTACGGCAATCGGGCCAACCCTGACTATCAGTTCATCCTCGACTGGCCTATTCCTGAGCCCGAACGGTCATTCGGGGATTACTCGGCCGATCGCTACATGTTCCTGCTGGCCAACGCCCGCGCTCTCCCCGAGCCGATCCCAGCCCGCGGCGCGCTGGGCACCTGGGAATGGACGCCGCCAGACGGCGTAGTCATTGAGACGACCTATAACCTATAACCAAGGACGAAAGCGAGGAGCATCATGCCAACACAACGACCCCCACAGAAACCCATCCCCTACAAGCCCCGCGTCGGCTTGGAGCGCCCTATCCGGGCGGAAGACGCGCCCGCCGATAGCGACCCGCTCGGGCTCGACAATCAGCCGGCCCGCCCGCGCCACGCGATGGAGGAGGTCGATGTACCCGATCCGCCAGCAGGTGCCGGGTCCCAGGTATCAGGTGTCAGGAGCGAGACTCCGGCCCCCGGCCCCCGGCCCCCGGCCCCCGATACCCAGGAAGATGTCGCCTTTACACGCGGCCCCGCTCGCCGCCCAGCCCCCACCGATCCGCTGCTGCAATGGGCGACGGGGCTGCCGACGACGCGCAAAGCGATCTATGCCGGCTGGCTTATCCAGTCGTACCAATCCGAGGCGCTTGACGAGGCGCTGCTCGCAGCCGGATTTGACTGTGTGAGCATTCGTCACGGCGCTGGCAACGTCGTCGAACACTGGGCGCTGCCGAGCGCTAGCCTCTTTGTCATCTGCGAGGGCGTGCAGTCGATTGGTGAGATGAAGCAGACGGCCGAGCGCTATGGCATCGCGTTCGGGTGGCGGGGGGCCGGGGGTCAGGGATCGGGGGTCGGGAGCCGGCCCCAGAGCGTGCTGCGCTGCCGGGTGCTCATCCGCGAGCTGCTACAGGCCGGCTACACTGAGCCGCTGCTGCTCAGTCTAAAATCAACGTTGACGGGTGACTTCCTCGCCGCGCTGATGCGCCAGTACGACGTGCTGGACGCCCTTGCGAACTTCCGTGCTGAGGCCAAGAAGCCGCCGATGCCGCTGCCGTTCTACGCATGCTCCATCCCGCTCGGGCCGGGCGAGGCGGTCGCGCGAGGCAGCGTGCAGACCAAGGAGATCACGCCGATGGCCGCTCTGGTCCCCACGCCCATCACGCGCGAATATGTTTTGGCGCACTGGATTAAGAGGGAGTGGGTGCCGATTATCGAGGGGCTGCTCGATCAGACCGTCGCCTGGTCGACCACGACCTCGCAGCTCATCGCGGCGGGGGAGGCGAACGGCTCCCCGGAAGGGACAGACCTGCTGTAAGGGGTCTGCGGCGCGCCCCACGGGCCGCTATGGCCCGTGGGGCGACGGAGTCGATAGATGGGAGGGCTCGCATGGTCATCGGTTTCGATTTAGACGGAACTCTTTTACATAGCTTTAGCTCCGACCCGCTCCCCGGCGTCCGCGAGCGCCTTGCTGCGCTGCCAGCAGGGACTCGCACCTTCGTGGCCACAAACCAGGCCGGCCCGGTCTTCCGCCTGGTCACCGGGGACGCGAAGTATCCGACGGTGGCGCAGCTCGCCGAGCAGATCGCGGCGGGGTTTCGCGCGCTCGACTGGCACCCCGATCTGCTGCTGATCTGTGTGCATCCCGGAAAGGACGGCGACGACTGGCCGCGCGCGGCGGAAGACGTGTCCATTGATCTGCGAGATGCGCTCGTAAGGGCTAATATTGGACCGTGCTACTGGGCGATTTACAGCCAGCCGCGCTATCGGAAGCCGGCTACGGGGATGCTGGATGATGCACTGGTATTCTTCGGCGTGCGTGAGTCCGAGCTCGCCTACGTCGGCGATATGGCCTCCGACGAGCAGGCCGCGCGCGCTGCGGGAGCGCGGTATTGTGATGCGGCACGGTGGCGGGCGGGGGAGTTTTAAACTATTTTCAAAATGGGTATTGACAATCGTGGGAATGGGTGTATAATCAAAATGTAGATTGATAATAGATACGGCGAGGACGACTATGAACGAGCAGATAACGATCGAGGTCATCGGGGACCGGTTGCGGTTTCCGGGCGGTGAAATCGTCCGCTGCTGGGAGGATCGGAGCAGATGGATACTGTCGGAGGTCGCTTCCCACGTCGTCAAAGCAGCGGCGGACGAGGACACAGCCGCGTACGAGGCGCACTACGCGGCCTACACCGAGGACCAGGAGCCGCCCTCGCCGCCAGAGCCGCGCTACCTATGGTTGGTCGATGGGGAGCAGGCGATCGTGGGCGAGCTGGTCGACCGGGGTGAGTGCTACGGGATATTCATCGCTGAGGAGGGCGAGATCGTCGGCAACATGACGATGACGCCGATCTCGGTCATTATGCGGCTGATGGAGGGGAAATGATGGCGACGCGACACGATGCACTTTTCAGCAATGGCCTCAAGAATGACTTTAAGGAGATCGAGATAGGCGGCCAGGCCGTTCTGCTCTGCCAAACAGAGGACGGCGGCTGGCTCGTCCTCTCGCGGCTGGGGCCAGGACAAATCTGCCTCTCGGATGAGCAGCGGACGCGCGAGGATGCCATCGCGGATGCGACAGTGTATCTGGAGAATCACTAATGCCCGGCACGAAAACATCGGGGAATCGTACCAACCGCCGCGGCCGGAAACTCGTGCGCCACCTGCACATCTCCCCCGCCGCTGCGCAGTCGCTCCGCCTCCTGACGCTGAACGCACGGGGCGTGCGGAACAGCGAGACTATCACAGAGGCGCAGATCGTCGAGGAGTTGATTGGGGCGGCCTGGCGGAAGCTGGACGAGCAGTATCAGGCCGATGCCGACGAGACATATGAAGGCGGCGTGCTATGAGTAGCGGCGACGACGAGCCCTGGCTTGCCACGCCGCCGCCACACCGCGAGTCTACAGAGGCGGAGTTGCGCTACGAGCGCGCGCAACGGCTCTCGCAGTTCAAGCAGGACGTAGAGCGTGGCATCAGCGTGATGATGTCTGAGGAAAGATTAGCCTACCGCCGGGCCTGCCTCGATCGCTGGCAGGACTATCTCGACGGCTGGACGCCCGGGGCGCCCAGGGCTGGCGGACGACCGAAACGGAGGAATCCATGAGCAACGCAACCCTGACCAGGATTGGAATTGTCAACGCCCATGGCACAGACGGCTATAGTCTCGTGTACGAGTATTCGGATGGCTCGCAGTCGAGCCCGCAGGGATGGTATGGCGACAAGGACACGGCACGCGCGGCGGCGCTCCCTCCCGGTGGAGAGGACAGTGAGTACGCGCATCTCTATGTCCAGGCTCCTGTGGAGGACTGGACGGACGAGGACGAGGATGAGTGACGACCCCCTCCGCCGCGCCCTCCACGAGCTGCTCGGGCCGCGCCCCAGCGCCGCCAAACGCCGCCGCCTCGCCGAACAGCTCAGAGCGCTCGCCGACGAGCAGGAGCGGCTAGCCGGAGCGGAAGCGCGGCAGCAGACGAAGCCGCCGGCGCTGCGGGTATCGGGTATCAGGTCTCAGGTGTCAGGGGAGGAAACTCCGGCCCCCGGCACCCGATACCCGGCACCCGATACCCGGAAGGGTGGGCGTCCGTCGTCGATGTGGGTCAAGATCGAGCGCCGCACACGGCGGATAGGCGAGGCGGACGAGCTACGTGTCAAGCTCAGCCGCAAGCTCTACTATGAGGCTGGGAGGCCCGAGCGGCTCGACGTGCAGCGCATCGGCGGCGAGCTGCTGCTCATTCCATCTCGCGGCGACGCTGGCTACGCGGTCGTCGCCAATCAGGGTGGCGTCTGGATCAATGCCAGCGGGGCGCGGGACATCATTGCGGAGAGCGACGGGCGATATGCGGCGGCGGTGCAGGCCGGGCGGATCGTGGTCGGAGAGCGCCTCTAGAGCGGTAAAGCGGTAAAGCGATCCTGTATCGTTTTATCGCTGTATCGTTTTATCGTTTTACCGCTCCGCAGTCCTACCCACAACAGGACCCCACGCCCCCTTCCGCCGAGCTGCAGCGCGTGCTATGATGGGATACCACTGTCATGATCCGATTATCTTAAATAATCGGATCATCGCCTCCCCTTCTTCCGGAAGGAACTCCTATGGGGACCCGCGATCTCATCCTCGTCGAGCGCCCCGCTCAGATGACTCTGCAGCTTCCCCTTGCCGTGGCAGCCCAGGCCGCCGACGCCGCGGCTGCGCGCACCACGTTCGAGCGCTACCGTGTACGCCTGGCCGACGAGACCAGGCGGCGACAGGACGCCGATCTGGCTTGCTTTGCGTCCTACCTGGCCGATATTGGCGTGTCGGCCACCGATGGTAACATATATGTTACCGACCCTGTCGCCTGGCAGGGCATCACCTGGGGCATCGTCGCTGCCTTCGTCGAGTGGCAGCTCGGGCAGGGGTACGCGGTGGGCAGTATCAATGTTCGCCTTTCGACGGTCAAGACCTACGCGAGGCTGGCCGCGAAAGCCGGCGCCCTGGACGGCGAGACGTACGCGCTGATCAAGACGGTCGCGGGTTTTCGACACGCCGAAGGCCGACGCGTGGATGCCAAACGCGCGCAGACACGGAGAGGCGCGAAGAAAGCAGAGGCTGTCCACATCGGCCTCGACCAGGCCGCGGATCTCAAGGCCCAGCCGAGTGCACGGGATGCGCTGCTGATGTGTCTCCTGCTCGACCACGGGCTGCGTGTCGGCGAGGTGGCCGCGCTCGTACCCGGTGACTTCGATCTCACTCGCGGCACGCTCACGTTTTACCGCGAGAAGGTGGACAAGACCCAGACGCACCGCTTAACGGCGGATACGCTGCGCGCGGCGCGGGCGTATATACACGTATATACAGAGGGGTCACTCTTTGGAGTCGACCGCACGATTCGTAGTCGCGTGAAGCACCTGGGGGAGGCCGTGGGGATCGTGGGGCTCTCTCCGCACGACTGCCGGCATTACTGGGCGACGGCCGCTATGGCAAGCGGGACGGACATCAAGAGCCTCCAGGATGCGGGCGGCTGGTCGTCGCCAGCGATGCCGCTGCGCTACGCGGAAAGTGCAGAGATCGCGAACGAAGGAGTCAAGCTGAGTTGAGCTATCTCAGAGAAGCGATAAAGCGATAAAGCGGTAAAACGATGGCGGGCGGCGCTTTACCGTTTTACCGCTCTACCATTTTACCGCTTTATCGCTTCTACGCCGCCCGCAGCGCCACCGTCACGACCGTCCCGTACCCCTCCGCCGAGCTGATGAGGAGTTGCCCACCCTCCTCCTCGACAGCCCTCCGGCACATCCCCATCCCGCGCCCGTGGCCACGGTGGCCTTTCGTGGTATGCCCCCCAGGCACCATCACGCGCCGCCGCGTTTCCTCGCTCATCCCCGCGCCGTTGTCGCGCACGCTGAGTACGACATGCGGCGCGCCGTCCAACTCCCGGTTCGTGGTTGTGATCACAATGCTGCCGCGTTCCTGCGCATCGCAGGCATCGCGTGCGTTGACGACGAGGTTGAGTAGCACGCGCCTGAGCCTGGTAGGATCGGCCTCGACGAGGGGGAGATCGGGAGCGAGCCGCGCCTCGATCCCAACGTGGCTCGTCACGCGATCGGAGAGCAGCCGTGTGAACATCGGAAGATCTGCCTCGACGAGGCTGTTCAGGCTGAGCAGGGAGCGCGGTAGCTCATCGCGCTGCACGTAGCTGAGGAGCCAGCGGCGCAGTTGATTGATACCGTCGGCGGATGCACGGGCGGCGGCCAGATCGGCGGCGGTCGGGTGCTGTGGCGGCAACTCCATCCGCGCCAGTTCGACCGCAGCCATGAGTGTCGAGAGGAAGCCAGTCAGGTCGTGGACCACATCCAGCAGCACGCGCCCGATGACCGCCTCGTCAAGCGCGGCATCCGCGTGTCTTCGCGGGCGGTGGTGACGGTGTGGCCAGGGACGGACGCGCCGGGTTGCGGTCATGGTTCCGCGGGCGTTTCAGGGCCGCTACCATCGAGGGCCTGGGCGGCGTGGAGGATTCCAGGGAGATCACGGATCTCCCGCATGAGTGTCGCCAGATCGTGCTCGATCGCGGTCAGCCGCGCGTCGATCGCGGCGCTGTCGGCGGAGAGCGCGGCATCGAGTCCGGTGAAGAGACTCAGAAGGCACCGCACTTCGGCGAGGATCTTCGGCCCGGTGGCAGCCTGGTCAGTCGTCATAGATGACTCCGTAGGGATTGACGGGTTTACTATAACAAACGTCTATTGTCAGCGCAATGGCACAAAGCGCCAGTTCTGGTTACGATCTGGTAATAACGATGCGTACTAATGGCGAGATAGGACTATTGGATGCGGTAAACGGCACATCTTTCCAGGATGAACATGAGTTCTTATTGATAGACCACGCTGGTACTACCCAGATCGGGACCAGAACCCACTAGACAAGGCCGCGCCGTCATGCTATCATCTCAGCCAGACGCGACCCTGAGTTGCGACCCTGCCTGCAGCGTTACGCGCGGCATCCCGGTAAACGACCGGGGTGACCGCGTTTTTTCGTTGGTGAGACATGCTGTCAAATGAAGCGCTCAAGTTCGGCCATCGCCGCTACCGCTCGATCGACGGCGTGCGCCACCTCGTCGGGCTCCGGCCCACGATCCGGCCGTACCTGACGGAATCCAACGAGGACTTCCAGCGCCGCATGGGGCGACTGGAAGAGATTCTTCGGGGCGATAGCGGGGTGCGCGAGGTCGAGGTCGACTTCAAATGGAACGACGAGGCGATCGTGGAATGTCTGATCGATGTCGTTCTTGTTCCTGTGCTCGCCCCGATCGAGGCAGATGCACGGCCGGCCGGTGCGCGCACGGAGCAGCGCGGGGCACGCGGGCGAGGCACCGGGGTGAAGCTCTGTCCAGCATAATAGACGACGCGGTGTGGGGAAACGGTATCCCGCTGGGCTCATAACCCAGAGACAGCCTGTTCAATTCAGGCCACCGCTACCAAAGACCAGCAGCGTTACGCGCGGTCATCCATGTTCTCGCTTTGAGAACGGATGACCGCGCGTGTTTATGCAGACGCTCCCCCGCGCCTGCGCCGATGACAAGCCGTCGCGCCGCCTCCCCAGGAGGATTTGAGCGAGCAGGCCACGGCCGGCGGGGGAGCGTATCAACGAGACGAGGAGCCGCCCATGCTCGACCTCATCGCCGAACTTATCGCGCAGTACGCCGCCCCGGCCGGTGCGGGCGCCCTCGCCTCCTGGCTGTTCGCCCGGCTCCGCTCCTCGCTTCCCCTCCCCGCCTCGCTGGACGGCGCCCCTACGCTGGCCCAGCGAGGCTACGCTCTCATCTACGCGCTGCTGAACGACCCGATGGGCGCCTACGTGGCTGTCGTGGCTCTGACTGGCATCATCACGGTCGTCGCTTCTGTTGCGATGGCGGCCTTACTTGGACAGGACATCAACGTCGCAGCGGCGACGGCGGCGGGGTTGGTGGCCAGCCAGTGGCGGCACGTGCTTTCCAAGCACGGCCTGCTGCCGGCATCAAAAGAGGAGAGCGAAAGCGATGCGTAGGGAGGCGCGGCTGCTGCTCTGCTACGGCATCGCCATGACGCTGCCGCTCGCGGCGCTTTTCCACGCCCCGCTGCCTGCGTTCGCCGCCGGCGTGTTTGCCATCGGCTCCCTGCTCCTGTCGATTGACCCGCCCCGGAGGCGCGGCCGATAGCCGATAGCCGATAGCCGAAAGGGGCATATGAGACTCGCCGTCCTCTCTGTCACGATCGCTTTCGCGGCCATGCTGCTCGGCATCGGTGCCGCCGCGCGCTATCAGCCCGATCCGCTCTTGCTGCCGCTGCTGCTCCTGCTCGGCATCGCGCTCGCTATCCTACGGGAGGCCTGCTGATGAGCTTCCTCGACGACCTGCACGTTATCGATATCCGCGACAAGCTGCCACGCCGATCGTGGATCATCGGCACGCGCGAGGCGACGACCTCCACGACCTGGCACTATAACGGTGGAGAAGTTCCGCCCGAGCGCCAGTACGGTGACGGCCTTGTCGCGCAACTCATCGCCGATAGCAATTGGCAGATGCGGCCCGGCTGGGGCGGCACGGTGGGCGGCGCGCCGCACATCATGTACCTGCTGGTGTTCGCCGCCGATGGTCAGATCTACCAGGTGGCGGGGCTGGATGAAATCCTGTGGCACTGCGCCCATGCACAGGGGAATAGTGAAGGCCTTGCCTACCACTTCCCGCTCGGCGGCAAACAGGAACCCACCGCAGCCCAGCTCGCCGCCGCCTTCCGTGCGACCGACGCCGCTCGGGCGGCCTACGGCATCCCCCTCGATCGGGTCGTCGGCCACCTCGAATGGAAACACGCCACCGCATGTCCCGGCGTGTCGCTCATGCAGCACCTCATTGCCTACCGTGCCGGCCGCGAGCCCGCCGTCGCACCGACGCCGACGCCAGCGGGCCTGCGTCGCTTCCAGATCCGGCCCAATCTCGGTGCGCCGGCGCGCGTTAGGCAGGGACCAGCGACGACCTACCCCATCGCCGGCCGCATGAAGCCAAGCACCGTCCTGTTTATCGACGCGGTCAAGGTCGATGAGAACGGGGACCCGAATAACCCGACGTGGGTGCATATGGCGCGTGTCGAGAACGAGCAGGCCGATCTGGGGTTCGTCTCGGAGCGACTGGGGGTATGGCTGTGATTACGGCAGACACCCCGCTGCTTGGCCCAGCCAGCGCCTCGCCAGATCAGTGCATCCGCTACGTGCTCACGCACGATCACGGCGAGTACGACCGCATCGCCGTCGTGGCCATTGTGAGCGCGTACTACCGCGTCGCAGAAAGTGCTGGCCTCGACCCGCTGCTGGCGATTGCCCAGACGGTCCACGAGACCCACTGCCTGACAAGCGCCCTCAGCCAGCGACGCGACCGCGACGGCAACGACTGCCGCAACCCGGCCGGCATCGGGGTCAACGGGGAGCGGAGCGACACACCGAAGCCCGGCTTCGTCTACGACGCCGATCGGAACTGCTACCGCCGCTGCATCGGCTTTGCAAGCTGGGCGAACGATGCGATCCCCGTTCACATTGGCCGCTTGCTGGCCTATGCGGTCCCCGCCGGCGCCGCTCCCGACACACAGCGACCGCTCATTCAGCGCGCGCTCAATCTTCGTCCGCTGCCGCTCAGCTACCGCGGCTCTGCGCCAACGCTGCGCGGCCTCGCTGGCCGCTGGGCCGTGCCGGGGCGCGGCTACGCCGAGGCGATCGCGAGAGTGGCGAACGCGATTCGGGGGATGTGATGCGCGACGCTGATGAGCTTCGCTATTGTGTCGAGCACATGACAGGGTTTCACGGCCTGTGTCTCTGCTGCCTCCATGAGAAAGGCCTTGGTCCACAGCCGAGCGAGGCATCACTGACGCGGATGCGTGCGCGCTATTGGGCGACGGTCCGGATAGTCGTTGGCAAGATCTACGATGAGCGCGAACGGGCACAGCAGGCCCCAGCCGCCTGACAAGGAATAGCTTTATGTGGCAACTCTCCCCCAAGGCCGGCAAGGGCCAGACCGCGCGTTATATCGAAGCCGTGCGTTTGCTGCGCCTGCGCCGTCTGCTGCGAGCGGTCCCGAAAGAGCAGCGCACGCAGTACCGCGCCTACGTCGACTCGGTCGTCCATACACTCGGCAAGCGGCGCCTCGCTCGTGTCGTGTGGCCCTGGCAGGCACGGCCGACCTCGCCAAAGGATGACCCGTCGGTGCGCGTCTTTCGCGGCAGGCTCAGCAATCCAACAGCACTCAGAGGCGTGTAATGGACCTCCTCGACGGCATGCAGCGCCCGACTGCTACGCAACTCGCCGAGACGAACGCCCGGCTTGGCACGCACGAGAGCAAGCAGCGGCCCGGCTACGTGGTCCATCGCGCTACGCTGGCCCAGCACCGCCGAGAGCGGACGGAAAGAAGCCGTCACCGCGTGCAGCCCATCGTGCTGAATGCATGGCCGGCCATTGTCCCCATCGAGGAGTTCCTGCCGAGTGTTCGGCATGTGGACGTGCTGCACCGCGCGGCGGTAGAGGAGCTTAAGCGTGCTCAGTGACTCGTCCGCCTCTCTCTCCTTCTACTGGTGTGGCATCCACGATCGCCATGGCCCCGGTCGCTGCCCAGAGTGCGCCGCCTCGCTCCGCTATCAGGAGCAGCTCGACGCGCTCCGCGATCGCCAGGACGCCATAGTCAAGGCGCTGAACAGCCTCTCGAACCGCTCGGATATGGTCAGCGACCAGTCCGACCGGCAGGACACGGCACTGACGGAGCTGGAGTCGAAGCTGGCCGATATCGAGGACGCGCACAACCGCGCCGTCGCGCACGGCGAAGAACTGAGCGAGCAGCTCGGCATCGCGCTGTGGCTCTTTTCCATAGCCGATAGCCGAAAATCCGATAACCGATAACCGAGAGTCTCAAGTCATAGCCGCCAGCCTCGATATGCCCCTTTCGGCTATCGGCTATCGGCTATCGGCTATGAAGGAGCATCGCCATGAGATGCCTTGAACGTGCGCTGCTGATGCTGAACGCGCTGATTGTACGGCTCATCTCACGATGGCAGGAGCGATAGCTGTGGGCGTAGTGGATTGGGACAAAATCATCAACTACGGCGTCCCGCTGCTGCTGCTCGCGTGGATCGTCTATTTCGGGAGCAAGCACGTCTGGCCGTTCGTGGTAGCCCGCATCGAAAAAAACGATCAGGAGCGGAAAGAGGAGCGCAGGGAGTTCCTGACCGCGCTCTCCGAGATCAAGGCAACGCTTCAGGCGAATACCCAGGCGACGCTGGATGTCCTGCAGGAGGTCCGCAGTGGTCCTCGTCCGCAACGCAGCAGTAGGGGGCAGCGCGAATGATCTACATCGTCCTCGTTTGGATTCTGGCCTCGCTCGGCGCGCTGGCGCCCGTGCTGCTCGCGGCCTGGCGAGCGCGGAAGTGGCGGCTCCGCCGCGGGATGGGCTATGTGCTCGCCGTGCTGTGCGGCGCGGCGGTCAATGCCGGCATTGCAGCGGCCTTATCCCTGGCCGCAGTGCCGGTCATCCCTCCTGATGCGCATGTCACCGCCGGGCTTGTGCTGCTCACGATCGGGTATCTCGCGCAGACGGCCCCAATGATTGCTTTTGCGCTCTACATGCTGGGCCTGCTTGGACCGGATGTAGGTGCGCAGGACGACGGGGCCGGGACGGATTCCGCGGAAATAGCGCGGAACGTTTAAGGAAACCGCGGAATGGGCCGCAAGTTGTCCATCAGCCCCGAGCAGGGCGCGCAACTCCTGGAAGCCTACAGAAGGCTCGGGAACAAAAGCGCGGCGGCCCGCGAAATCGGCGTATCAGAGGATGCCGCCTCGCGCTATCTCGCCGAAACGCCGAAGGCTGCCGCGCCGGCGGTAGCAACGCAACAGGCCGTGATCGAGGCCGCCGGTGCGTCGCTCTTCGACACCCGCGCGGCGCTGGACGAGAACTATCAGGACCTGCAGGCCCTGATCGATCAGCTCAAGCGCGGTATCACGCTCGTCAACGGGGAATGGCAGATGCTCACCCCGCCGTCCACGCTGATCTCAGCCTTTGAGGCCGCGCTTAAGTACATCACGGCGGCGATGAAGCTCTACGAGTTGATGCTCCAAGTGCAGGAGCAGGAGAAGTTTCGCCGGGCGGTCCTGGATGCGATAGCGAACGCCGATGAACCGACCAGGCAGCGCGTCATCGAAAACCTTCGACAGCTCCGCGCTGCTGGACTCGCTCTTTCAGGACATTGACAATCAGTTCGGCGCCGATGTCGAGCCCGAAAACCCGCTGACCTTCCGCGAATACATCGCTCAGGTCAATCCGCGCTATCAGTTCTACCGCCACTGCGAAGAAAAAATTGCAGTGTTGCAGCGGGTTGCGGACGACGAACTACGGCGCGTGATGTTCTTTGAGCCGCCGCGGCACTCGAAGAGCGAGACGATCTCGCGCCTGTTCCCGGCCTACTACCTGTACCGGCATCCGCGGCGCTTTGTTGGCATGGCCAGCTACGGCGCCGATCTGGCCTACACCCTGAGTCGCGCAGCACGCGAGAACTACACGCGCGGCGGAGGGCAACTCAGCAGAGCGGCGAGCGCGGTCAAGCACTGGCAGACGGAGCAGGGCGGCGGGCTCTGGGCGGCCGGCGTGGGTGGCCCGGCGACCGGCAAGGGCTTTCACCTCGGGATCGTGGACGATCCGCTCAAGGACGCTGAGCAGGCGCAGTCGGGAACGATCCGCGAGAAACAGAAGGACTGGTATAGCTCGACCTGGTCGACGCGTGAGGAGCCCGAGGGCGCGCAGATCATTGTCCTCACACGCTGGAATGAGGACGACCTGGCCGGCTACCTCCTCTCACTGGAAGAGGACGAGCCCGAGTACTGGTATATCGTCAACTTGCAGGCGATCCGGGATAGCACCGACGAAGCGACGTTCCCTGAGACCTGCACGGTCCACCCTGATTGGCGCGAAGACGGCGAGCCGCTGTGTCCTGAGCGCTATCCGCTGGAACGACTAAAGAAAGTCGCCAAACGGATCGGGAGCTACTTCTTCGGTGCGCTGTTCCAGCAGCGGCCGCGGCCCCGTGAGGGCGGGATGTTCGGCGGGGCCGTCGGGATCGTCGATGCAGTGCCGGCTGGTGTCAGACGAGTCCGCTACTGGGACAAGGCCGGGGCTGCGCCCGGCAAGGGCGACTACACCGCTGGCGTACAGCTGGCGTACCTGAACGGCGTCACCTATGTCGAGGATGTCGTGCGCGGCCAGTGGCAGGCCGCCGAGCGCAACGCGAAGATCAAAGAGACCGCCGAACTCGATCGGCAACGCTACGGGCGGATGCAGATCTACGTCGAGCAGCCGCCGGGCCTAGCCAAAGAGGCCACCGACACAGTGATTCGGCTGCTACAGGGCTTCGCCGCTCATGCCGATCCGGTCAAGGGCGATAAGGTGGGGCGGGCCGAGCCGTTCGCCGCGCAGTGGCAGGCCGGCAATGTCAAGCTGATCCGGGGCGAGTGGAACCGCGCCTACCTTGAAGAACTGCGCGCCTTCCCGTCTGGCAAGCACGATGACCAGGTCGACGCCAGTAGTGGCGGCTATAACAAGCTCGTCGCCGGCAATCAACTCGCCGGCCAAATCGACAACCCGCTCTATTAGGCGGATCTGTGTGTCCGCCCCTACGACTACGAGCCGCTATGGCCCTCATTAGCGGACAACTGAACACCCAGACCTGGCAAACGCGCCTTCAAAATGCCGACGACGATCGGCTGAGGACGATTGCGCGCGCCTGGGACTACTACGAAGGCCGCCATCCCCCGCCGCTGGCCGTGCGTCCCGGCATGCCCGATGACAACGTGATCGTCAACCTCGCCCGGCCGGTCGTTGATAAGGGCATCTCCCTGCTGTTCGGCAAAGAGACCACCTGGCAGATCGACGAGACGGCGGCGACCGAGAGCAATGCCGAGCAGTTCCTGACAAATGTCTGGACGGCCAACGATAGGATGGTGCTGCTGCATGAGGTCGCGCAGAACGGCGCCTTAGCCGGTCTCTCGGCCATCAAGGTCGTGCCGCGAATGGGCGACAAACAGCGCCCCTACCGCCTGGTCAACCTTGACCCCTCGAACCTCTCGATTGACTGTGATGACGAGGACATTGACGACATCGAACGCTATGTCGTCCAGTACACGTGCAAGGATCAACAAGGCAAGGAACTGGTCAAACGCCAGGAGATCACCGCTGTTGAGGACGTGAACGATCGGGCGCTGGCCTGGTCCATTCAGAACTACGAGGCGCGTGGCAATGACAAATATTTTCGCCCCGTCGGGGAGTCGATCATCTGGCCCTACAGCCTGCCGCCGATCGTGCATTGCAAGAATCTGCCGTGCGCCAACGCAGTTTGGGGCTACGGCGACCTGGAAGACGTGCGGCTGAACGATGCGCTGAACTTGATTGCCAGCAGCACGCGCAAAATCTTGCGTCTGCACAGCAGCCCGCAGACATTGGCCAAAGGATTCGATCCGTCGCTGCTCCGGCGCGACGCCAACCAGATTTGGGGGATTCCCGAGGGCGGCGACCTGGCGAATCTCGAAATGCAGTCGGACCTCACGGCGGCGCGCGAGTTCTATCTGCAACTTCGCAGTGCCTTCTACGCGATGGGGCGGATGCCCGACGTGTCGCAGATCGGCAATCTGGGGGCGTTGACTAACTTCGGTCTGCGCGTGCTCTTTGCCGACGCCTTGGAGCGCACCGCGACCAAGCGACTGATGTACGGCGGACTCATCGTGCGTCTCAACCGCCTGCTGTGCCTGATCGACGGCCGCGGCGAGAACGTGACCACGAAGCTGACCTGGCCCGATCCGTTGCCCGTCAATGGGCAGGAACTGGTCACGACGGTGGCCGCCGAGCAGAAGACCGGGCTCGTGAGCGACGAAACACTGAGCGGCAAGCTCGGCTACAGCTATGTCGATGAGCGGAAGCGCCTCCTTGACGAGCGCGCGAAGAAGGCGGCGATGATGCCGGCGCCGGCTGCTGCGCCGGTACCCCTCGGCGGCAACAGCGATATGACGCAGCAAGGGACACAGGGAGCGGTGCAATGAGCCAGACCATCACCATCGGCCCGCTGATCTACACCGTCGTTGAGGTCGAGGAGTTGGCCAGCGCCAGCGGTCAACTGTACGGCGATATCGACTATGGCCGGTGTCGTATCCGCATCTGCGCTGACAGCGACCCCCAGATCAGGCGGATCACGCTCTGGCATGAGGTTCTGCACGGCATCCTCGCCGCCGCCGCACAAACCGAGGATCACAACGAGGCGCACATCGACGCGCTGGCGCACGGCATCGTACAGGTGCTGCGCGATAACCCGGAACTGGTAAGCGATAAAGCGGTAAAACGCTAAAACGCAAAACGGTAAAACGGTCGTCCGCTGGCGGTACGGCTTTCGATCAGCCGCTTTACCGTTTTATCGCTTAAACGTTTTACCGCTTTGGAGGGGCAAGGCCCCACCTGATTCCCAAGGAGGACTCAGTTATGCGAATT
>Ga0075434_100002382_pt1 | contig 16506 bp, 11 predicted proteins | sample RhiMethybrSRZTD3_FD_75298 | JGI IMG/M metagenome (GOLD analysis project Ga0075434, IMG submission 75298) | Populus rhizosphere microbial communities from Tennessee, USA - Rhizosphere MetaG P. TD hybrid SRZTD3 | ecosystem: Host-associated > Plants > Roots > Rhizosphere > Soil | place: USA... | reverse complement strand
TTACCGGAGTCAGCGCACGGGCGGCAACTCGCAGAGCGCGACGAACTACGTGTTCCAGACCGATTACCTGCAGGCCGGCGGACAACCGGTGCGCGACGCGAGCGGCGTGCCGATCCCGGTGTGGACGCCAGGCGTGAGCCGCGTCCAGAACTGGCTGCCGACGATCGGCGCCATCATCAACATCAACACGACGTCGCTGTACCTGCAGGATCACTGGATCGCGACGCCGCGACTCTCCGTCGATCTGGGCACCCGCTTCGAGGCCGTTCGCAGCAACGCAACGGGCGACATCATCACCGTCGACACGACGAACATCGTGCCGCGGCTCGGCGCGACGTTCGACGTCGAGGGCAACGGCAAGACGGTGATCCAGGCGACGTACGGACACTATTCGGGCAAGTACAGCGAGGCGCAGTTCGCCGCCAACACCGACGTCGGCAACCCGAGCCGCGTCACGTACGCCTACACCGGACCCGCGGGACAGGGCCGCGACTTCGCGCCCGCGTTCGACGTCGCGAACAACTGGAAGACGATCGTCAGCGCGTCGTTCCCGACGGCGAACATCTTCGCCGCGCCTGGATTGTCATCACCGATCGTGAAGGAGTTCACCCTGGGCGCCGGCCGGGAAATCGGTCAGCGAGGCTTCGCGAAGATCACCTATCAGCACCGCACGTGGAGCAGCTTCGTCGAGGATTTCATCCAGCTGTCGAACGGGATCGTGAACGTGAATCGCAACGGCGCGAACATCGGCGATCTCACCAAGGTGATCTACGGCAACACGGACGACGTGGTGCGCAAATACGACGCGCTCCTGTTCCAGACCACGTACCGGCTGCGCGACACGATCAGCGTGGGCGGTCACTACACGGTGCAGATGCGCAACGAGGGCAACAACGCGGGCGAAGCGGCGAACCAGCCCGGCCTCTCGTCGACGTTCGGCGATTTCCCGGAGATCATCGGCCCGGCACTCGATCGGTATCAGCCCTACGGCCCGCTGACCGACTTCCAGCGGCACAAGGTGCGGCTCTACGGCACGTACACGCAACGCCTCGGCAGGGCCGGCGCGGTCGACGTGTCGCCGATCTGGCGGCTCGACTCCGGGCGCGTGTTCACCTACACGGCTGCCGCGGTCCCGTTGTCGGCAATCGAGCTCGCGCGCAACCCGGGTTACCCGGTGAACGACATCAACTCGAACACCGCGTATAACCTCTCGTTCGGCAATCGCGGTGCGGGGCAGTTCCCCGGCTACGGCATGCTCGACTTCGCGGCGACCTACACGATTCCGGTGTGGCGATCGGCGAGGCCGTGGATCAAGGCCGAGATGTACAACGTGTTCAACAACCAGAAGCTGATCGCGTGGGATACGACGGTCACGCCGGATCCGAACAGCCCGAAGGACGCGAACGGTCTGCCGACCGGCTACCTGCCGGGCCCGAACTTCGGCAAGGCGACGGCCGACACGATCAGCGCGTTCCCGGCGTACCCGCAGCCGATCCCCGGCACGAACGGCGGCCGGATGTTCCGCATGGCGTTCGGCATTCGATTCTGAGCGTTTCGCTTGACCGCGGAGACCGCCGAGAACGCAGAGAAAACACGCTCTGCATCTTCGCGGACTCCGCGGTCCTTGTTTACAGCGTTTTCTCCAGGCGAATCTCGTCGCGCACCGGAATTCCTGAGAATCCTGCCACCTGCTGGTGCGTGTGTTCGATGATGCTGTTCGGCACGAGTTCGGTCAACCGGTAGCCGTGGCGCTGGTAGAAGGAAAGCGCGGGCAGGTTGTCGTTCGTCGTCGCAACGACGAGGCGGGTCAGGTTCAGACGACGCGCGAGCAGTTCGGCCTCGACGAGGAGGTGTCCGCCGACGCCCGAGCGCTGCCACATCGGGTCGGTGGCGAGCGCGACGATATGCAGCGCGTCGCCGTACTGGCGGTATGCGAGCGCGCCTGAAATGTCCTGATGCATCTGCGCGACGAGCGCCGGCATCTGATCGATGTCCATGACCTGGCCGTACGCGACGATGCGCGTGCGGCCGAAGTCGCGCTCGAAGAGGACGCGAGCCTCCGCGCGATCCCGATCGTTCGCCTCGCGCACGAAGACCGGCGGCAGATCGAGATGCGGCTTGCAGGTGCAGATCACCTGCACGTGCGCGTCCTCCCAGTCGACGAATTTCCCGCATCGCGAACAGCGCAGCACAGCCGGCTTCGCGCCGAACTGATCAAACTGGCTCTGCATGGCTCGCTCCACCACGTCGTAACACCCACAGGATGACGGCGGCAAACGCCACGGCAACGGCGAGGAACGTGGCGCCAAACAGCCATAAGGTTCGATAGAGAATCGACTGCGTCTCCATGCGCGCCTCGAGCTCGAGCGGTGCGCCGCGCAGCCGATCGCGAAGCGGCTGCTCCCACACGAGGATGTTGCCGCGCCGTACGTCAGTGCCCGAGTTGTGAAACGTGATCTTGCTCGGCAGGTGCAGGCGGAAGGCCACGATCTCGCGTCCGGTCCAGCCGACGTTGCCGACGTCCTTGCCCGCGGCGGCGCCGACCGTCTGCTTGTAGACGAACAGATCCGAGACCGGCTGCAGCGCATAGGCGGACCATGCGAACGGCGGCGCATCGGCGAGCCGATCGAGGCGGTCCACATCGACGCGAACGTGCACGAACCGCCGTCCGCTGCGCCGCGACGTCCGCACCCACGCGACGTGCGTGTTCGGCGACGTGAAGTAGGCGCGGACCGCGTCGCGGTCGACGCGTGCGCTCGGCGACACATCGAACGACGTCCCGCGAAGCGCGTTCAGCGCTGGAATCGAAGCGTTCACGTACACGCTCGCGCTGCCGTCGAGCGAGAGATACATCTCTTCTTCGTATTCGTACTGACGGAAAAGCGTTGACGCGCGGCTGCACGCCGCCGTCCAGAGAACGCAAAGTGCGCAAAGGACGCAGAGAAGTCTTGGGATGCAGACCGATCCTCTTCGCGCGGTCCCGATGAACACAATCGCCAATGATATAGTAAAAATTTTCCCGGTCCTGATGGCGGCCAAACCGATCGTCTATCTCATCGACGGCAGCTCGCAGATGTATCGCGCGTATCACGCGCCGGTGCGTACGGCTGAAGGCGGCCTGCTGCGCAACGCGCAGGGGCGTCCCACCAACGCGGTCTACATCTTCGTCACGATGCTGCGCAAGCTGCTGAACGACCACAAGCCGGAGTACATCGCGGCGTCGTTCGATCTGCCGGGCCGCACGTTCCGCGACGATCTCGTGTCGGACTACAAGGCGAACCGCACGCCGATGCCGGACGAGCTCGCCGAGCAGATTCCGATGGTGCACGCCGCGTGCGAAGCGCTCGGCGTGCCGATCCTCACGTCCGAACGGTACGAGGCGGACGACGTCATCGGCACGCTCGCCGAGAAGGCCGCCGCCGCCGGCTTCGACGTCGCCATCGTCACCCTCGACAAGGATTTCTTTCAGCTCGTGCGTGACGGCATCCGCGTGTTCAACCCGCGCGACGAAGGTACGTGGTACGACGCGGCAGGCGTGAAAGAAAAACTCGGCGTCACGCCCGACCAGGTCGTCGACGTCATGGCGCTGATGGGCGACACGATCGACAACATCAAAGGCGTGCCCGGCATCGGCGACAAGGGCGCACGCGAGCTGATCGCGACCTACGGCTCCGTGGAGAACCTGCTCGCGCACGCCGGGGAGGTGAAGAACAAACGATATCGTGAAGGACTCCTGGGGCATGCAGACGATGCCCGGCAGAGCCTCGAGCTGGCGCGGATTCGAACCGACGTTCCGGTCGAATTCGAACCGGATGCGGTGAGGTTCCGCGGCGGCTCGCGCGAGCGGGCGTTCCAGATCTTCAACGAGCTCGGCTTCCGGACGCTCGCGAAGGAGTACGCGCCGACCGCCAGCTCAATCACGAAAACCTACCGCATCGTCAACACGCCCGAGGATCTCGACGGGCTTGCGGAGCGCCTGAAGCGCGCCGGCCACGTGGCCATTCGCGTGCTGCCCGACACGCCGGCGGCGATGCGCGCGGGAATCGTCGGGATCGCGTTCTCGACCAAGCCACGCGACGCGGACTACGTGCCTATCGGACATCGCGCGCTGGCGACGACGGCGTGCATTCCGCTGGATGTCGCGCTCGAGCGGCTGCGGCCCGTGCTCGAGGATGAATCGGTCCGCAAATCCGGTCACGATTTGAAGTTCGACGCCATCGTGCTGTCGCGCCACGGTGTGACGCTGCGCGGTCTCGACACCGACACGATGCTCGCGAGCTATCTCATCGACGCGACGCGGTCCGAGCACAAGCTGGAAGATCTCGCGCTCGAGCACACGAGCTACAAGGCGCTCAGCGACGAAGACGTGTGCGGACGCGGAGTGAAGGCCGTGTCGCTCGCCGATCTGCCGCCGGAAGCCGTCATCGATTACGCGGGCGAACGCGCAGATCTGGTCGGCCAGCTCGCCCCGATCTTCAGAAAGACGCTGTCGAACGAACAGCTCGAAGACGTTTACGAGCGCGTGGAACTGCCGCTCGTGCCGGTGCTCGTCGCCGTCGAGCGCGCGGGCATCCGCGTGGACGGCCCGCTGCTCGCGAAGCAGTCGCAGAACCTCGAGCGCGAGCTGGCGCTGCGGACGGCGCAGATCTACGAGGCCGCGGGCGGAGAGTTCAACATCAACTCGCCGAAACAGCTGTCGGAAATTCTGTTCGACAAGCTGCAGCTGCCGGTAACGAAGCGTACCGGCACATCGCGCGCGCCGTCCACCGCGGTCGAAGTGCTCGAGGATCTCGCGCTCGCGCACGAGCTGCCGCGCATGATTCTCGAGTGGCGCGCGCTGATGAAGCTGAAGGGCACCTACATCGACGCGCTGCCGCAGCTCGTGAACCCGGCGACCGGACGCGTGCACACCTGCTTCAACCAGGCGGTGGCCGCGACCGGACGTCTGAGCAGCAGCGACCCGAACCTGCAGAACATCCCGATTCGCACCGAGCTCGGACGCGAGATCCGCCGCGCGTTCATCGCGGAGCCGGGCCACGTGCTGATCTCCGCCGACTACTCGCAGATCGAATTCAGAGTGCTCGCGCACCTCGCGGAAGACGAGTTCCTGATCGACGCCTTTCGACACGGCGCCGATTTCCACGAGCAGACCGCGGTCAAGATCTTCGGCAACAACACGGCGCGCGATCCGCACGCGCTGCGCGCGACTGCGAAGATGGTGAATTACGCGCTCCTGTACGGGAAGACGGCCTTCACGCTCGCGCGCGACATCCAGGTGACACAGGAGGCGGCCCAGGATTTCATCGACGCGTACTTCAAAGGCTTCCCCCGCGTCCGCGCCTTCATCGACCGGACGCTCGAAGAAGGGCGCGCGACCGGTATCGTGAAGACGATGTTCGGACGGCGGCGGCTCGTTCCAGAGCTGAACAGCCGCAACTATCAGATCCGATCGGCCGCGGAGCGCATGGCCGTGAACATGCCCATTCAGGGAAGCGCCGCCGACATCATGAAGCTCGCGATGATCGACGTCCACGCCGCGCTCGCGCCCCATCCGCAAGCACGCATGATTCTCACCGTGCACGACGAACTCCTGTTCGAGGTGCCCGAGGAGCAGGCGGACGAGATCTCGGCGATCGTGCGCGACAAGATGCAGTCCGCAGTGACGCTGCGCGTACCGCTCACCGTCGACATCGGCATCGGGCCGAACTGGAAAGACGCTAAGTGAATTTGGAATTGGGAATTTGGAATTTGGAATGCTGGCTTCAGAGGTGCGGTTGTGCTTCGTGAATTTGGAATTGGGAATTTGGAATTTGGAATGCCGTGCCAGGGTGCTCCTTCTTCAGGATTTGGAATTGGAATTTTGAATTTGGGTTCAGAAGTGCATCAGTGCTTCTTCTTCGGTCGGGAACGATTCGAATACCGCTAGGAGGCCGGTGATATTGAGGATGTCATGCGTTCGCGGGCGGAGGTTGCACAGCTTCAGCTGTCCGCCAAGGCGTTTCATGGTCACGTACTTGCACGCGATGAGGCCGATGCCGGCGCTGTCGAGATAGCTGACGCGATCGAAGTTCAGGAGCACGTTCGTCTCGCCGTTCCCGATCACCTCGCTCAATTTCTCCCGCAGCGGCTCGAATCCGTCATCGAAGATCAGGCGGCCGTCGAGATCCAGGACTGTGACGTCGCCGACGCGGCGCGCGGAGATTCGCATTGCACAATTAGGAATTTGGAAGTTGGAATTTGGAATGCGTACGGCCGCGCGCTTTCTCGGTGCGGCCTAATTGGCACCTTCCTTAGTACGCATTCCAAATTCCAAATTCCAAATTCCTAATTACCTCCCTCATCTTTTCCATCGCTCTTTGAAGCGTTCCCACTCGGCCACCATCGACTGCGGCGACTGCGAGACCACTCGCGCGCGGTCGGGGATTATCGCGCGCAGGACGAGGCGATCGACGTCGGCGCGCAGCGCGGCGCCCTTGTCCGACGCGAGCGGCGAGCGGACCCAGGCGGCCTGCGCCGCGTCCCACGCCGCCTGCAGATCGCCCTGGCCGCGCGCGGCGGCGGCGAGCCAGTACGCGGCGGTCGTGCTGCTCTGATGCAGCGCGAGCTCGTCCTCCATGCGATTGCGAATGCGCTGGTACACGGCGCGCCGCTCCATCTCGGGCCGCGCGCGGACGTCGTGCTCCACGGCATCCGCCCACCAGTCGAGCACGCGATCGCGCGAGTCGCCGGTCATCAGCTCGCCGCTCTTCAGAACCGAATCGAACACGGCCGCCGCCGCACCGTACGCCTGATCGAAAAAGAGCGTCTCGCCCAGACCGACGATGTACTCGAGGCGCTCGCGCGGCTGGAACTTGAGCGGATCGAGGCGGCGCAGCCGCTCGCGCGCGTTCGTCAGGTCGTCGGTCGCCGCGCTCTGCCGGAACCGTTCGAGATACGCGCGGGCGGCAACCAGATCCGCGGCGTCGGCACGGGACGGCGTGAGCCGTGCCTGCTCGGCCGCGTTCACGGCAGCCTCGAACTGTTTCTGGTTGTAGAGCACGCGGGCACGCGACAGCGGATCGTCGGCCGCGCTGACCGCCGGCGCAGCCGTGAGCATGAGAACCACCAGGCCGAAGAGGTGTGGCACCGGGCGGCGAACAATTGGTTGAATCATCATTAAATCGTTGCAGCTCAATGACTTAGTTCGTCGTTATCGTCCTTTTGGTACAATGCCGCAGTGATCCAGCCGAGGATCGTTCCGCGCGAGGAACACCCGATCTCGCGCCGAAACATTGACGCCGATGCCCTGAAGGTACTGTATCGGCTCCGCCAGGCCAATCACGCCGCATATCTCGTCGGCGGCAGCGTTCGCGACCTGCTGCTCGGTCGCCGCCCCAAAGATTTCGACATCGGAACGTCGGCGCATCCGTATCAGGTCAAGAAGCTCTTTCGCAACTGCTGGATTATCGGCCGCCGCTTCCGCCTCGCGCACGTCAAGTTTGGACCCAAGGTCATCGAGGTCGCCACGTTCCGTCGTCAGGTGGCGCCTGGAGAGGAGGTCGTCGCCGACGGCGTGCCGGCCCCCGATCCCTCGACGCCTGAAGGCGAGCACCTGATCCATCACGACAACACGTTCGGCACCCCCGAAGAAGACGCGTTCCGCCGCGACTTCACGATCAACGCGCTGTTCTACGACATTGCGACCTTCTCTATTATCGATTACGTCGGCGGTCTCGACGACCTGCGCGCCGGGATCGTGCGGTCGATCGGCGATCCGGACGTTCGGCTGCGTGAAGACCCGGTGCGGATGATCCGCGCGATCGCGCTCGCCGCGCGCCTCGACTTCGAGATCGAGCCGACGCTCGTCGACGCGATCCGCACGCACCGCCGCGAAATCGGGAAGAGCTCGCAGGCGCGCCTGCTCGAGGAGTATTACAAGATTCTTCGCGCGGGATCGTCGGAAAAAGCGTTCAGAGGCCTCGCTGACGTCGGACTGCTCGAGCCGACGTCGAGCGAACTGCACCGCGCGACCCGCGGCAGCGACGAGGCGCTGTGGAGCTCGCTCGCGCAGCTCGATGCCTATCGGCGCCGCTTCGAATCAACGCCCGACGCCCTGACCAATCCGATCCTGCTCGGAACGCTCGTCATTCCGCTCGGCTTGTCGCTGCAGCCGGGACGGGCTCAGGACGGATCGCGTCGCGCGTCGCCGCTCCGCCTTGGCGAGTTGCCGCTCGCGCGGCGGGACGTCGAGCGCCTGCGGCAAATCGTCGGGCTGCAGCGCCGCCTTCGCGACGTGACGGCCAGCACGCGCGCGCAGCACGCGCTCGCGCACCGACACGTGTTCCGCGACGCGCTGACGTGGCTCGAGATTCACGGCAACGCGCCCGACGTGGTCGATCACTGGAAGACGGTTCTGTCGGAGAGTGGTCGCGCCGAAGCGGCGCTCGCTGGTGCACCCGCGGGTGAAGGCGCCGGAGACGACAGTCAGCAGCCGTTCCGACGCCGCCGCCGGAGACGGCGAAGGCGGCGCGGACATCTGGAAGTGTAGGGGTCAGCCTGACCTGCCCGACCCACCTGACCTGCTCGATTACGCCGCGACTTCTTCGATGGTCTTGTAAGGCTTGGCGAGCTTCAGTGCGACGAGCGCCTTGATGACCGGCCACGCAGGATCGATCTCACTCGGCCGCCAGCTGAACTTCGGACTGCGCGGATAGCCGTGATGGTTGTTGTGCAGCCCTTCGCCGCCGGTGAGCAGCGCGAGGAAGCGGATGTTCGTCGCGGTGTTGTCGAAGTTCCTGTAGCCGACGTGATGGCACAGGCCGTTGATTGAGGACGAGAGCACGAACACGTACATCACGGCGTGAATGCCGGCCGCGAGCAGCCCCCAGCCAATTCCCATAATCGCGCACAGCGCGACGGTTCCGATGGTGAGCCCGAGCCATCCGTGCTTGTAGACGTTCCGGTCCAACCAGCCCTCTTTGATGTCGCGCGCGTAACGCGCGACGACGTCGGTGTTCTTCACCTCGCGCATGTAGTAGTAGACGTTCCCGAGCTGCACGCGCCAGAAGCCTTCGAGCGCCGGACTGTGGGGATCCCCTTCCTCGTCCGTAAAGGCGTGATGCTTGCGATGCACCGCCACCCATTCCTTCGTCAACAGCCCGGTCGTCATCCACAGCGCGAACTTGAACATCCATTCGACTGCGGGATGCAGCACGAGCGCCTTATGGGTCGCCGTCCGATGCAGAAAGATCGTCGTGCTGAACACAGCCACCTGAATGAGGATGACCGCAACCACAAGCGTGATGACGAGAGACGACAGCAACAAGCACCTCCGCAGTGAGCCGAATGAAACCGGATTGGGGGAACCCGCTCGTCGGGTGGGGAACCGACAGTGAGACACAGGATCGTAACACGAACGCCGCGCGGGTCAATTACCCATTTCTACGCTCGAATTCACGCATGAACTCGACGAGGGCCTCCACGCCGGCCTCCGGGAACGCGTTGTAGATCGAGGCGCGCATGCCGCCGACCGACCGGTGGCCCTTCAGACCGTCGAGACCCGCCGCGGTCGCCTCTTTCACGAACTTCTTCTCGAGCTCTTCGGTTCCGAGCCGGAAGGTGACGTTCATCAGCGACCGGCTGTCCTTGTGCGCGGTGCCGCGGTAGTACCCCGTCCGATCGATCTCCGCATAGAGCTTCGCCGCCTTGCGTTCGTTCACCTTGGCGATCGCCGGCAGCCCTCCCTGACCGAGCAGCCATCGCATCACCAGACCGAGCGCGTATACGGCGAACGCCGGCGGCGTGTTGTAGAGCGACTTGTTCTCGGCGTGCACCGCGTAGTTCAGCATGGTCGGCAGCGACTTCTGCGAGCGCTGCAGCAGGTCCTCGCGGACGATCACCACAGTGACGCCTGCCGGCCCCATGTTCTTCTGTGCGCCGGAGTAGATGAGCGCGTGGCGGCCGACGTCGATCGGTCGGCTGAACATGTCCGACGAGGTGTCGCTGACGAGCGGCGCGTCGCCGACGTCCGGCAGTTGCCTGAACTCGGTCCCTTCGATGGTGTTGTTCGAGGTCATGTGCACGTACGCCGCGCCCGGCGTGAGCTTCAATTCCTTTTGCGAAGGCACGCGCGAGTAGCTCTCCGCCTTCGTCGACGCGGCGATGTTGGCGCCGCCCACCTTCTTCGCTTCCTTGTAGGCCTTCTCGGCCCACGAGCCGCTGTCGATGTAGTCGGCGGTCGCGCCGGGGGTGAGGAGGTTCATCGGCACCATCGAGAACTGCAGGCTTGCGCCGCCCTGCAGGAAGAGCACGCGGTAGTTCGAGGGGATGCCGGCCAGCGTGCGGATATCAGCGTCCGCCCGATCGAGAATCGACTCGAACGTCGCCGATCGATGACTGATCTCGAGGATCGACATGCCGACATCAGGCAGCGAAAGGAGATCGCGCTGAATCTCTTCGAGTACTGGAACCGGCAGCACGGCGGGGCCCGCCGCGAAGTTGAAGATGCGATGAACGGTCGTCATATCGTCACCAGATGAAGGTCGAGGATGTCGGCGTTGCCGTCCTGGATTTGCGTGAGCAGATCGGCCGGCGGCGCGCCGTCCAGGTTGATGCGCGCGACTGCGGCCTGAGCGCCTTCGAAGATCACGTTCTCGGTTTCCTGCACGTTGAGGTTGCCGGCGCGCAGATGCTTGAACACGTGCGCGAGGACGCCGGGGCGATCGACATGCCGGACCACCAGCATATGCGTCGCCGGAGTCTTCTTCGCGAGGTTGACGACGTTCGGCACCTTGCCGCTGTCTTTATACGTCGCGATGATCCGCACCGTCTCCGCGGCGATGGCTTCCTGCGCCTGATCGGTCGAGGCGCCGATGTGATGCGTGCCGTACACATTGGGCAATGACGTCAGCGGATCCTTGAAGTCGCCCGTTGCTCCGGTCGGTTCACCCGCGAAGACGTCGAGGCCCACGCGAATCTGCCGCTCGCGAACCGCACGCTCGAGCGCCGCATGATCGACGACTTCGGCGCGCGCGGTGTTGATGAAATACGATCCCGGCTTCAGGCTGTCGAGCACTGAGGCGTTGACGATACCGCGCGTGTCGGCGCTGAGCGCGAGGTGGACGCTCAGCACGTCCGCGCGAGCGGCGACTTCCTCGGGCGTCTTCGCGATCTGCATCGGAACGGCCGCGTCGCCGCCGTCGGCTCTGCCCGTGACGAAGCGGCGGCTCCAGACGACGATCGGCATGCCGAACGCGTGGGCGCGCCGGGCCATCTCCTGGCCGATGTTGCCGTAGCCGAGGAGGCCGAGCGTTCGCCCGAAGAGCCCGCGCGCCTGCGAATACTCTTTCTTGTTCCACGTGCCCGCGCGCAGATCGGCCACGTTGTCCGGAATGCGCCGATCGAGCGCGAGGATCAGACCGAACGCGAGCTCCGCGACAGCGACCGCGTTCTTTCCCGGGCAGTTCGACACGTAGATGCCGCGCTTCGACGCGGTGGCGACGTCGATCGTGTTGTAGCCGGCGCCGGCGCGCACGACGAGCGACAGCGCGCCCGCCTCGAGCATCGGCGCCGTGACGGCCGTGCTCCGCACCACGAGCACGTCCGCGCCGCTGTCGCGAATGGCGGCCGTGAGCGAGTCGTCTTTGAGGTCGGCCTGATAGAGCACATCACAGCCGGCGGCCTTCAGGCCGTCGAGCCCGGTCTTCTCGAATTTGTCGGCGACGAGGACCTTCATACGGGAGGCAGAACTGAGAACTGAGAACTGAGAACTTAAAACTGAGAACTGAGAACTGAGAACTGAGAACTTAAAACTTAAAACTAAGAGCGCGTTGCAAAATCGACGTAGGGCGCGGCTGAAAGCCTCGCCCTACACAGTTCTCAATTCTCAATTCTCAATTCTCAATTCTCAATTCTCAATTCTCAGTTCTCAGTTCTCAGTTCTCAGTTCTCAGTTCTCAGTTCTCGTATTTATATAGCGTGAATCAGCAAGCCGTCGCGCAGTTTTGGTTCGAACCATGTGGATTTGGGCGGCATGATCGCGCCGGCATCCGAGACAGCCATCAGATCCGCGATGCTGACCGGGTAGAGCGAGAACGCGACCGCCGCTTTGCCCGAGTCGACGAGTTTTTCTAGCTCCCCCGTGCCGCGCGCGCCGCCGACGAAATCAATCCGCTTGTCGGTGCGGACGTCGGTGATGTTGAGGATTGGCGCGAGCAGCTGATCCTGCAGCACGCTCACGTCGAGCGAGCCGATGGGATCCGATGCGTTCGGGCGCGCGCGCGGTGTCAGCGTCTGCCATTGCTTGTCGAAGTACATCGCGATCTCGCCGCGCCTGCCTGGCGTTGCCGGGCCAGGCTGCATGTTGAATCGCTCCCCGACGGCCTTCACGAACGCGTCTCGCGACAACCCGCCGAGGTCCTTCACGGTGCGGTTGTACGGAAGAATCTGCACCTGATCGTGCGGAAACGCCACGGCGAGCATCGTCGATGCGTCTGCGCCGTCGCCGAGTGACGTGCCAGGCAGACCGCGCGCGCGCATTTCCGCCCGCGCGCGCGCGGCGCTCGCCGCGCGGTGGTGGCCGTCGGCGATGTACAGCGAGGGAATCCGCTTGAACGCCGCGACGAGCGCATCGCAATCGGCGCCGCCGACCCGCCAGATCGTGTGGCCCACGCGATCGTCGGCCTCGAAGTCGAACAGCGGCTCGCATCCCGCCACCCGCGCGGCAACGGCATCCACGTCGGGCGCCGCGCGATACGTGAGGAACACAGGCCCGGTCTGCGCCCCGAGCGCGATCATGTGCCGCGTGCGATCGTCTTCCTTGTCGCGGCGCGTGCGCTCGTGCTTCCTGATGATGTCGCGATCGTACTCGTCGAGCGAAAAGCACGCCGCAAGACCGGTCTGCGTGTGATTGCCCATGCGCAGCCGGTAGAAATAGACGCCCGGCTCGTTCTCGACGGTAAGCGAATCGCGGCGCAGCGAGGCGAAATTCGCCGCGGCGCGATCGTACACCGCGTCGGCGTAAGGATCGGTCGAGGGCGGCAGATCGATTTCAGCGCGCGAGACGTGCAGGAAGCTGAGCGCGTTGTCCCGGGCCAGTGCGCGCGCTTCGTCGGTGCTGACGACATCGTAAGGAACGGCGGCGATGCGCCTGGCCGCGTCGGTGGATTTCGGTCTGAGTGCGCGAAACGGTTGGAGCGTAGCCATGCGGGGCGTCACATGTTACTAGCCCCTGGGTCCGCGCCGTCAATCCTGTCGGCGCAGATGCATGGCGCACGTTGAAACATTAGAGCGAAGCAACCGCGGAGATCGCAGAGAACGCGGAGATTCAGTGTCAACAAAAGATCTCTGCGATCTCTGCGGTCTCTGCGGTTGCTTTTTCGCTCCTGCAGCGGTGCGCCGGGATTAATTCGAGCCGCTCGACGAAGGCGCCATCATCCAGATACTCCACTGGCCGTCGCGCCGGCTGTGATATGCGACACGGCGGCCGTCCGGCGACCAGGCGAATTCCTCCGCGGTCGGATCGGTCAGCACGCAGCGCATCGTGCTGTCCGCAAGATCGAGCACCCACGCGCCGTGGCGGTAGACCTGAAAGATGATGTGCTGGCCGTCCGGCGACACTGTTGGCGTACGCACCGGGCGGCCTTTGATCGGCGACGGAAACTCTCGCGTGTGCCCCGAGGCGATGTCCATGATGAACACGCGATCGTCGTGCGCGTACGCGATGCGCTTCGCGTCGCGGAACCACGACGCGCCCCAAGTCTCACCGTACTTGTATTGCGTGAGCCGCATGTCCGCGCCGGTGTCGAGCGCCAGCAGCCACAGGTTCCAGACGGCCGGACGATCGGCCTCCGCGCGCACCATCGCGAGACGGCGGCCGTCGGGCGACCACGTCGGGACCGCCGCATAGCCCGGGCCGCTCACGCGATGCACGTTCGAGCCGTCGCGGTTCGCGACGTAGACGCCGCGTTCGCCATCGCGATCCGAATCGAACGCGATCTGCGATCCGTCCGGCGACGGCTGCACGTGATAGTTCCGCGCCCCATCGTCGACGATCGTCATCACGCGCAGTTCGGTGCCGCGGCCGTCGGCGGCGAGCAGCGCGCTCGGACCGCTAGAGGTCGTCCCGGAATGAAAAAATACGGCGGAACCATTGGAGGCGAAGGCGGGTGAGAACACCGGTCTGCGGTGCACGTCGAGCGCCGCGACCAACGCGTCTGATGGTGGCTCGCCTATGTGATCCTCCGATTGCGCCGCGTCGGCGCGCGCCGATGTCACTCCGTTCGCCGCGCCATGCGGCGGCGGCGTGATTCGCTGAACGACGCCGGTGCTCGCGAGCGGCGTCAAGTCACGCGCCGCGAGCGGCGGCGGCGCGGTACGAGTCGGTGCGACCGCGGCCGCCGGCGCTGGCGTCACCTCTGGCGTCGTCGTCTGCCACAGGGGCCACGGGATTCCGCCGTACCGCAAGTGCACCCACTGCCCCGACGTGATGACCGCAATGCTCGCCGCGACGCCCACCGCCAGAACCGCGAGCCGCCCCCGCCGTCGCGCGGGAGCCGAATACACAATCGAGGGCACGTCCCGCACGATAATCGCATCGCTGATGTCGATCACATCGCTACGTGAATCACGCGTCGCGGCTGCAGCACCGATCGCACTCGTAGCACCCGCAGCACCGTGGGCACCTGTGGCACCTGCGGCACCCGTGGCACCGTGAGCACCCGTAGCACCGTTGGCACCCGTGGCACCGTCCCGGACGCGCACGCCGATGCCCTGGCGCGTCGCATAAAGCAAGGCATCCACCTGCCGCAGCTCGCGACGCAAATCGGTTGCGGACGGCATCATCTGCCGGCGATCGATCGCCGTACGGAACGCGACGACGGCTGCGGCCGGCGCGGCGGCGGTGCGTGCGCGCGCCGCGACGTCGGCAATCACCTGCCGGCGATCGCCGTGCTCGAAACGGTCGAGTGATTCGGAAAGCTCCGCGACCGAGTCGTACGGTGGCGCGTCGACGTCGAGCAGCGCGCGCGCGATGGTGTAGCGAAGCGCGCCCGGCACGCGCGTCGGTCCACGCTCGAGCATCGACTGCAGGAAGATCGCAATCTCGGAGACCGCCGGCGTGGTCTCACAGGCACGACACGTGACCGCGCCGCTGGCGCCGATCGACACGTTGTGGACCGAGGGTGGGCCGAACGGCGGCTGCGGCAGCGCATCCGCCGGGTCGTTGATCAGCTGCTGCGCGATCGCAACCGCTTCGTGAGGCGCGAGCGTAACCCCCGCCTTGAACAAGTCGGCAAGCGTGAACGCATCTGACATTTGCCGCGATCGGATTGCCAAAGGTGCGCCATGTCGCGCGGCGCAAAGCGTGATGAAAACTTGAGGAAAAGCGCGTGCCTGCACACCAGTTGTCCGCCGAGCCGGAACGGCTGAGCGGACAGCTCCGCCGATTATTTCACTGTGACGTTGTAATTTTTGACGCTCATTCGAGTCGGCGTGATCGCGTCGCCTCCCTCAGGGCTTCCCTTCGACCCGCCGTGATCGCGTGCCTCGCTCAGGGCTTCCCCACCGACCCGCCGTGATCGCGCGCCTCGCTCAGGGCTGGCGTGGCGCCGCTGCGCGGGCCTCCCTCGGAGCTTTGGCAGAAACACCGCGTCCATCGAGCTCGGCGAACGCGCTGTCGCGTGCGGCGGCGAACGCGGCCCTATGCTGCTGCGGGATCGGCTCGGACGGCGGCATCGCGCGATGAGCCGTCACCGGATTGATGAACATGCCGCCCTTTTTCAACCGGTAGTCGAGGTGCGGGCCGGTGGCGAGCCCCGTCGCGCCGACGCGTCCGATTAGGTCGCCCTGCCGAACGTGCGCACCAGCTCGCACCGCGATCGAGGACAAGTGGAGATACTCGGTTTCGTACCCGTTCGGATGCCGCAGGTGCACCATCTTGCCGGAACCGCCGCTCATGCCCGCGGCGACGACCGTGCCGTCGGCGACCGCGATGACCGGCGCGCCGACCGGCGCGCGATAGTCGACGCCGAGATGCGCGCGCACTTCCTGAAGCACCGGATGCAGCCGCGCGCGCGAGAAGCCCGACGTGATCACCGGATCGAACTTCAGCGGTGACTTGAGGAAGAAGCGCCGCATGGACGCGCCGCGCTCGTCGAAATACGCGGGCGTGCCGCCGGGCGGCGTGAACCGCACGGCGCGCACGCGCCGGCCGGCGTTGACGAATTGCGCGGCGAGGATCGGACCGTAGCCCGACATCGTGTGCGCCTCGCGGTACTGCTTCTCGACGATCAGCTCGAAGCGATCCCCCCGCTGCAGGTCGTAGTTGAAATCGATCTCGCCGCCGAAGATGTCGGCGAGCGCCAGCGTCAGATCGATCGTCTCGCCTGCGGCGTCCATTGCCGCGACGAGCGACGGCGTCTCGCGTGTTATCGCGCCGCGCACGATTTCGATGCGGCGCGTCTTCGGGATCGGCAGCACCGAGGCGACGAGATTGCCGTCGGCGCGCGCCACGCGCAGGAAACGGTCTGC
>Ga0075434_100002380_pt1 | contig 16509 bp, 14 predicted proteins | sample RhiMethybrSRZTD3_FD_75298 | JGI IMG/M metagenome (GOLD analysis project Ga0075434, IMG submission 75298) | Populus rhizosphere microbial communities from Tennessee, USA - Rhizosphere MetaG P. TD hybrid SRZTD3 | ecosystem: Host-associated > Plants > Roots > Rhizosphere > Soil | place: USA... | reverse complement strand
CCAAGGAGCTGGTGGCCAAGGTCAACGCCAACGAGCCGGGGTGCAAGCTATACGCGCTGCACACGGCGGAGGCGCCCGGCACCTACGTGTTCATGGAGCGCTACGTGGACCAGGCCGCGGTCGAGGCGCATCGCGCGACCGAGCACTTCAAGACGCTCGGCCGCAAGATGGGCGAGTTCATGGACGGGCGGCCCGACGTGCTCCGCCTGAAGGAGGTCGAGTAGTGCGCGCCTCCGCCGACGCGCTCCGCCGCCTGGTCAGCGCCATGGTCAAGGCCGGCGGCAGCGCCGACGGCGAGGCCGAGCTGGTCGCCGAGCACCTGGTGGCCGCCAACCTCGCCGGCCACGACAGCCACGGCGTCGGCATGATGCCGAGCTACGTGCGGCACCTGAAGGCCGGCCTGCTGATTCCCAACACGAAGGCCAAGGTGGTGAAGGACGACGGGCCCGCGCTGATGTTCGACGGCGGCCGCGGCTACGGCCGCTCGGTGGCGGGCGAGTCCATCGCGGCCGGCATCGCGCGCTGCCGCCAGCTCGGCGTGGCGGTGGTCACGCTGGCCAACGCGCACCACGTCGGCCGCATCGGCATGTACGGCGAGCTGACCCAGGCGGCCAGGCTCGTGTCGCTGCACTTCGTCAACGTCACCGACCACCGCGCGCTGGTGGCGCCGTTCCGCGGCACCGACGCGCGCTTCGTCACCAACCCGGTGTGCATCGCGCTCCCCGCCACCGACCGTCAGCCGGCCATCCTGCTCGACATGGCCACCAGCGCGATCGCCATGGGCAAGGTGCGTGTGGCCAAGAACGAGGGCCACCAGGTCGACGCGGGCGTGCTCATCGACCAGCACGGCGTGCCCACGCGCGATCCCAACGTGATGTATGCCGAGAAGACCGGCGCGCTCCTTCCGTTCGGGGGCCACAAGGGCTACGGTCTGGCCGTCGTCACCGAGCTGCTCGCCACCACGCTCTCCGGCGGTCCCAGCATCCAGCCGGGCAATCCGCGCCTGGGCGGCATCGTCAACAACATGCTCTCCATCCTCATCGACCCCGCGCGCTTCGCCGGCGTGGACTGGTTCCGCCACGAGGTGGACGGCTTCGTCGACTTCGTGAAAGCCTCGCCCCCGGCTGACCCCAAGGCGCCCGTGCTGGTGCCGGGCGATCCCGAGCGCATCGCGCGGGAGACGCGGCTGCGTGAGGGCATCGAGGTGGACGCCACCACGTGGGGCGAGATCCTGGACGCCTGCGACACCGTCGGGCTCGGACGCGCGAAGGCGCAATCGCTCGTCTAGTGCGAGGGAGAACCACTCATGCCACAAGACCCGAAGAGTCTGCGCGATCGAGGCAAGAGCCTCGAGGACGAGTTCTTTCGCCGCGAGGACCAGAAGCTGCTCGCGCGGCTGCAGGAGATGAGGAAAGCCGAGCTGAATCGCGAGGAGCTCGCCAAGGCGACGGGCATCACGAAGCCCGAGGTGCTCGACCGGCTGCTAAAGCTGGGCATCCAGACCCAGACCCTCGCCGCGCTCTGCATCGTGCCGCTCGTCGAGGTGGCGTGGGCCGACGGCTCGCTCGACGCCAAGGAGCGCCAGGCCGTGCTCGAGGACGCGGGCGCGGCCGGCATCACCAACGGCTCGCCGGCCTATGCGCTGCTGGAGGCGTGGCTCCAGCATCGCCCGAGCCAGCAACTGCTCGACGCCTGGCGTGACCTCGTCCGGGCGATCCGCGAGCAGATCGGGCCCGAGGAAGCCGCGCGCCTGAAGGCCGAGATCGTGGAGCGCGCGCGTCGGGTCGCGCGCGCCAGCGGCGGGGTGCTCGGCCTGGGCTCGAAGGTGTCCGGCGCCGAGGCCGCGATCCTGGCGCACCTCGAGCGCCCGTTCGAGACGCCGCACTAGGCGGGACGGTGCGTGTGATCGTCCACGTGCGCTTCACCTGCGCGGCGGACTACAACGAGCGCCGCCTGCCGTATCGCCCGGCGCATCTCGCCCAGCTCAATGATTTGCGGACCGCCGGGCACGTGGTGGCGGGCGGGCCGGAGCCCGATGGGTCTGCCGCCCACATCTTCTATCGTGTCGCCGACGAGGCCGAGCTCGAGCGCCTGCTCGACGACAACGTGTTCCAGAAGGCCGGCCTGTTCTCCGCGCGTCACCCGCGAGTCTTCAGGGAGTTCCTCGAGCCGCTCGCGCCGCCGCCGCTCGACGCCGGCCTGAAGGTCACGCTCGTGGAAGGCACGCCGCTCGACCACGGCCTGGCCGGCGTGCGGCTCGCCGAGCTCCAGCGCCAGAAGCGAGCGGCGTTCGGGGGATTCTTTGCCGACGGCGCCGGGCTCGCCGTGCTCACCACCCCGAGCGCCGGCGAGGCCATCGCGTGGCTGACCGCGGCCGGCGGCTGGGACGCCGTCGGCGTGCGCAGCCGTGCCTGGAGCCAGACCCTCTAGTCGCCGGCGCTCGTGACGACGTCGTCGTAGGGATTTCCCCGACACGGCCTGACGCCGCGTTTAATGCTGCGGCTGGCTCCCGCGCGTTTGCTAGCCTCATTTCGAGGCATGAGTCCGAAAACCCGGGTCCTCGTCGTCGACGACGAGCGGACCATCCGCACCTTCACGTGCCGCGTCCTCCTCGACGCCGGATTCGAGGTCGTCGAGGCCGACACCGGTCTCGGTGCGCTCCAGCTGGCGGCGGATCGCATGGATCTCGTCGTCCTCGACGTGAAGCTGCCCGATATCAGCGGGGTCGACGTCTGTCGCCGCCTGAAACAGGACGCACGCCTGGCCTCGCTGCCGGTGCTGATGATGTCGGGCCACCACGTCGAGAGCGACCAGAAATCCGAAGGCCTGGAGATCGGCGCCGACGCCTATCTCACGAAGCCGGTGGCCGCTCGGGAGCTGCGGGCGACGGTCAACGCATTGCTCCGGATCCGCCGGGCCGAAGCCGCGCTTCATCGCAGCCAGGCCCAGGTCGAGGCGCAGGAGCGCCTCGTCGCCGAGGTGATGGAGGCCACCCGGGTCAAGGAAAACTTCCTGGTGAGCGTCTCCCACGAGCTGGGCACCCCGCTGACCGCGATCAAGGCGCTCGTCGATACGCTGTGCGCGGACCCCAAGCTCGACCTCGTCACTCGGAAGGAGTTCTTCGGCGTCCTGCAAGAGGAGGTCAACCGCCTGTCCCGGCTGGTCATGAACATCCTCGACGCCTCGCGCCTGGAGATGGGGCGCTTCGACGTGCAGCTGACCCCCCTCGACCTGCGACAGCTGGTGACGCGCGTGGTCGACGAGATCCAGGCGCGCCGGCGGCCGATCACCTACGAGCCGGGGGCGCCGCTGCCGATCCACGGCGACCGTGATCGGCTCACCCAGGTGCTGGTGAACCTCGTCGACAACGCCATCAAGTTCACGCCGCGCGAGGAGCCGATCATGGTGCGAGCGACGGCGGAAGCGGGGCGCGCGGTCGTGCGGCTCTTCGATCGGGGGCCCGGGGTGAGCACCGAGATGGAGGCCAAGCTCTTCGAGAAGTTCGGACGACTGGAGCGGCCCGGCGTGTCCTCGACGCACGGCGTCGGGCTCGGCCTCTACCTGTCGAGTGAGATCGTCAGGGCGCACGGAGGCTCGATCGTGCTCGAGCGGCATCCGGGCTGGGCCGCGGTCTTCGCCGTCCGGATTCCGTTGAAGGAGGCGCCGGCGTGAAACACGTGCTCATCGTGGAGGACGAGGCCAACATCGCTCGCATCATCCAACACAACCTGCAGCGCGTGGGGCTCGACACGAGCATCGCGCGCGACGGCGAGGCCGCGCTCGAAGAGGTTCACGTCCGTCGCCCGGACGCGATCATCCTCGACCTGCTCCTGCCGAAGGCAGACGGCTGGACGGTGGCCGCGCGGCTCAAGGCCGATCCGGCCACGGCCACGATTCCGATCCTGATGCTCTCGATCGTGGCCGACCGGGAGCGTGGCCTCGCCGCCGGCGCCTCCGACTACCTGACGAAACCCTTCACCGTCAGCGACCTCCTCGATCGCGTGGCGAAGCTGCTGGCGTGAAGCTGTCGCCCGTTGCCCAGGAGCTGCTGTGGCTGTATCTCGCCCAGCCGGACCTCGTGGGCTCGGTGCGCGATTTCTCGATCTTCCTCACCCGCAGCGTCGACGAGATCGTGAGCGCGCTCGACGAGCTGAAGCGGTACGACTGCATCCGGCTGACCCCCGATGCGGAGCCGGCCGCCTCCGGGGTGGTGTTCGTGCCGCTCTCGTCCGAGCGCCGGCGCGCGCTCACCCGGGCGCTCGACAGCGGTGTGCGGCGCCCCGCCGCGTCGCGGCACGACGGCTTCGCCTATGCCGCCGACCTCGTCGGGCGCGATCCTCAGATGAGCGCGGTCTACGCCATGATCGACCGGGTGAGCCGCACCAACGCCACCGTGCTGCTGCTCGGGGAGTCCGGCGTGGGCAAGGAGGTGGTGGCCCGCACCATCCACAGCCGGAGCCTGCGCGCCGGGGGACCGTTCGCGATCATCGACTGCGCGGCCATTCCGGCGGCGCTGCTGGAATCGGAGCTGTTCGGGCACGAGCAGGGCTCCTTCACCTCCGCCCTGCGCAAGCAGATCGGCCGCTTCGAAGCCGCCGACGGCGGCACGATCTTCCTGGACGAGATCGCCGAGCTGCCGCTCGACCTGCAGGGCAAGCTCTTGCGCGCCTTGCAGATGCGGCAGTTCACGCGCGTGGGCGGGACGAGCCCGATCACCGTCGACGTCCGCTTCATCGCCGCCACCAATCGGCCGCTGGAGGCGATGGTCCGGGCCCGCACGTTCCGCGAGGACCTCTTCTATCGACTGAACGTCATCGCCATCACGGTGCCGCCGCTGCGCGAGCGCCGCGGGGACATCCCGCTCCTCTCCCAGCGGGTCCTGACCGCGCTGGCCCATCGCGACGGGACGATCCCACGGCGCCTCGCCCCCGACGCCCTGGCCAAGCTCAAGGGCTACGCGTGGCCGGGCAACGTCCGGGAGCTGGAAAACGTGCTCGAGCGCGCCCTCATCGTGAGCTCGCACGCGGAGATCGCGGCGGAGGACATCGTCCTCGCCGACGACGTCCCCACCCCGGAGGGGCCGTGCCCGCCCATCCAGAGCCTGCGCGAGGTGGAGATCGCGCACATCCGGCGGGTGGTGGCGGTCACCGCCGGCAACGAGAGCGAGGCCGCCCGTCTCCTCGGCATCCATCGCGACACGCTCTATCGCAAGCTGCGGCGCTACAACATCGCCGTCCGGCCGCAGAATACGACACCGCGCATGTCGTAAGTCGTCGGCGACCGCGCCGCGTCGCCCGCGCTTTCGGCACGTTGGGCGTGGCATTGCTCGTGCACTCCGCGGGGCCCCATGTCCAGCACCACGGCGTATGGGGTCGTCGCCCGCTGCAGCGCCTCGCTGCCGTGGGAGACCATCCAGCAGGCGGTCGCCGACTTCGCGCGCACGGTCTTCCCCCGGGCAGCCATCGCGATCGGTGAGGACGTCGATCACGGATCGCTCGTCAGCCGGCGCCCCGAGCCGTTCGCCTTCGTCAACGTCACCGAGGACGGACGCTCGTTCGCGTTCTGCCGATTTCGGCGCTTCCCCGAGGGGATCGAGTTCGTCTTCAATCTCACCGAGAGCCGGCAATCATCGACGCAGATCGACCGTTGCCTCGTCACCACGCTGCCGCTCGCCCTCGTGCGGCGCGAGCTCTTTTGAGCGACGAGCCGCCGGTGAGCGCCTTCTTGCGCCGGCTGTGGCCGGTGTCGATCCGACGGCAGCTCGTCGTCGGCGTGGCGCTCGTTCACGTCCTGCTGATGACGGTCTTCGTGTCGGCGCTCATACACCGGCAGCGGACGTTCCTGCTCGATCGCGCCGAGCGACGCGTCCGCGTGCAGGCGGAGCTCCTCGCCACCGCCAGCCGACCGCACGTCCTCGCCCAGGACGGCGCCGGACTGGCCGAGATCCTGGCCGCGCTGGTGAAGGACACCGAGGGCGTCCGCTACGCGATGGTCACCGACCCCGGCGGCCGCGTCCTGGCGCACAGCCAGCCCGGCAAGACCGGCGGCGTGCTCGAGGATGCGACGAGCCGAGCGGTGCTCGACGGCGATCCGCATCCGCGGCTGGTCACCCACGGCGAGCACGGGCTCCAGGCGGCGGCGCCCGTCGTCGCCCGGGGCCGTCACGTGGGCTGGGCGTGGATCGCCGGCGACTTCGCGGCCGATCGCGCGCATCTCGACGGGGTCAGCACGACCGGCCTCGCCTACACGGCGGCGGCGGTCGTGCTCGGCACCGCGTTCGCCGTGGGGGTGGCCCGGACCATCCTGCGACCGCTGAGCCTGTTGCGCGCGGGCACCGAACAGGTCTCGCAGGGCCGCTGGGAGCAGCCGATTCCGGTCACGTCCACCAACGAGGTGGGCAGCGTCACCCACGCCTTCAACACGATGGCCCAGACGCTGCACCAGCGCAACGCCGACGCCGCCCGCGCGGAGGCCGCGCTGTCGGCGCTCGCGCGCGATCTCGAGACGCAGGTCACCGAGCGGACGCGCAAGCTCACGCGCGAACGCGCACAGTTCGAGGCGATCCTGAGCGGAATCGGCGAGGGCATCTGCGTCGCCGACACCGCCGGCCGCGTTCTCATGTGGAACCGCGCCGCCGAGCAGATCACCTGCGTGCCGGCCTCGCTCATGGTCGGCAGCATCATCCCGGGGCCCCTGCGCCTCGTCGACGGCGACGTGGTCGTCAAGGACTTCGCGCGAACGCTCATGCAGCGGGCCATCGAGAGCGGCGAGGCGGTGTCGACGTCGGGCACCAAGCTGACGCGGCCCGACGGCAGTGTGCTCGCGATCGGGATCACGGCGGCGCCGATTCGCGACCACGCGGGCACCGTGCAGGCCTGTGTCAGCGTCTTCCGCGACGTGACCCGCGAGCGGGACATCGACCGCATGAAGTCGGAGTTCGTGTCGGCCGTCTCGCACGAGCTGCGGACACCGCTCACCTCGATCCGGGCCTATGCGGAGACGCTCCAGGACATCGTCGGCCACGAGGCGACGGTGCAGGAATTCCTCAAGGTGATCGAGGAGGAAGCCGTCCGCCTCACACGCCTGATCAACGACCTGCTCAACCTGGCGCGCATCGAGTCCGGCCGAGTCCGGTTCAAGGAGGAGTCGATCGCGCTGGCGCCGCTCGTCGCTCGCGCGATCCAGACGGCCGAGCCGAAAGCGGCGATGAACAGCGTGCGGCTGGCCGCCGACGTCGTCCCCGACCTGCCGCCGTTCCGCGGCGACGCCGACGGCATCCAGCAGGTCCTCACCAACCTCGTCGACAACGGCGTGAAGTACAACCGGCCGGGCGGGCGGGTGGAGGTGCGCGCCTGGCTCAACGGGGGCGTGCGGGTGGAGGTGCGCGACACCGGCATCGGCATGTCGCCGGACGCGATGCGCCGCCTCGGCGAGCGCTTCTTCCGGGTGGACTCGTCGGAGACGCGACGGGCCGGCGGCACCGGACTCGGCATCTCCCTCGTGAAAGAGATCCTGCAGGCCCACGGCACCGCCCTCGAGGTCGAGAGCGTGGAGGGGCAAGGCAGCGCCTTCCGGTTCGTGCTGCCCGTGGGAGGCGCCGCATGAAGCGCATCCTCATCGCGGACGACGAGAGCCACATCCGGCGGATCCTGGAGTTCAACCTCAAGCGGGCGGGCTACGAGGTGCTGGCCACCGAGGACGGCCAGGCCGCGCTGGCCCTGGCGCTGAGCGCGCGCCCCGACCTCGTGATCCTCGACGTCAGCATGCCGGAGCTGACCGGTCTCGACGTGTGTCGCCGGCTCAAGGCCGAGGCCACCCTCGCGGCCACCCCGGTCTTTCTGCTCACCGCCCGCGGTCAGGAATCGGACGCCGAAGCCGGTCACGCGGCGGGCGCCGATCAGTTCTTCACGAAGCCGTTCAGCCCCAAGCAGCTGGTCGAGCACGTCCGCCAGGCGCTGGGGGAGCCATGAGCGGTCCCCAGTCCCCCGCCGATCGCTGCGCCGCCCTCGAGCACGAGATCGACAAGCTCAGCGAGGAGATCTCGGACTGCTACGAGGAGATGGCGCTCCTCTACGAGCTGACCGATCGGCTGCGGCCCTCCATCGACGTCGGCCGGGTGGCCGACGTGGTGCTCATCGCGCTGGTCGAGGCGCTGCGCGTGCGGCGCGCCTCCCTCCTCCTCGCCCAAACCGGCGACTCGCCGTCGTTGACGCAGTTCGCGTCGGTGCTCTTCCAGGATGGGGTCGGCCCGTGCGTCACCCTGGCCCACGACGGCCGCGGCGCGGTCGTGGGCGACGGGATCAGCGCGGAGGTGCTGGCCACGGGGGCGCCGCTCATCGTGAACGACGTCGCCGCCGACCCCCGCTTCCGCCCCTACGGCTTCCCGGTGGCATCACTCCTCGCGCTGCCGCTGAAGGGCGGGCCCTCCCGCGGCGGCGTGTTCGGCGTGCTGAACGTGGCCGATCGGCGCGACGGCGCCGGCTTCACCTCCGGCGATCTGAAGCTCGGCGCGACCGTGGCCGGGCTGGCCGGCGCCGCGCTCGAGAACGCCCTGCTGGTGACCACGCTGCAGCGGATGAGCCGCGAGCTGACCGAGGCGAATCGGCGGATCCTCGACCAGCAAGAGGCGATGATCCGGGCCGAGAAGCTCTCCAGCCTCGGGCGCATGGCGGCGGGCGTGGCGCACGAGCTGCGCAACCCGCTCGCCGTCATCAGCGGGCGCGCCGACATGCTGCGCATGGCCGCCCACGGAGAGCGCGCGCCATCGGCCGCCAGGGTCGACCGCGATCTGGGCATCATCCGCGAGCAGGCCCACCGGGCCGTGCGCATCGTCTCCGGCCTCTCGGCGTACGCGCGCGAGCGGCCCGCCCAGCTCAAAGAGCTGGAGGTCGGCAAGCTCCTGCTGGACACCGTCGAGCTCGTGCGCGCCCAGCTGAAGTTCGAGGACGTCGAGGTCGAGGTCGTGGCGCCGCCGGAGCTGCCCCTGATCCGTGGGAACGAGGACCAGATCCAGCAGGTGTTCATCAACCTGGCGATCAATGCCGTGCAGGCGATGAAGCGCGGCGGGCGTCTCACCATGACGGCGCACGCGGGCCCGGAATGGATCACCGTGAAGGTGGCCGACACGGGCGTCGGCATCCCGCCCGAGCACCTGGGCAAGATCTTCGACCCCTTCTTCACCACCAAGCGCGAAGGGGAAGGCACCGGTCTGGGCCTCAGCATCATCCACGCGATCGTCGACGCCCACGGCGGCCGGATCGACGTCACGAGCCACATCGGCGAGGGCACCGTGTTCACCGTGGAGTTTCCGATCGTGAAGGGAGAGAGCCAGTGAACAACGATGCCGACATCGTAGCCACTCTGCGCGAGCTCGCCGCCGGCGACGAGATCGTCTTCGACGAGCTCGCCACGTCGATCGCCGAGACTTCCGGGCAGCGGCTGGCCGAGCTGCGGGGGGCGATCGGCGCCGGCGATGCCGCCGCGCTCGCCGCGGGGGCGCACGCGCTGCGGGGGCTGGCCGTGCAGATCAGAGCGCTGGCGCTGGCGGCCGCGTGCACGGAGCTCGAGCTGCGGGGGAAAGCGGGCGACCTCGCCGCGACCGGCGCGCTGCTCGAGCGCGTGCAGCAGGAGGTCGCGACGCTCCGCAGCGTGCTCGGCCGGGACGCGGGCGATGCCGCCACCCGACCTCGCCTGACGCTGATCGCCGACGACGACGACGAGATGCGCGCGCTCCTGCACGACGCGCTCGAGGCCTACGGGCACGAGGTGATCGAGGTCGCCAACGGGCTGGAGGCCCTGTGGGCCATCAAGCACAAGCGGCCGGGACTCGTCCTCCTCGACCTCGCGATGCCGCGCCTCGGCGGGCTGGAGGTACTCCAGTTCATCCGGGACTTCGACGCCTCGATCTCCGTCATCGTCATCAGCGCCCGCGTGACCGAGGAGATCAGCGCGCGGCTCGGAGCGCTCAACGTCCCCGCGCTCGGCAAGCCGGTCGACCTCCAGCGTCTCGGGGCGCTGCTCGCGGGCGCGGGACACGCGTCCGGACCGCGCCGGCCGTCGGCCGCCGCCCCCCGACCGGCGCCGAGCGAGGCGCATGGCGCCCGGGCCACCGACGAGGGACCGCGGTCGGGGCCGCGCGAGCCGATCCGGGCGCGCGCGCTGCTCGTGGAAGACGACGCGACGACCCAGCAGATCGGCGCGGTCATGCTCAAGAAGCTCGGGTGCCGCGTCGACGTCGCCGCCAGCGGGCGTGAGGCGGTGCAGATGGTGATGATGGCGCCCTACGACGTGGTCTTCATGGACTGCGAGATGCCCGACATGGACGGGCTGGCCGCCACCACGGAGATCCGGCGCCGTCAGCGGGAGACGGTGTGGCGCGTGCCGATCGTCGCGATGACCGCCCACGGCAGCGTGGCCGAGCGTGACACGGCGCTCGGCGCCGGCATGGATGACGCGGTCGGCAAGCCCGTGCGGCTTGGCGACCTCGACTGGGCGCTCAAGCGCTGGAGCGACGCGCGGCAGCGCGACGGCGAGGCGGCGGGCTCGCCGGCGCCGTCGGCGGCGCCGGCGCTCGACGCCGACATCTTCGGCGGCCTCATCGATCTGGCGGGCGGCCCCGACGGCGCGTTGCTCGAGGACCTCGTCGGCACCTTCCTCACCGACGCGCCGGTGCGGATCGCCACCATGCGCGCCGCGGTGAGCGGCGGCGACGCCCGCGGGCTCAAGGCCGCGGCGCACGCGCTCAAGGGCGGCAGCATCTCCCTGGGCGCGACCACCATGGGCGCGCTCTGCCAGGAGCTCGAGGGCGTGGCGGCGACACCGTCGCTGGCCGCCGCCACCAACCTCATCGCTCGCGTCGAGCTCGAGCTCGAGCGCGTCCGCGACGAGATGGCGCAGCGGCGCCGGGACGCCGTGCCTGGGGACCGCGCGCGATGACGACCCTGCGACGGCGGCTCCCGTGGCGCGCCGTCCCGTGGCGACGCTATGGACCGGCCGTGACGACGCTCGTCGTGGGCATCACGGTGTCGGCGCTCGCCTTCTTCGCCGTCCGCAACGTCGAGCGGACGCGCCTGCACACGGAATTCCAGCAGCGCGCCGCCTTCAAGGCGGCCATGGTCCAGCACGAGGTCGACACCCGTCTCGAGGACCTCAATTTCGTCGGCGACCTGTTCCGGGTCCGCGGCTTCGGTGAGCGCATTCAGCTCGGTGGCTACGTCGACCGCCTCCAGTTCGGCGCCTTCGTGCGTCCGGGCCTCGCGCGGGGCAAGACCGCGGAGGCGATCTGCTGGGTCCCGCACGTGACGGCCGCTCGGCGCGCGGCCCACGAGATGGTGGGACGCATCGACATCGATCCGACGTACGGGATCGCCGAGTGGAATGCCGACGAACAGGTGATCCCGGCCGGCCGGCGCGCCGACTACTTCCCGGTGTACTACGAGCAGTCGCACGGGACGCCCGATCGCCTGACGACGCTGGGCCTCGACCTGGGCGCGGTCCCGGCCTGGCGGGCCGAGCTGGAGAACGCGCGGGACACGGCCACCGCCCGCGTCAGCGGCCGGGTCGAGCTGCCGTCGGCGACCGGGACCAGGACGGCGTTCTTCGCCTTCGTGCCCGTCTACACGTCCGACGTGGCCCCCGCCACGGTCGAGGAGCGCCGCCGCCACCTGGCCGGCTTCGTCCTCGGGGTCTATCCGATCTCGCGGGTGATCGAGGCCGGCATCGACCGGACCAAGCCGGAGGGATTCAACTTCAAGGTGATCGACGAGGACGCGCGCGGCATCCAGCGATCCCTCTACTTTCACAAGTCGCGCACCCTCGGCGAGCGGGAGTACCCGCTCGAGGACGAGCCGGAGATCCGCGCCGGCCTGCACTTCCCCGTCCCCGTGAACCTGGCCGGCCGGCGCTGGCAGCTCCTCTTCTATCCGACGCCGCAGTATCTCGCCGAGCGCACGAGCACGCGGGCCTGGGAGATCCTGGCCGTCGGGCTCCTGGCCACCGTGGTGGCCACGGCGTATCTCGCCTCCGCCGCGGGCCGCGCGGCCCGCATCGAACGGCTGGTGTCCGAGCGGACGGCGGACCTGTCGCGGGCCCGGGAAGCCGCCGAGCGCGCCGCGCGCGTCAAGACCGAATTCCTGGCCACCATGAGCCACGAGATCCGCACGCCCATGAACGGCGTGATCGGCATGCTCGGCCTGCTCCTCGACACCGATTTGACGGCGCGGCAGCGGGAGTTCGCGGAGACGGGGCGCAGCAGCGCCGAGGCGCTGCTCACGATCATCAACGACATCCTGGATTTCTCGAAGATCGAGGCCGGCAAGATGGCGCTGGAGATGGTCCCCTTCGACCTCGCCCAGGCCGTCGACGAGGTGGCCGAGCTGCTGGCCGTGAAGGCACGGGACAAGGGGCTCGATCTGGTGGTTCGCTACGCGCCCGACGCGCCCCGCCGCGTCGTCGGCGACCCCGGCCGCATCCGGCAGGTCTTGCTGAATCTGGCCGGCAACGCCGTCAAGTTCACGCCGCGCGGCCACGTGCTGGTCGAGGCCGAGGCCACGGCGGTGAGGGAAGGCGAGGTCGAGATCTGCGTGAGCGTCGAGGACACGGGGATCGGCATCGCTCCCGACAAGCTCGAGCACATCTTCGAGAAGTTCACCCAGTCCGACGCCTCCACGACCCGGCGCTTCGGCGGCACCGGCCTCGGCCTGGCCATTTCCCAGCAGCTCGTCGGCCTCATGGGCGGCCGCATCGGCGTGTCGAGCACCGTCGGCGCCGGCTCGCGGTTCTGGTTCAGCCTCACGCTGGCCGTCGTGCCGGACGCCACCCCGGTGGTGCCGGGGCCCGCCGCGGACCTGCGCGGCGTCCGCGTGCTGATCGTCGACGACAATCCCGTCAACCGCCGGGTCTTCAGCGAGCAGCTGGCGGCCTGGGGGATGCGCACGCTGGCCGTCGAGTCGGGAGCGGCCGCGCTGGACGCCCTGCGAGCAGCGCACGGCGCCGGCGAAGCGTTTCCGCTCGCCATCCTCGACATGCAGATGCCGGAGATGGATGGCGAGACGCTGGCCCGCCGGATCAAGGCCGACCCCAGCCTGGCCGCCACCACCCTCATGATGCTGACGTCGATGGACGACAGCGTGCGCGCGGCGCAGGTCATCTCCGCCGGGTTCGCCGCCTATCTCCTCAAGCCGGTCCGGCAGTCGCTGCTGCTGGAGGCGCTGGCCCAGGTGTGGGCGGCGCGGGGCAACGGGGCCCGGCGCGACGTGGTGACGCTCGAGACGCTGCTGGCCGCCCGGCCGGCGCGCGAGCGCACGGTGGCGGCGACGCGCGCCCCCATCGAGGCGCGGGTGCTCCTGGCCGAGGACAACCCGACCAATCAGAAGATCGGCGTGCTCATGCTCGAGAAGCTCGGCTGCCGCATCGACGTCGCCGCCAACGGCCAGGAGGCGCTCGACATGCTGGCGCTCGCCCCCTACGACGTCGTCTTCATGGATTGCCAGATGCCCGAGGTGGACGGCTACGAGGCGACGGCGGAGATCCGGCGCCGCGAGCGGAACGGCGCCCCGCGCGTGCCGATCATCGCCATGACCGCCAATGCCATGGAGGGCGACCGCGAGCGCTGCCTGGCGGCCGGCATGGACGATTACGTGAGCAAGCCCGTGAAGCCGGCCGCCCTCGAGAGCGCGCTCCGTCGGTGCCTGCCGGCCGCGGTCGGCTCCCGGGCCCTCGATCCCGCCGGCCTGGCCGAGTTCGTCGAGGTGGCCGGAACGGACACGGCGCTGCGCGACGAGCTGATCGAGACGTTCCTGAGCGATGCCGATGAGCGCGTCGCCGCCATGCGGGCGGCGGCCGCCGCCGGCGAGCGCGAGACGCTGCGCAAGACGGCCCACGCGCTCAAGGGCAGCAGCGCCAGCCTCGGCGCTCGGGGCGTGGCCGCGCTCGCCGGGAAGCTGGAAGCCGACGCCGGCGCGCTGGCGTCGAACCAGGCCAGCGCGCTCGTCGAGTCGATCGGTCGAGAAATCGAACGCGTCCGGGTGGAGCTCGACGCCCTGCGGGGCAACGCCGCGGTATGACCCGGCAAGGAGAGATGACGACGATGGATGGTCAGGGCAAGCGTGTCCTTCTCGTGGAGGATGACCGGTTCCTGCGCCGCGTTCACGAGGTGGGCCTGCGCAAGCACGGCTTCACCGTCCTGACCGCCGTCGACGGCGAGGAGGGCCTGCAGGTCGCCCGTGCCGAGCGGCCGGACCTGATCCTGCTCGACATGGTGATGCCGAAGCTGCAGGGCTTCGAGGTGCTTCGCATGCTCAAGGCCGAGCCGGCCACCGCGTCCATTCCCGTGATCGTGCTCAGCAGCCTGGGCAGTCAGGGCGACATGCAGGCGGCGCTCGACTGCGGAGCGGCCGCCTATCTGGTCAAGAGCAACCTCGGCGCCCAGGAGCTCGTCCGCAAGATCCAGGAGACGCTGCAGGCGCAGCCGGGCTCGAGCGCGGGAGCCGTGCGGCCGTGACGACCGGCCTCCGCGTCTCCGAGGACGAGCTCCGCCGCTTCCTCGTGGGCCGTCTGGAGATCATGGACGCCGCCGACTTCGACAAGGCGTGCCGCATGGCGGCCCGCCTGCGGATTCCCCTCGAGCGCGCGGTGGTGGAGCGGGGCCGCATCCCCCTCGGCTTCCTCCTGGCGCAGCTGGCCGAGACGTGGGGCATCGACTACATCGACCTGAAGGTCAACGACGTGAAGCCGGAAGCCCTCGGCGTTCTCACCGAGGAGTACGCGCGCGCGCGCGTCCTGGTGCCGTTCGCCCTCGACGATCGCGTCCTTCACGTGGCGATGTGGAATCCGCGGGATCATCACGTGCGCGACGACATCGAGCGGATGACGGGCTGCAAGGTGATGCCCTATCTGGCCCCGGAGCCCGCCATTCGCCGCGCCCACCTGCTCTACAAGGGCGATCTGCGAGCCATGCTGGAGCGCGCCGGCGTGGATGCGGCGGCCCAGACCGTGCGCCGGGGCCCGGGCGGCGACGACGGCTCGGCGGTGGAGCTGGTCGACCGCATTCTCGAGTACGCCGCCGTCGCCCGCGCCTCCGACATCCACATCGAGCCCTACGAGCTGGAGACGCTGGTGCGCTACCGGGTCGACGGCGTGCTGCAGGAGGTCCTCAGCCTGTCGCCGGCCACCCTCACCTCGCTGGTGGCCCGCATCAAGGTCCGCGCCGGCATGCGGATCGACGAGCGCCGCGCGCCGCAGGACGGGCGCTTCGAGGCCGATCTCGGCGGCGTGAAGATCGACCTGCGCGTGTCCTCGGTGCCCACCCACTGGGGCGAGAAGATCGTGATGCGGGTGCTCTCGAAGGAGGCGGTGCTCCTCGACCTCGAAGATCTCGGGCTGGCCGCCGCCAGCTACCAGATCATGCTGCGCAACCTCCTGCGCCCGCACGGCATGATCCTCATTACCGGCCCCACGGGCTCCGGCAAGACGAGCACGCTCTACGCCATGCTCATCCGCGCCGGCGCCGAGCGGGGCAACGTGGTCAACATCTCGACGATCGAGGATCCCGTCGAGTACACGATCCCGCGGATCGTGCAGATTCCGGTGAATCCCCCGGCCGGCGTGGAATTCGCCACCGGCCTTCGCGCGCTCCTGCGCCAGGATCCCGACATCATCATGGTCGGCGAGATCCGCGACCGGGAGACGGCCGACATCGCGATGCGCGCGGCGCTCGTCGGACGGCTGCTGATCTCCACGCTCCACACCAACGACTCCACCGGCGCGGTGCCGCGCCTGCTCGACATGGGTGTCGAGCCGTTTCTGCTGGCCTCCACCCTGACGCTGGTCGTGGCCCAGCGGCTCGTCCGCCGCATCTGCCTGCCCTGCCGCGAGAGCATGGCGCCCGACGACGCCGTGTTGCGAGGCCTGCGCGCGCGGCCCGACTTCGAGCAGACCGTCACCGTGCTGCGCGCCGAGGGCGTGCTGGGCGGCGCCGAGGATCCGCTGGCCGGCGCGCGCTTCTTCCGGGGCAAGGGCTGCGCGCAGTGCGGCGGGACGGGCTTCCGGGGCCGCCTCGGCATCTTCGAGCTCTTCGAGGTCGACGAGGGCGTGCGCGCGATGATCATGGACCAGCGCGACGCCAGCGCGCTCCGCCGAGAAGCCATCGCGCGCGGGATGAAGACGATGGTCCAGGACGGCCTCGCCAAGGCGTTCCTCGGCGAAACGACGGTGGAGGAGGTGCTCCGTGTCGCGCTCTAGGCGCGCGGGGCGACCGTGGCGGCCGGGCGTGCTTCTCGCGGCCGTGCTGGTCGGCGGGGTCGCCGGCGTGGCCGGCGGCGGCGCGGTCGACCTCGCGGAGCTCAAGCACGCCTACCGTCGCCCCGTCACCATTCCCTTCCCGGCCGACAACGCGTACACGCCGGATCGCGAGCGGCTGGGTGCGATGCTCTTCTTCGATCCACGCCTGTCCGGCTCGGGCGCGATGTCGTGCGCGACCTGCCACAACCCCGGCCTGGCGTGGGGCGACGG
>Ga0075434_100002375_pt1 | contig 16512 bp, 13 predicted proteins | sample RhiMethybrSRZTD3_FD_75298 | JGI IMG/M metagenome (GOLD analysis project Ga0075434, IMG submission 75298) | Populus rhizosphere microbial communities from Tennessee, USA - Rhizosphere MetaG P. TD hybrid SRZTD3 | ecosystem: Host-associated > Plants > Roots > Rhizosphere > Soil | place: USA... | reverse complement strand
CCATCACCCCCGGAAGTTTGCCGCCACCGATACCAACCTCATGGGCGAACGCCTACGTCAATCCGCAAGACTATTACGTGTACCTGAACCACAGCTATACCGGCTTTTTTGCGCAAGACCAGTGGAAGTTGACGCCGAACTTCACAGTCAATTATGGGTTACGCTGGGACTTTGAATCGGGCCTATCTCAAGTCGTCAATCCCGACTATCACGGGTTTCAGCCGAGAGTTGGCCTCGCCTACTCGCCTACAAAGCACACTGTGATTCGCTCCGGGTACGGGATCTTTGACGACCACTACAACATGACGTTCTTTTTCGTGACCTACCCGCAGCGCGAGGTTGTGATTCCCAACGCACCTCAGCCTTGGGTCCGAAAAGGGAATGAGACTGCTACATGGGTTCTGAACCAGTTGAGCCTCGACGCCTTGGGACTTCCATACCCCGGTCCGAGTTCCTACAGCCCAACGGCGGCTGGTTGCGTTCCAGCCAGTCCGACGCAGGTCCCGATGCCATGGTGCGCCGCCGCGACTTTGATCACGACTGGGCAGAATCCGCCGAATTTCAACACCGGACCGCCGGGCACCTTCGTGACGAATAGCGGTGGCGGGATCGATCGCAACATGCGCATCGCGTATTCGCAGCAAGCGAGCCTGCAGATTGATCAGGAATTCGGCAAAGGATTCGTGCTGAGCGCCGCTTACCTTTTCCTGCGCGCCCGCAAGCAGATCCGTCCCGAGAACTTGAATGTGTGCCCGCCTGAGGGATTCAGCAATTCGGCGACGTTCTGTCCGCCGGCGTCCGTGATACCTGGACCGCCCATCACGCCTTTCGGACCCTTCCCCGGCAATAAGCTTCCAGATGGACGAGACGGCTTCAGTGGTGTTCTCTACACCAATGCCGGCCTCATGTATTTCCTGGATGGAAGCGGCAACGCCAACTATGACGGCGTGACCTTCTCGCTGACCGACCGGATCGGACAATATCTCCGCTTCAACGCGAACTATACGTGGTCGCACACGCACGATGACGGCACCTTCACCACGTTTGTGAGTACGCCTCAGGATCTTTACCAGCGCAATCTCGAACGAGCCGACTCGGTGCAGGACGTGCGCCATCGGTTTGTGTCTAATTTTACTGTTTCAATTCCTAAGACCGCGAACGTGCTGCTGCGCAATTTCGAATTCAGCAGCATCATCAACCTTCAGTCGTCGCGGCCCTTCACGATATTCGTGGGCAACGACATCAACGGCGACACCAACCCGGTCACCGACCGCGTAGGCTTGTCGCCGCGCAATTCCTACCGCGGCGATCATCTGTATGCCTTCGATTTGCGCTTGTCCCGCGGCATACACTTCACAGAACGCACCAAGCTGGACCTGGCGTTTGACGCATTTAACGTCTTCAATCGTCAAAATGTGAACGAAGTGACCTCGGTCTACGGAGGGGGGACGATCGATTTCTGCGGAGCGACACCACATCATTACAACGACGCCGCGTCCCTTGCGATCCAGCAGGGGCAAGTCGGCTGCGATCCCCTGACTAATGGCGGCGCCCCCGCACCGAATCCGCTGTTTGGCACGGCTCGAACCATGTTCAATCCACGCCAGCTTCAGCTGTCGGCGAAGTTTACGTTCTGAAGGAGTCTGATGGATGACGATACGGCGACGTTTCCTTCAATCGCCGGACTACGGTAATTTTGGGGTGATGTGATCAAATAGCTTTCTTCCGAGGGGCTCGCAACCCCAGAAGTCGTTTCATCTCCTTTAGGAGAAGTCTCACACTGTAAAGGATGAAGACTATGGATCGATTTCAGAAGATTTGGTTACTCGCTTTTATCGTTGCTGGTGTGATATTTGCCGCAGGGCAGGAACAAAAGCCTGAGATTAAGCACGCTCCAGCAGGTCGAACGTCGGCCGCATCCGGCCAGGAAATGTTTGTGAATTACTGTGCTGCATGCCATGGCAAGGATGGCAAGGGTGATGGTCCGGCGGCTCCAGCGCTCAAAGTCGCGCCTGCAGATTTGACTGCTCTTGCTCAAAAGAATTCTGGAAAATATCCGGTCATGCGAGTGACCAGTGTTCTCAACGGCCAGGCCAATCTCGCCGCGCATGGCAACAAGGATATGCCGGTGAGGGGCAAGATTTTCTGCTCAGATGAGCGGTGGCCGCGAGGCCGAGGTGCAGCAACGTATCGGGAACCTCAACCGATACCTCGAATCAATTCAGGCAAAATAGAGAACAATCGTGCGCGAGGTCGCAAAGGTTGATCGCGGTTTCGGAGGAATGCTTTTAGGTTGATTCGTCATATGGGACGCTAGAAAAAGACGAAGAGTTTGGGTGGAACCGAGAAAGGCAGATCGCGTCGGCCATCGTCGCTTTCGTGCTGACTAACTAGCGCGCCATGCCCATTTCGCAGCGAACGCAAGTCGGAATCGTCGGAGCTGGACCTGCTGGTCTGGTTCTGTCACACCTTTTGCACCTCGAGGGAATTGACACCTTCGTCATCGAAAATCGCAGCCGTCAATACGTGGAAGAGCGCGTGCGCGCCGGCGTCCTCGAGCAGGGGACGGTCGACCTGCTGACAGAAATGGGTGTTGGCGAGCGCTTGCAGCGCGAGGGCCTGGTGCACTACGGCATCGAGTTACGGTTCAACGGCAAGGGGCATCGCATCGATTTCAAGGAATTGACTGGCGGCAAGGGAATCACGATTTATTCCCAGCATGAGGTCGTGAAAGACCTCACCAACGCGCGGCTGGCGTCGGGAGGCCAAATTTTCTTCGAAGTCGAAAACGTGAGCGTGCACGATCTCACGTCAAGCAATCCCAAGATTTATTATCGGAAGGACTCGCAAGAATACGAGGTTAGCTGCGACTTCATTGCGGGCTGCGACGGCTTCCACGGCATCTGCCGCCCGAGCATTCCAGAAGGGATTCTAGCCACCTACGAGCGCGTCTACCCATTTGGATGGCTGGGAATTTTAGCGGAGGCGCCTCCTTCTTCCGACGAACTGATCTACACCTACCACGAGCGGGGTTTCGCCTTGCTCAGCATGCGCACTCCGCAGATCAGTCGGCTCTACGTACAATGCGATCCCGAAGAAGATATCGCGCTATGGCCCGACGAAAAAATCTGGCAGGAACTCGAAACACGTTTGGCTTCTGACGGGTGGAAACTCACAAAGGGACCTATCCTTCAAAAGGGAATAACAGGGATGCGCAGTTTCGTGGTCGAGCCCATGCGCTACGGCCGGTTATTTCTGGCGGGCGATTCGGCCCACATTGTTCCGCCGACCGGGGCCAAGGGGCTTAACCTGGCGGTTGCCGACGTGCGTGTGCTGGCGCGAGCATTCAAGAAGTTTTACGCAACCGGGCGCCCCGAGTTGCTAAGTACATATTCCGAGGTCTGCCTACGACGGGTTTGGAAGGTGCAGCGTTTCTCCTGGTGGATGACCTCAATGCTGCATCGTTTCCCGGGAGAGAATCCATTCGACCACCGTCGTCAATTGGCCGAACTGGACTACGTGACCAGTTCACGAGCTGCCTCGCAGAGTCTTGCAGAGAATTACGTAGGTTTACCGATGGACTGAAGTTCTGCTCAACGACGGTCTCGCGCTTCGCGCTCCAGTACGATCCGGTCGAAAGCAGCAGGTAAACTCTCGCAGCGCGAATAGGGACCGGGTTTGTACGCGCGAGAACGGATGCCTGCCTGCGACAGCTCGGAAATTCGCCAGTCCTCCCGATTGGTCATATCCCAGAACTCGACCGCGTCGTTTCCCACGAAATCATTCTTAGCCATTTCCGCCGGATGAAAATGCCACTCGCACACAATGTCGGTGCGGTCCACTGCACGCGGCCACAGTGTGTGCGTCATCACGTAGTCGGGGTGCAGACTCAAGAAGAGGTTGGGGAACACTGCGTAGTAATAAACCTTGCTACGCTCTTCTTGAGTCAATCCGGGCAGGTAGTCACGTCGACGTTTCCCGTCCTTGCTCATCGTCTCTGCGCCGCCCTGAAATTCCATCGATCCGCCGATGTAGGACCCCCGCGGCGAAGCGTTGTCTCCGGAAAGGTAATTGGTTATTGCGCTTAGAGCCGGATGCAGCACCGGACAGTGCAGGCATTCGTTGTAGTTCAGCACGATCAGCTTCCAATTGGCTTGAATGGAGTATTCAATCCTCTTGTAGAGCTGTAATTTGGCCATTTGCCAATTGGCGAATTTCTGCGGCAGGTCGGCCAACTGCGTCGCCAGCGGAGCGGCATCCTCGCGCAGGTTGATAAAGATGTGTCCGTCCCAAAGGTCTGCGTGTACGCGATTCAATCCGTAGTCTTGCCGGCAGAAGCCCTCATGCATATGCGGAGCACCCAGGAGCCGCCCATCGAGACCGTACGTCCAGCCGTGGTATCCGCACTGGATGCGCTTGGCGAAGTGCCCTTCACTTTCCGGACAGATGCGCGTTCCGCGATGGCGGCACACATTGAAGAAGGCCCGTACTGATCCTTCCTCGTCCCGAGTCAGAATGATGCTTTCATCGGCAATTTCGCGCAGGAAGTAGTCGCCGGGATTCGGAATGCTTTCCGAGCGCCCTGCGCACACCCAGCTCTGGCAAAAGAAACGCTCGACTTCTTCTTTAAAAAGCTCGGCGTCTACGTAGTACCGCGCCGGCAGGGTGGTGGCAACCTGTTCCGTGAGAGGGGTCATAGAATTGTCCCGGCAGGATTCTACGCGATTCTTTAACGACCGGGCCTTGCCACGCTCCCTCGCAGTACGGTGACAGAAGCCTTCGGCAACGTGAACACGGTTTGAGAGTTCGCGAGGACTGTTGTCCCGACCGCTGGGCCGTCGGGATCGGCATGGCTGGTCACACCCTCGCTTTTCCAGACATACTGCTCGCTCCCAAACGTCACCATCCGCACAGGACCCGAGAATCCAACGCCTTTGCCAGCCTGGCCGTCAAACGAAACCCGTACCGAATGAGGCTGCTGTTCGTCGCGATTAACGAGAAGGATCGACCAATTGCCATCCGGACGATGCAAGGCATACGAAGTCACTAGTGTGTTGCCTTCCTCATCCTTCAGATTCACCGTGGAGGGAAACATCCGGTGGGTGCCGGAACGGTGTTGCGCCCATTCGTTGTTGATCAACTGGGCGGCGAAATAGAGAGACGTGTAGCCGGAGATATTGTAGTCAGCATCGGTTACGAAGTTCGACCAGGTTGCCCAGCCGAGGCAGCTATTCTGCACCGTTTGGGGCTGAATGGGCGAGTGATAGAAGGCCGCACCGCCGCCTTCAAAGAAGGAACCGACATTGTCCGCCAACCACAGGCCTGCAAAGATCGTGCTCATCGGGCCGGTAAGTCCGGCGGCCAAATGATTTTCTGTGACCATTAACGGGACATCTTTTGGCACGCCGTCGTCTCTCCACACTTGCAGAATGTGCTTCATCAACTGTGGCTCCTGGTACAGCGACTTCCATGTGATGTCGCACGGCTCGAAGGGATAGTGTTCGAAGGAAACGAACGACAAATCCTTGAGATGCCCGTGCGCCTTCAGATACGCCACGAAGCGGCCCATCCACGAGGTGCGGCCCTGCGCATCCGGCCACAGGCGAATGTCTTCGTTCACTCCTTCAAAGATTGGTCCGCCAAGCTTCAGTTTCGGATCGACCTTGTGCAAAGCCTTCGCCCATTGGATATAAAGCGCGCCGTAGTCTTCCGGCATGGCGTGTTTGCCGTCGGGTTCCTCCCCCATCTCGATATAAGCGATCGGATAGCCACGCTTCTCGATGTAAGCAATCTGCGCCGCCGAATCCTCAGGTGTGCCATACAGCATCGTTACGGGAATCATCGCAGGCAGATTGTTTGTGAGTCCGCTGGTGAAGAAGAGATCGAAACCGGTGTGCTGATAGGCGCCGGTGGCGTTCACATCTCCATCGGAGTGCCACGGATCGATAGATGACGACATATACGAAACCGGCTTTTCGCTCGCCGCATCTGCACTCGCCTCTGAAAATGTGCCGTTTGCATCGATGGTGCCGGGGTGGATCTCCTGCATCGCATAGCCCACGCAGTTACGAACGTCGTCCGATCCATGCAGGTCACATGTGTTGGACGATTCAGTCATCAGCACGCGCACAAACTGAGTGGAGACCGGAGCTTCGGAGAGCTTGAGTGTGACTGTGCCGCCCTGTGCCTTGGTTATAGCGCCCGATGGAAATACTTTCCACTCGCCATCGGGTCCGCGATCGAAATCGAGCGCATCCTTACCAATCCAGTATTCGACTTGGTAAGTCGTTGCGTACGGACTGGCCCACGCGATGCGGACAGCGCTTACTGACTTTGGAGAGCGCAGATTCACGACCACCCACTGCGGATGGAGCGCATCGCTTTCCTCTGTGAATTTGCTGGTCAGATAGGGATTGCTTTTCCAATGGATGAGATTAGGGCCCTGCACCGGGCGGTCTCCGCTGGTCGAAAAGCCTCGATGCGGAAGCGCATAGGCAAGTATGTAGCGTATCGGATCCTTCAATTCACTGCTGCCGGTAAAGTACCCGCTCTTGTGGGCGGGATCGCTCCAGGCTCCGTTCTCGGTCCAGTGCCAGGCCGCCATGCGCAATTCCGTATTGTTGCGATAGGTGATCGGTCCCCATCCGGCAGAAAGCGCCTCTTGCGCGATGTGCGGGGAATGGACCTTGTCAATTCCGGTGTGCGAAAGAACGTCAAGGGAACTGCCGAGCGCGCTGTCTGGATCGAACGAATTCAAAACTCGGCTCGGAGTTGTATCAACACGGACGACGGCCGTCGCTGGCGAATCGACGGTGGCCGTCTTCTGTCCCAACAACGGTATTTGCAGTGAGCCTATGCAGAGGACGACACTACAGAAACCTCTGCGACTGAACTTCCAAGCGGAGAATATCTCAGTGGAATTTAGGCGCATGCCTCATCATAAAACGATTTAATAATGTAATCTATTGGTATCCGGTTTGAAGCGAAGTACACTGCTGCCGCTTCGCTTTGTTCGATCCTGTGTCATTTTCGGAGTCGGAGCCTGAAGCATGGTCCGTCGTCTTCTTTGCCTGTTCATTCTGGCTGTCCTCGCAGCCCCCGCATTTTGTGATGAAGGCGGTCCGCCCACCCTGGCAGTGGGTTCGTCAGCCCCCGACTTTTGCCTGTCCGGGATCGACCACCTAAACCACTGTCTGAAGGACTACGCGTCCAGCAAGATTCTGGTGCTTGCTTTCACCTGCAACCACTGTCCGACGGCGCAACTTTACGAGAGCCGGATCAAGCAACTCGCCGACGACTACCGGGACCGGGGTGTGACGCTGGTAGCAATCGAGCCCAACAACCCCGCCGCGGTCCGGCTTGATGAGATGGGCTACACCGATGTGGGCGATTCCTTCGAGGACATGAAAGTCCGCGCCGCCTACCGCAACTTCAACTTCCCCTATCTCTACGACGGAGAGACCCAGAAGGTATCACGCGCTTACGGACCGACGGCGACCCCCCATCTGTTCATCCTCGACGCAGAGCGAAAGCTGCGCTACGAAGGACGGGTAGACAACAACCCGCGCGAGCCCTTAGTGACCGTTCGTGATGCGCGCAATGCGCTCGATGCCCTTCTCGCGGGAAAACCCGTGGCCGTCAGCAAGACTCCCTCGGTCGGGTGCTCCACTAAATGGATCTATAAGGAAGAGGGAAGCAAGCAGGAACTGGCCGAGATCGAACGCCGGCCCGTAAGCGTGAAGCCCGCCAGCGCCGACGATCTCAAAGCCCTGCGAAAGAACTCCACCGGAAAACTCGTGCTAGTCAATTTTTGGGCGACGTGGTGTGGCCCATGTTTCAAAGAACTGCCCGAACTGGAGACGATGTACCGTATGTACGGTCACCGCGCCTTCGATCTGGTGACCGTCAGCATCAACTATCCTGATGAGCAAGCGGGTGTGTTGAAGGCGCTCCAGCAGCAACACGCCACCAGCCGGAACCTGATGCTGGGCTCGACTGAGATTTATGATTTGATGGCGGCTTTCGATCCAGAGTGGAATGCGGCAGTTCCATACACCATGTTGATACGACCCGATGGAACGGTAGCCTACAAATATCAAGGGTCCATCAACCCGCTTGAACTGCGCCGCCTGATCATCGCCAATCTTGCAGACGACGACTATATCGGCCATCAAGCTTATTGGCGGACAGCGGCCGACAAACACGAGACTGCGACTAAGCCCTGAGTGTAGTGATGGACACAAAAGAGTTGCGAATCCTCCACAACGCGGCCGACTCCCGGGAACACATGACTCGCCGCGAGGTCTTTCACAGATTTCTGGGAGTCTTGTCGGCTGCGCTCGCGGGCTCGAACGTTGCCCAGGCGCATCCCATTCACAACCACCTTTCTCAGCCGGGAAGTGTTCTCGATGCCACTGCCAAGGCGGCTGCAGATGATTGGTCGCCCCAAGCCCTCAACGCGCACCAGAACGACACGTTACTCGTTCTCAGCGAACGAGTCCTACCGGGTTCGGCGGAAGCGCGGGTGAACCGTCTGATCGACCTTCTCCTTACTGTGGAGATCCCAGCTAATCGGCAAAACTTCGTGGATGCGCTGGGCGCTATTGATGTTGAGGCAAAGAAGCGCTTCAAACAATCGTTCGCCGATCTAAATGCGGCGCAACAGGATCAACTCCTAACTCTCTGTTCCACGACGAAATCCGCCAAGCCGTCCACTCCTCAGGATTCTTCCGACAATCTCGAGGAAGACCGTGCGCCGATCCCCGGCGCGACCCTGCGAGACCATTTCGAGAATCTGAAAGGATGGATTGTTGGAGCCTTCTACTCAACCGAGACTGGAATGCGTGAACTGGGATGGACCGGGGAGACCTATTTCGATGCTCTGCCGGAATGCACGCATCCCGGGGGACATTCCTAAAGCCTGCGTGACAATTCAACAAGTGAGACGGGAATAAGTGGACGATCTGGGCAAGCAAGCATTCGATGTAGTGGTGGTAGGTTCGGGCGCCTCAGGTGGCTGGGCCTGTAAGCGTCTGGCGGAAGCCGGGCTAAAAGTTGCGTTGCTCGAGGCAGGGCGCCCGCAGTCTTCCTCGAACTTCACCGAGCACAAGCCGGTCTTTGAACTCAAGTATCACGATCTCGCCCCCGAGATTGTCCGCAAGACTCGCCCCGTCCAGTCGGTTTTCGAAATCTGTACCGAGTACAACTACGATTGGTTCTGCAACGATCTGGAAGAGCCCTACACCACCCCTGCGGACAAGCCGTTTCACTGGTTAGGACGTCTGCGTATGACCGGTGGCCGCACGAACGTGTGGGGACGGGTCTCGCTGCGCTTTAGTGATTTCGATCTGAAGGCTGCCAGTCATGACGGATATGGGGAGAATTGGCCGTTCACCTACAAAGATCTCGAGCCGTATTATGACCTGGTGGAGGAGTATGTCGGTATCTGCGGACAGGCCGAGGGGCTCCCCGAATTGCCCGATGGGAAGTTCCAGCCTCCCATGCCGCTAACGTGTCAGGAAGCACTGCTTCGCGAACGCGCCAAGGCAAGGCTTGGCTGGACCGTCACTCCTACCCGTTCCGCCAATCTCACGCGCCCTCTGAAAGGCCGTGCCGCATGCCACTATTGCGGACCATGCGAACGGGGCTGCCAGTCCCACTCCTATTTCAATTCTGCATTTACCACCGTGGCGGACGCCATTAAGTCGGGCAATTGCACGCTCATCTCAAATGCCATGGCGCATCAGGTCCTCATGGACAAAGACCGAAACCGGGCAACTGGCGTCTCCTATGTCGATCGTAATACGCGCGAAACTCGCGATGTACACGCCCACGCGGTGATTCTTTGTGCGCAGGCCCAAGAGTCGGTTCGCATTCTCCTGAACTCGGCCAACCCTCAGCATCCGGCAGGACTGGCGAACTCCAGCGGCGTACTTGGACACTATCTGATGGCACATACCAGGAGCGGAGGTGGGAGCGGGGAACTGCCGGCCTTTGACTCCAAACCCACCTTGGGTGGGCCACGCCGTCCAGTAGGCTTCTACGTGCCCAGATTCCGTAACACCATGACGGGCACACGCTCCAAGGACTTCCTGCGCGCATATGGTTTCGAAGGCGATACGGATGTGAGATTTAACCTCTCCGCGCCAGGCTTCGGGGAGCCCTTCAGGAAGGCGCTGCACGAACCACAAGTGGAAGTGAACGTTCTTGGCTTTGGGGAAATGCTGCCCCGCTGGGATAACTACGTGGAGATCGACAAAAATAAGGCCGATACCTACGGGATTCCAGTGCTTAAGATTCACATGTCCAACAGCGCGAACGAGGACGCGATGATCAAGGATATGGCGGAAAGTGCAGGAGAGTTACTTCAGGCTGCCGGCGCAAAAAACATTCGTACGTTCGCGAATCCTTCCGCACCGCGCTGGGCCGTTCATGAAGCAGGAATTGCTCGCATGGGAAACGACCCCAAGAAATCGGTCTTGAACCAGTTCCAGCAGACGCATGATGTCAAGAACCTGTTTGTCATGGACGCCTCCGGCTTCACTTCCAACCCCTGCCAGAACCCTACTTTGACCATCATGGCGCTATGCGTGCGCTCCTGCGACCATCTCATGGACGCGATGAAACGCGGAGATCTATAACATTCTCTAGCAGGCTGCTGAAAGAGTCCTGTAGCAACACAAAAAGGGAAGGGCACGAATTTATTCGTGCCGTAAACCGTTGAAAATCCGTCGGTGCTTCATAATGGAGTGACGGGCGTCGTCGCCCGTCGGCGCGAAGCGCCGCGCCTGAGGTTCGCTTTGCTGACGGCACATGAGTTTTTCCGCAGGCTGTTAGGCTAGGGACTTCTATCGTTCCGAAAAAGAGAAATATCTGGAATGGAAAAACGGAAGGCTGCGATAAGTAGAGAAATACAAGGAGATTCGGGAGCTAAATGCCCGGAAAGCCGTTCCCCAGTCTAAGCCCACTGCCTGCGGCCCGGCGACGACTTCTTCTTGAAAGCCTGATAGCCTCTCGCGGTAAGACGAATCACGCCGCGAACTTCCTCTTCTACGTAGCCTTCGTTTCTCAGTTCGGCGACCGTTTGCCGTGCCGCCGAAGAAGCCACGGTGGGTTGAGGTAAGTGCATGAACTGGTCAGGATCTTCCTCGTAATACTCGGCCAATCTGATGAGGATGTCGCTGCAAAGCGCATTTTCAAGCATAGAGCACTCCGCCATAGCGGCATCCTAAGGGCTTAGTGGCAGAGTCGGAATGGCCCTTCCGGGGAGGGTGGATGGTTACGTTGGTGCATTGTCCTTGACTTCCGAGGCTCACCTGAAAAACGGTTACTTCTCCCGGAAACACTTCTCTCCACAGAGTTTATTGTCCGGCATGAACTTTCGCGGATCGACAGGTTGCCTGCGGGAGGTTTTTCAAAAGGGAGGAAGGACCTGACGCAAAACGATATACTGCGTCCGCTGAGGAGGCCACTCGCGATCGTCGCGATCCGGGCCATCAATGAGAGAGGACACAAACTATGAACTCGAAGGGCAAGGTGGTGATCGGCGTACTCACTGCAGTGGCGATGTTCCTTCTGACATTCTTCCTTCCCCGGGGAGGTGCACTGCAGACCGCGTCACTCGCGCAATTTCCACTGACGGCGGGAGTCTGGTCCATTTTCGTGTTGCTGTTTGTAAAGTTAAAGTAAGGTTTGCCGAAAAGATAGCACCTTAGGAACCGCTGCAGACAGAGTCTTCAGGTTGAATACGTGACCGCAGGTCTAAGGTTCTTCTCGAATTTTTTGAAGTAAGCGGGAGAATATGTTGCTCGCTGCTCCCATATCTTTGCTAGAATCTTCCGCCGAGGGGGATTTACATGGCGAACTTAGAAAAAGCCGTACTTGCATTGGTAGCGGAGCAAAGAAGTTTGCAAGGTAAGTTGCATCGGGTAGAAGCAGCCATCTCGGCACTTCGGGAAGTGAGTCACAACGGGCGAGGCGGCGCGGTTCGTACGAAGCGCGTATTGTCCCTGGCAGCTCGCAGAAGAATCGCGGCGGCGCAACGGGCTCGTTGGGCTAAGTACAAAGCGCAGAAGAAGGCTGCTTAGTTCGTTCGTTGTTGGCCCTTGTCGTAGACTTACATTGAAACGACCGCCGGTCCGAAGTTCTCTTCAGGGTAGAGAGCGCTCAGGCCGGCGGTTTTGTGTTTGATGCCATTAAACATTCATTGAGGCCAACCGATTGGTTTTTCTCCCCTATGTGTAAGAAAATCGGGATCTCATGTCACGCTTTTTCCTGACTGGTATCTTCTTCATAACGTTTCACGCTTATTCTGAGCAGGGCGTCGTGAGGCAGGATTTCACTGTTCACGAAGCAAGGGAAGTCCGTCTTTTCGTGCGGGAAGTGTTGCCCCAGCCGCCTGTCAGCAATCCGCCACCAATTCTTCTGATCCACGGAGCCCGTGTACCTGGAGTTCCATCGTTTGATCTGGAAGTTCCGGGAGGCTCCCTGGCCGCAGATCTGGCATCCCGCGGGATGGCTGTCTACGTAATGGACGTGCGGGGCTACGGCCGGTCGACTCGCCCCAAAGAGATGGACGAGCCCCCTTCCAATCGCACTGCGTTAGTACGTTCAAGCGCCGCAGTGCGCGACATCGGAGCCTTGGTGGATTGGATTCGCGAGCGGCGCCACATGGAAAAGGTTGCTCTGTTTGGCTGGGCGACTGGAGGGCAATGGGCAGGATATTACGCAAGCTTGTTTCCCGAGAAAGTGAGCGCCTTAATCATGTTGAACAGCTTGTATGGTGCCAAGTCCGAGCATCCCACAATGGGACATGGATCGGGCATGGAAGATAAGGCGCGTCCCGGCCACTTTAATTCGGCAGCTTGTGGAACCTATCGGCTTAACGACGAAAAGTCTTTGTTCGGTGCCTGGGATCGAAGCATTCCCGTCGAGAACAAGGACGAGTGGAGGGATCCCAACGTTGCTCGTGCGTATGCCGCTTCCACTCTGGCCAGCGATCCCACAAGCTCGACGAGAACACCGCCAAGTTTCCGATCACCCTGTGGCGCGCTCGAAGACAGCTTCTACTTGGCCACAGGACGGCAATTGTGGGATGCCTCGTTGATTACTGCTCCCACGTTGATATTGGGCTCCGAGCGCGATTTCTGGTCGCGGCCGGAAGACCGGAAATTACTAGAAGATCACCTCGTTCATGCTGCGAAAGTAAAAGCGATTGTCCTTAAGGGTGCTACCCATTTCGTGCATCTGGATCGCCCTGAACATGGACGACAAGTCATGATCGAAGAAATGGTGAACTTTGTAGGAAAGCACTGATCCGCAATCTTTCATCAAGCGGAAAAATGGCCTGGAGAATACAGACTTGGTCCTGGTACTGATGGGCGTCACGGGTTCGGGAAAGACCACCGTGGGCCACTTACTGGCTGAACAGCTGGGCTGGGAGTTCGCCGATGCTGACCAATTCCACTCTCCCGCCAACGTAAAGAAGATGGCGCAAGGAATCGCACTCACAGACGCCGATCGTGAACCTTGGTTGGCCGCTTTGCGGGACGCCATCGTCCGCTGGCTGGCGGAGCGAAAGAACGGAGTTCTTGCCTGTTCCGCGCTGAAGGAGTCTTATCGCAACAAACTGGGTATAGGCGACGAAGTTCGCCTGGTGTATCTCAAGGGCAGCTACGATTTGATTGCTTCGAGGTTGCAAGAGCGCCACGGACACTTTGCCACCGAAGCAATCCTGGCCGATCAATTCGCAAACCTTGAGGAACCAAAGGCGGCCACCGCAGTGAATATTCAGCCGTCTCCGCTCGAGATTGTTTCGGAAATTCGAAGAACGCTCGGACTGGATAGCCCGTCTACTATCTGAATCGTCGTTTGTAATCCAGTTTTCTGCCATTTGGGCCATTCATCCCTGATATAAATCCCAAGTCACTTTCCTCACTCCCGCCGCGACCGGAGAAGCCTGGGTGCAAAAATCCTCCGAAACAACAGCTGCAGGAACCAATCCGCTGCTGGCTGCCTCGCATCCCGACCTCGAATCGAAGGTTGTCGCCAAGCTTACCTGGCGGTTGGTCCCATTTCTCTTCGTGCTGTACGTCGTTAACTATCTCGACCGAATTAATGTAGGTTTTGCCGCGCTGCAGATGCAGCGGGAACTGCATTTCAACGACGCTGTATACGGGTTGGGCGCAGGAATGTTCTTCGCGGGATATTTCTTCTTTCAAGTCCCCAGCAACCTCGTCCTGCAGAAGGTGGGCCCAAAGCGGTGGATTGCGGTCCTCATGATGATGTGGGGAGCAATTTCCTGTTCCATGATTCTTGTAAGCTCCGCACGAAGTTTTTACGCCATACGCTTTCTCTTGGGAGCTGCCGAAGCAGGTTTTTACCCGGGAGTCATTCTCTACCTAAGAAATTGGTTCCCGACATCAGCCCGAGCGCGCACGGTCGCGCGGTTCATGGCGGCCGCACCCCTGTCTGGCGTCATCGGCGGTCCGATATCGGGCGCATTGCTCAACTGGCACGGTCGTGCAGGAATGTCCGGCTGGCAATGGCTGTTCCTGATGGAAGGTTTGCCCGCAATTCTGTTGGGAGGAGTTGTGTTGCTTTACCTGACAAATCGTCCGCAGGACGCCGCGTGGCTCACGAATGATCAACGTGCTTGGCTGCTTGATCGACTCGCCGTCGAGGCAGGGAACCCGACCGGGAAGGATCTGCGAACTTTTATTGCCTTCCGCACTCCCGCGATTTGGGCCCTTACGTTCGTTTATTTTGGCCTGAACACAGTCTCCTACGGCGTCAGTTTTTGGCTGCCCAACCTGATTCACAGCCTTTCGGGGGTGAGTAATGTGGCAATCGGGCTACTCTCTGCGATCCCATATTTGGCAGCCGTGATCGTAATGATCTGGGTCGGACTGCACTCGGATCGTTCCGGAGAGCGCCGCTGGCACACTGCTGTGCCCGCCTTTGCCGCGGCAAGTGCACTGGCTGTGGCTGCCTATTCGAATTCACTTCCAGTATCGATTGCCGCGATCAGCGTCGCAGTACTTGGTGTGTTCTCGATGGTGGCGCCTTTCTGGACGATGCCCACTAGCCTCCTGAGCGGCGTGGCGGTTGCGGTGGGCATCGCTCTTATTAATTCAGTGGGAAATCTGGGCGGATTCTTTGGTCCTTACATCATCGGCTGGCTACGCAATGCGACGGGGAATTTTCGAGGTGGACTCCTGGTCGTTGGCGCCGTCCTGGCAATGAGCGGGCTAACGGTGCTACGAGTGAAGCATCCCCCGGAGAACTGAGCTTTCCGGCAACGGGGGTGCGATCGCGTGATGGCGTTTTCGTTTGACGTCTTAAACCCAATATCGGCGAGTTCGGTAACAACTTGACTAGCCAAGGTTTACCAAGCCGAGACCACTTCTCAGACACAAGGTTCTACTTCGTCCTTTCGGGGTTATTGTTTACAATAGTTGTTTTTGGCCTCCTTAGCAGAGGCTCCCTGTGAGAGCCCGCACGTCCGGGACTTATACGAATTTGGACCAACCCAGGCACAATTCCGTCCTGCCGACTCCCTCGCGGCGAGCCTACTGGCGTGTCGAGGGGAGCCTGCTCGATTTGACCACGGTTCAACCGGTCGCTTTCTTCACCTGGAACGCCCAAACCTTCATCGCTCGCATGGTGCGCCGGGGCCTGGTTTTTCTGATGGCCGCATTGCGGCCCTTCTTGTACGCGGCTCATCGTGTATTCGCCACTCGCGTTGTCCACAGTGTATTGCGCGGCGTGAGCCGCGACCGCTTGGACCTGCTGGGAGATGAATACTTTCAGTACAAGCTGAAGCCTTTCTTGAAGCCAGACGGGGTAACCCAACTCAAGCGACTGCAGGCTTCCGGTGTGGAGGTTGTGCTGGTAAGTCAGGCCCTGGACCATGTCATGATCCCACTGGCCCGATACCTCGGCGTGAAGTGGGTGATTGCGAATCGCCTGGAGTTTCGTGATCGCGTTGCTACCGGCAGACTACGGACGCCGGTCATTCGCCCGCGCGGATTGTTTGCACGCGTCACAGGCGCTGGTCCCAATGGAGAGCGTGATCCCCAGAGCCTGATTCGGGAACTAGGCTTGCCAACGGTCAAGGCGCTTGACTCCGGGATTGTCGCAGCCGAGAGATCAAAACAGATTGTCCACCGGCCAGTCGTCTATTTCGACAACCATCGGCAGACCCGGCCACTGTCGGTACGTGCTGCTTTGTCGGGGAAGCACGTGATGCTCATCGGTGTGACAGGATTCATCGGCAAAGTGTGGCTGGTGAATACTCTGATGGACCTTCCGGAAATTGGCCGGATCTATCTCCTGATCCGCTGCCAGAAGTCCAATCCCGCGATGAAGCGTTTCGAGAAGATGGTGGAAGAATCGCCCGTTTTCGATCCTCTCTATAACCGATACGGCGAGCGGCTTCCACGCTTCCTTCTCGACAAGGTTGAAGTCGTCGAAGGAGATGTGACCCAGGCTGGATTGGGACTGGATAGGGAA
>Ga0075434_100002371_pt1 | contig 16517 bp, 12 predicted proteins | sample RhiMethybrSRZTD3_FD_75298 | JGI IMG/M metagenome (GOLD analysis project Ga0075434, IMG submission 75298) | Populus rhizosphere microbial communities from Tennessee, USA - Rhizosphere MetaG P. TD hybrid SRZTD3 | ecosystem: Host-associated > Plants > Roots > Rhizosphere > Soil | place: USA... | reverse complement strand
CCGCTGCCGGGCTTCGGTACGGCGCCCACGCCAAAGCGCTAAGCCTCTTTCGATCAGTTAATTAGATCGACAACCCGCTTCTCGCTTGCCAAATGGCGAAACCTTGATAAGCTACTTAACGTAGTTAAGTAAAAGAGGAGCGTTATGGGGACTGCCGAGCGGCGCGAGCGGGAAAGACACGAGACGCGGACGAAGATCCTGGACGCCGCGCGCGAGCTCTTCGCCGAGCTCGGCTACGAGGCCGTCACGATGCGCAAGGTCGCCGAGCGCGTCGAGTACTCGCCCACCGCGATTTACTTTCACTTCAAGGACAAGGAAGCGCTGATGCGCGAGCTCTGCGAGCTCGATTTCGGCGCCCTCGCGCAGCAGTTTCAGAAGATCGCCCGCGAGAAGGACCCGATCGAGAGGCTGCGCAAGATCGGCCACGCGTACGTCGCGTTCGGGATCGACCACCCGAATCACTACCGGCTGATGTTCATGACACCGCGGCCGCCCATCACGCACACGCAGGAGTACGAGGCGGCGACGCGCGGCAATCCCGAGGAAGACGCCTACGCCTTCCTGAAGCTCACGATCCAGGAGGGCATCGCCGCCGGCCGCTTCCGTCCCGAGCTGACCGACGCCGACCTGGTTTCGCAGGCGGTCTGGGCGGGAACGCACGGCGCGATCTCGCTCTCGATCGCCAAAAGCAACGACGACTGGGTCGAGATGCGCCCGACGAAGAAGACGGCGGAGCTGATCATCGAGGGACTCATCCGCGGCCTGACCCGCGAGGAGCAGTGACGTGGTCGACCTCGCCACCAAGAGCCTGCTTCACGACAAGCTGCGGTTCCTGATCACGGTGTCGGGCGTGGCCTTCGCGGTGACGCTCGTCTTCGTACAGGTCGGGCTCTTCCTGGGCCTGCTCGACAACGCGTCGATCACGATCGAGCACATCGACGCGGATCTCTGGGTGACTTCGCGCAACACCCCCAACGTGGACTTTGCGCACACCTTCCCCGACACCCAGGTCAAGCGCGTGCGCTCGGTCCCGGGAGTCGCTCGCGCCGACAACCTGATCGTGTGGTTCGTGACGATGAACCTGCCGTCGGGAGCGCAGGAGGGCTCGCTGATCTACGCGCTCGACGACTTCTCGCTATGGAACATTCCCTGGAACGTCATGGAAGGAGACCTCGCCGACTTAAAGCGCGGCCAGTACTTCTTCCTCGACGACTCCGCCGTCAAGCGATACGGCCCGTTCGCCGTCGGCGAGTACCGCGAAATCATGGGCCAGCGGATGAAGATCATCGGGCGCACCAAGCACGCGCGCTCGTTCACGACGACGCCGATCACGTTCATCGACTTCGACCGTGCCCAGACCCTGAACCCGCAGTCGCTCCAGGGCAAGACGACGTACATCCTCGTCAAGCTCGCCCCCGGAGCCGATCCGCAGGCCGTCAAGGCCGAGATCGCGCGCCGGCTGCCCTATAACGACGTCTACACGAGGAAGGACTGGGCGGCGCGGTCGCGGCGCTACTGGGTGCAGTCCACCGGCATCGGGTTGAACATGTACATCACGGTCTTCCTGGGCTGCCTGGTCGGCATCGTGGTCGTGGCGCAGACGCTCTACACCTCCACGATGGAGCATCTCAAGGAGTTCGGAACGGTCAAGGCCATCGGCGGCGGCAACTTCGACATCTACCGCATCCTGGCCAAGCAGGCCTCGATCGCGGCCGTGGCCGGCTTCATCCTCGGCGCGCTCATGGCCTATGCGATGCGGCCCGCGATCACCAAGATCGACCTGAAGCTGATCATCCCGCCCGCGTTCGTCGCCATCGTATTCGCGGGCTCGGTGGTGATGTGCCTGGCCGCCGCGATGATCTCCTTCAAGAAGGTCGCATCCATCGACCCGGCCCTCGTGTTCCGGGCCTGACGGAGAGGAGAACGGATCCATGACGCCCGTGCTCGAAGCCATCGATGTCTTCAAGGAATACCGCGAAGGCCGCGGCGAGACCGTTCCGGTTCTCAAGGGCGTCTCGCTCTCGCTCTCCCGCGGAGAGATCGTCTCGCTCGAAGGTCCTTCGGGCTCTGGAAAGACCACGCTGCTCTCGATCCTGGGCTGCATCCTGACGGCCTCGTCCGGACGCATCGTGGTCGAGGGCGAAGAGGCCGACCCGAAACGGCCCGCGCGCCTGCCCGAGATCCGCAAGAAGTCGATCGGCTTCGTCTTTCAGCAGTTCAACCTGTTCCCGTCGCTGACCGCTCTGGAAAACGTCGAGTACGCGTTGAACGTCAAAGGCCTCCGCAACGCCACGGCGCGCAAGGAAGCCGAACGCGTCCTCGACGCGGTGGGCCTCGACGACCGCAAGCATTTCCTTCCCCGGGACCTCTCGGGCGGCCAGAAGCAGCGGATCGCCATCGCGCGGGCGCTCGCCGGCCGTTCCCCGATCCTTCTCGCCGACGAGCCGACGGCGAACCTCGACTCCCACATTGGCGGCCAGATCCTCGAGATGTTCCGCGCGCTGGCCAAGAAGGAGGATCGCGCGCTGCTGATCGTCACGCACGACCCGAAGGTTCGAACCGTGTCCGACCGGGTGCTGCAGATCCGCGACGGCTCGATTGCCGAAGACGGGATCGCGGCCTGAAGGAGCTGTCATGAAGAAAAATCTCTTGAACCTCGCGCTCTGGCCCCTTCTGGGCCTGGGACTCCTCGCGGTCGTGGTTCTCCAGGCTCAGGCCGCGGGACCCGCCCGCAAGACCCCCTCCGCGCCAACTGCGGCCGAGGGAACCGTGACAGGAAGTCGCGGCGCCCGCGTGGCGGCCGAGGGCCGGGTCGTGGCCTACCCCGGAGCCGAGGTCGTGGTCGGAACCGATCTGGCCGGAACAATCGTAGTACTCAGAGTGCAGGAGAAGGACCAGGTCCGTAAGGGCCAAGTTCTAGCCGAATTGAGGTCCGACGACTACCGGGCGTCTCTGGCCGAGGCCCGCGCCCGGGTCGTCGAGGCCGACGCCGACATCCGCCTCGCCGAGGCCGAAGTCGAGCGCGCCCGCTCGCTCTGGCAGAAGGCCGTCGGCTCCCGCCAGGCCGTCGACAAGGCCGAGCGCGACGTGGACGCGGCGCGTGCGCGCCGGGCGACGGCGGCCGCGACCGCCGACCGTCTCGCCGCCGTCCTGGCCAAGACCCGGATCGTCGCGCCGATCGACGGCGTCGTGGTCACGCGCCACGCGCAGGCCGGCGAGACGCTCGAGGCCGGCAAGCCGATCGTCACGATCGCCGACCTCTCGCGCGTGCGGGTGGAGGCGGAGCTCGACGAGTTCGACTCGGGCCGCGTCCGCCTCGACGACTCCGTCCGCGTGACCGCCGAGGGTTACGATGGGAAAGCCTGGAGGGGCAAAGTCGAAGAGATCCCGGACTCCGTCGTGGGACGGAGACTGAAGCCTCAGGATCCGGGCAAGCCCGAGGACACGCGGGTTCTCCTGGTGAAGGTCGCGCTTCTCGAGTCCACCCCGTTGAAGCTCGGACAGCGCGTGGAGATCCGCATTGAGTAGGGATCCGACGCCTCCGACGGCGCCGGACCTCTTGTCCCCTCGAGACAGGGAGAGCGACATGAGCAGCGAACCGGATCGCAAGGTCTTTCAGTGCCGCGGAGCCGAGTCGGGACTCGCGGCGGTCCCGCTGGACTCCTCCGGGGAACGCGATTTTCTGCAGGAGCGCGTCGGGCTCTACGCGCTTTCGACCATGATCGCCTCGGTCGCGTTCTTCTTCGCGGGCTTCGCGATCGAAGGCCTCTGGCCTCCCCGCGCCGGGATGCCCGCTTCGTTGACGCGGCCGGACATCCTGTTTCACCTCGCCGCGTGCACCGTGCTCCTCCTGATGTGGCTCGCGGCCCGACAGGCGGACCTCTCCTCAGCGGCGCTGCACTGGATCGACGCGGCGGGCACCATCGGGGCATTCGCGCTCTACGCGTGCATGGCCGGCAGCATGCCGCACGAGTGGCGGCCCGAGATGCTGTACCTGCTGATCGTGATCACGATCCTGCTGTTCCGAGCGTCGGTCGTCCCGAGCTCCCCGTGGCGCACGGCGTGGATCTCGGCGGTGTCGGCGGCGCCCGCGCCGATCCTGGCTGTTTCGATCTATGCCCCAATCAGCCCCGCATCAGTTTCTCGCGGCCAGGCTGCGGCGTACGCATTTCTCTGGGGGACTCTCGCGGTCTTCCTGTCCTTCCTGCTCTCGTTAGTGACCTTCCGGCTGCGCAAGAGCGTGGCCCGCGCGCGCCGCCTCGGCCAGTACACGCTGGGCGAGAAGCTCGGCGAGGGTGGAATGGGAGTCGTCTATCGCGCCGAGCACGAGATGCTCCGCCGGCCGACCGCCATCAAGCTGCTACCTCCCGGCAAAGCCGGCGAGGACAGCCTGAAGCGCTTCGAGCGCGAGGTGCAGCAGACCGCGCGGTTAACCAACCCGCACACGGTTTCAATCTATGACTTCGGCCGGACGCCGGACGGCCTCTTCTACTACGTCATGGAGTACCTCGACGGCATCGACCTCGAGGATCTCGTGAAAGAAAGCGGTCCCATCGCGCCGGGCCGCGTGGTGCGGATCCTGCGTCAGGTGTGCGCGGCCCTCTACGAAGCGCACGGGATCGGACTGATTCACCGCGACATCAAGCCCGCCAACATCTTTCTATGCGAGCGCGGAGGCTATCCCGACATCGCCAAGGTCCTGGACTTCGGCCTCGTGCGCCAGATCTCGGACTCCTCGGATCCACGCCTGACCGCGGAGAACGTGATCCACGGGACGCCGCAGTACCTGGCCCCCGAGACGATCCGCAACGCCGACTCGATCGACGCTCGCAGCGACTTGTACTCGCTCGGTGCCGTCGCGTATTTTCTGCTGACCGGAACGCCTGTGTTCTCCGGGCGGGGAGCGCTAGAGCTCATCCACCATCACCTGCAGACGGAGCCCGAGTCTCTCTCCAAGCGCCTGGGCAAGCCGATCCCGCCCAAGCTCGAAGCCGTGGTCCTGTCCTGTCTCGCGAAGGATCCGGACCAGCGCCCGGAGAGCGCGAGGGCCCTGGCCGACGCCCTCCACGCCTGCGACGACGTGACGCCCTGGGACGAGAACGATGCAAGGCGCTACTGGCGCGAGCGGGCGATGCGGAAGAACGCGGCGAAGACGGCGTAACCAAGTTGTCATCCCGAGTGAAGCGAGGGATCCCGGACTCGACAAGCACGGGATCCCTCGTCGCGACGCTCCTCGGGATGACAGGCTAGGAGACCCTTAGAATCCCCCCGTGTCCTCCGTTCGCAGGGCGCCGTATCTGGCGCTTCGCCATCGCGACTACCGGAGGCTGATCTTTTCGCAGCTGCTGTCGCTGACCGGCTCGCAGATGCAGGTCGTCGCCATCAACTGGCACATCTACCTGCTCACCAAGTCGCCGCTCGCGCTCGGGTTCGTCGGCCTGACCCGCGTCGTGCCGATCGTCGTTTTCTCACTGCTCGGGGGCGTCGTCGCCGACCGCTACGACCGCCGCAAGGTCATGCTGATGGCTCAGATCGCGATGACGGGGGTCGCCCTCGGCCTCGCGGCGATTACGTTCACGAATCACGAGAGGCTCTGGATGATCTACGTCTTGAACGCCCTCGGCGCCTCCGCCGTGGCCTTCGACGGCCCCTCGCGCCAGGCCCTCATCCCGCGCCTCGTGCCGAGAGAGGACCTCCCGGGAGCGCTGTCGCTCAACCTCTCCGTCTTCCAGGCGACGCTGATCGGCGGCCCCGCTCTGGGAGGACTCATCATCGCCAACCACCCCGGCGACTCCTCCACCGCCGGACTCTCCCTGATCTATCTCTTGAACGCCGTTTCCTTCCTCGCCGTCATCTTCGCGCTCGTGACGATGAGGACTTCGGGAGCCCCCGAGCCCACCGCCGGCAAAGTCGAGATGCGCGCGGCGCTGAACGAAGGGCTGCGTTTCGTCTTCCAGACGCCGCTGATGGTCTGGACGATGGGCCTGGACTTCCTCGCGACGTTTTTCTCGGGAGCGACGTCGCTGCTGCCGATCTTCGCCGACCAGGTTCTCCATGTCGGCGCCCGCGGCTACGGCGTCCTCGCCGCCGCCCCCGCCGTCGGCGCCCTTCTCGGCGCGCTCTACCTGTCGATCCGTCCCCTACCTCCGCGACAGGGGCGGATCTTCCTCTGGGCCGTCGCCGCCTACGGCGCCTCGACCGTCGTCTTCGGCCTTTCGCGCAACTTCTGGCTCACCCTCGTGGCGCTGGCGGGCGTCGGCCTCGCCGACGCGATCTCGACCGTCATCCGCCAGACCATCCGCCAGTTCATCACTCCCGACCGCCTGCGAGGCCGCATGACCTCGATCAACATGATCTTCTTCATGGGAGGACCGCAGCTGGGCGAGCTCGAGGCCGGCCTCGTCGCCTCGCTCTTCGCCTCGACCGTTCTGGGCGTCACGGTCTCGGTGGTCTCGGGAGGCCTGGCCACCATCTTGATCGCCTCAGCCGTCGCCGCCGCCGCGCCGGTCGTTCGGAGGTACGACTTCCACACGACGACGGCAACCGAGGGCGCCCCGGGTTGAGCGCTCCGGCCATCGAGCTCCGGGGAGTGACGATCGTGGAGAAGGGGGCGACCCTCCTTCGCGCCGTCAGCCTGTCCGTTCCCGACGCAACGGGTTACGTTTTCCTCGGAAGGGGAGAGGCCACACGCGAATTGCTGCGCTGCCTCCGGGGAGACAGGAGTCCGGACGCCGGTTCGATCGTCCTGCTCGGAATGGACCCGAGAAAAGCGCGCCGCAGGCTCAAGGCGCGCCTGGGATCGGATCTTCTCCTCCTCGAGAACCCAACTGCCGACGAAATCGGGCGGCTCCCCTCGAACCAGACGTTTTTCGCCGTCACCGACCGACCCGAGATCCCGGACAGCTTCGGAGGCACGGTCGGGCTTCTGGGCCGCGGTCGGCTCGTGGCCGAAGGCAGCGTTCGATCGCTGCGGGATCGCTTCCGCCGGGTTCGATACTCCAACCGTCTCACCGAGACCCGCACCGACCTCGGCACGGAGCTCGACGAGTTCGAGGCCGTCCGCGTGCGCGTCCGCGGTTGGGGCATCGAGGCCGTGGTATCGAACTTCGACGACGCCGCGTTCGAACGCTTCGCCAGGATCGACGGTGTCGATGACGCCGCCGCGGACCCGATGACCCTTCCGGAAATCTTCGAAGCGGTCGCGGGCGGCTGAAACAACGACCTTTGTGTCTGCGGTCGCCGACGGGCGGCTTCAGCTCTGCTATCTTCCCCGCCCGTGACGGGATTCGAACGCGGCGCCGACGGTCGTTTAACCTGCGACGGCTTGCCGCTTTCGGATCTCGCGGAACGCTTCGGAACGCCGCTTTACGTCTACAGCTGGAATCGGATCGAAGAGCGCTTTCGGAGCTTCGACGGCGCGTTCGCCGGGGTGCCGCACCTGATCTGCTACGCGGCCAAGGCCAACTCGAGCCTGGCGATCCTGAAGCGCCTCGCGTCGCTCGGCGCGGGCGCCGACGTAGTCTCGGGCGGAGAGCTCCGCCTTGTGATGGAAAGCGGCATCCCGGCTGAAAGGATCGTCTTCTCGGGTGTCGGCAAGACGGACGACGAGCTCGCGCTCGGCATCTCCGCCGGGATCCTGGCGTTCAACGCGGAATCGGAGCGCGAGATCGAGAAGATCGAGGCCGTCGCGGGCCGGCTGGGAAAGACCGCGCGGGTGGCCCTGCGGGTCAACCCGGACATCGACGCGCGCTCTCACCCCTACATTTCCACAGGCCTGAAGCACAACAAGTTCGGCGTGGACATCGCCCGGGCGCCCGCGATCTTCGAGAAGGCCGCTCGCCTGCCCCACGTCCGCATGACCGGGATTCAGGCGCACATCGGGAGCCAGATCCTGGAGGCCGGACCGCTGTCCGAGAGCGCGCGGGCGCTGGCCGCGCTGGCCCGCCGTCTCGCCTCCGCTGGTGCCTCGCTCGAGACGATCGACGTCGGCGGCGGGCTCGGGATCGGAGAGGGCGCGCTGACGCCCGAGGAGTACGCCGCGGCGGCCCTGCCGGCCCTCGCCGGGCTGCCCCAGCGCATCCTGATCGAACCCGGGCGCGCGATCGCGGGACCCGCCGGCGTTCTGCTTACGCGCGTCCTCTACGTCAAGCAGGAGCGCGGTAAGACGTTCGTCGTGGCCGACGCCGGCATGAACGATCTGCTGCGCCCGGCGCTGTACGAGGCGATCCATGCGATTGAACGCGTCGACGCCAAGACCGAGCCGAGAATCCGCGCCGACGTCGTCGGTCCAGTCTGCGAGACCGCGGACGCTTTTGCGCAGGATCTCGACATGGTGTGTCCGCAGGAGGGCGATCTCCTCGCGATCCGCGACACCGGAGCCTACGGCTTCGTGATGTCCTCGAATTACAACCTGCGACTCCGCGCCGCCGAAGTGCTCGTCGCCGACGGCGACGCGAGGCTCGCGCGACGCCGCGAAACTTTCGAAGACTTCATACGGCTCGAACAGTCGTAGAATCCTTCCAGATTCGACTCCAAAGTTTCGCCTCGCATTTTTTTGTGAAGGAGGATGTGCATGCATCGATACCGAACATGGGCTCTCTGTGTCCTCGCCCTCCTGTTTCTCGCGCCCCTCGCCTTCGCCCAGACGACGGGCTCCGTCTCGGGCGTCGCGCGCGACTCGTCGGGAGCCCCGCTTCCCGGCGTCCTCGTCTCGATCTCGGGTCCGCAGATGCCTCTCGGCCGCACCGCGACCACCCGCTCGGACGGCACCTTCCAGTTCCTGAACCTCACCCCGGGCACGTACACGCTGCGGGCTGAGCTGCAGGGCCTCGGAGCGTTCCAGCAGGAAGTCATCGTCGCCGCCATCAAGGACACGGAGGTCCGCCCGGTCCTCCGCGCCACGGCCACCGAAGAGGTGACGGTGACCGCCGCGACTCCCCTCATCGACACGAAGGAGAGCGGCGTGACGAACGTGACCAAGCGGGCAGCCCTGGAGAAACTGCCTCTGAATCGCACGTTCTCGGGTACGTTCCAGCTTGCTCCCGGGGTCGCGGACTCCGGCGTCGCGATCACGAACACGAACGTCGGCGTCAATGCCGGTGGCGGCCGACAGGACAATACGTTCTTCTACGACGGGGTCAACGTCACGAACCCGTTTTTTGGCGACGCCTACCAGGACTTCGCCGAGCTCGACATCCAGGAGGTCAGCTTCACCAGGGGCGGTGTCGAGCCCGAATACGGACGAACCGGAGGTTTCATCGTCAACGGCGTCACGAAGTCGGGGACCAACAACCTCCACGGCGAGGTCCGTCTCGAGTACCAGCCCGACGTGTTCGAGGCCGACAGCAAGGATCCGGTCAACGCCGAAAAGAGCACGCGTTTCCGTCCCGGCTTCGGGGTCGGCGGCCCGATCCTCCCGGACCACCTGTTCGGCTACGGCTCGGTGAACCTGCTGCGGCAGGACATCAAGGACCGCACGAACCAGACCGGATCCCTGCCGAATTCGAACTTCGACATCAACGAGTACTTCGTCAAGCTCTCCGCGACTCCGGTGTCGAGCCAGCTCATCGACGCCTCGTTCCGGTACCGGGGCATCGACCAGGACAACACCGCCATCGACATCGACTCCACGCCGACGACCGGCAGCACGCAGAAGGAGATCAGCCGCGTCGCCGTCTTCAACTGGTTCTGGACAGCCACGCCGAACCTGAACCTCGACTTCAAGTTCAACTACTTCGACAACCCGGGTTACTCGATTCCGACGGTCCCGGTTCCCTTCCAGCCGGCTTTCAACGCCGCCAATCCCGCGAGCGTCGGATACTTCTGCACCGGCGGCGTCTGCGACGGCGTGGCCTCGCTGCGCAGCGACATCGACAACTTCAAGCGGCTCGAGTACAAGCTGACGGCGTCCTACGCAGCCAACTTCCTGGGCGCCAATCACCTCTTCAAGGTCGGCGGTTACTACAGCGACAACGAGGAAGAGAAGCTAACGCTGGCCAACGGGTGGGGCTCGATCACGATCAACCACAACACCGACAACTGCCTCGGCGCCGATTCCTGCTATCGAGCGCGGTTCAATCCGAACCAGCCGGCGCAGATCTCGCGCGGCCGCACGATCGGGATCTTCCTCCAGGACCAGGCGACCTGGAACCGCCTGACGCTGAACATCGGTTTCCTCGTGAATCAGGACACCTTCATCCCGAACGACAACGGGCAGTTCACGTTCGTGCGCGGCGACTTCCGGGTGCCCAACGACGAGCTGCTTCCCTGCTCCGATCCAAGCCACGATCCGCGCGCGTGCACGTACACGGACCAGTACGTTTTCCCCTTCAACAAGCAGTGGCAGCCGCGCGTCGGTCTCGCGTACGAAGTCGACACGCGGGTCCACGACAAGGCCTTCGTCAACTACGCGCGTTACGACAACATGGACAACCAGTCCTTCGCGCGCTCGGCCGCTCCGATCCGGCTCTATCGCACCGACGCTTTCTTCGACCTGCAGACTGGAGCGTTCCTCCAGGAGTTCACGCGGTCGAACAACACCAACAAGATCGTCCTCGGCAACATCGATCCGACGTACACCGACGAGTTCGTGGCGGGTTACTCGCGGCCGCTTCCGAGTGGCTGGTCCGTGGAGCTCTGGGGCATGTTCCGAGAGACCAAGGACATCTTCGAGGATTTTCCGTCGGACAAGTCGAACGTGGACAGCGACTTCCGCTACGGAAACATCCCCGCGTTCCGCAAGTACAAGGCCGGCACGCTCGAGATCCGCAAGGCGTACGCCGACAACTGGTCGCTCGACGTCTCGTACACATATTCGCGCCTGACGGGCAACTGGGACCTCGACTACGCGACCGAGCTCTTCTACACGTCCTCCTACATCGAGGACGGCCCGGGCCTGTACGTCGAAGATCCCAATCGCAAGGGCCTCCTCATCGGCAACCGAACCCACGTCGCGAAGTTCTTTGCCAACTACACACTTCCGTGGCAGACGATCCTGGGCGGCTACCTGCGCGTCCAGAGCGGGCGGCCGTGGGAAGCGCGCCTCTTCGACCCGAGCTACGGCACCGATTACGAGTACGCCGAGACGGCCGGAAAACGCCTGACCCCGACCTGGGCCAACCTCGACCTGCTCGTGGCGCAGAACTTCAACCTCGGACCCGGAGTCCTCAGACTCGAAGGGCGTCTCATGAACGTTTTCAACACGCAGACGGTGCTGACGGTGAATCAGGATCTGTTCCTGAGCGACGACAACACGGATCCCAATCCTCGATTCGGCCAAGGGACATCGTTCGCGACCCCACGAAGATTCATTCTCGCTGGTATCTTTTCGTTCTAGTGCATCGCCGTCGACAGCTCGTTCTCGGACTGCTCGCAGCCCTGGCGTTTGCGCCGGGGCTGCGGGCGGCCGGTCCGCCGGTGCTGCGCGTGCCGGGACAGGCCGAGCGGACCGTGACTCCGGAGTCCCTGTCGGGACGCGATGCGCGCGACGTGCGCGTCGAGGAGTCCGCCGGAGACGTCACCGTCTACCACGGCATGACGCTTCTGGACGTCCTCGAGAAGTCGGGCCTCGACGTCAAGACGATGGCGGGCCAACGCGACACCGCCGCAACCGTCGTCCTCGCGACGGCGCGCGACGGCTACACGGTGGTCTTCTCGCTCGGCGAGCTGCGGATGGCGCGCGAAAACCCGAGGGCGTTCCTGGTCTCCGAGACCGCGAGCGGTCCGCTGCCCGAGGACAACGGCCCGGTTCGTCTGATCGTCCTGGGCGACAAGGCCCGATCGGCTTATGCGCTCGCGAAGATCGAAGTGAAGGCGCTGGCGGAGAACAAAAGGAAACCGTAGGGGCGGGGCTTGCCCCCGCCCGGGCGGCCACAAGGGCCGCCCCTACGTGCCTAGGGTGAGGGGCTCCCCGCCCTGCGTACCACTTCCAGAAGTCTCGCGACCTCCGGCTGATCCGGCCGGATCGCGAGCGAGCGCACCAGCAGGCGCTCCACCGCTTCGCGATCCGAGAGGCACGTCTGGAAAAGGACGAGGTCGTTGATCGTTTCCAGGTCCCGCGTCGAATCCGCGAAGCGTCCCACGGCCGCGACGGCGCCGCGGCAGTCCTTCCGCCGATAGGCCAGCCTCGCCTTCTCCCGGGCGATCGCCTCGTTGTTGGGGTAGTCCCGCGATGCCCGGTCGAGCAGTGACGACGCCGCGGCGAACTTGTCCGCCTTGATGTACTCGCGAGCCCAGCCCGCAACGGCGGTGGAGGGATCGGCCCTCGCGGCGGCGAGGGAGCGAAAGAGCCAGTCCTCCGCGGTTTTCGTGTCGCCGGCGTCGCGGGCGAGCACGGCGAGGTTGAACATCGGCGCGTAGAAGTTGGGATTCAGCTCCAGAGCCTTTTCGAAGTCTTTCGTCGCGGCGGCGCGGTCGTGACGGGTCTCTTTCTCGTACGTTCCGAGGTTGTTCCACGCGGCCTCGGTCATTCCGGGCTTCGTGCCGCCGGTCGGACGCAGAGTCGCCGCCGATCCGGGCGACAGATATCCGAGCGCCAGAAGCTTCTTCGCATATTCGTCCGACTCCGCGGCCGACGCTTCGGCCGCGGCGACGCGGCGGACGGCGAGTGCCGAGAGATCTTTTCGCGTCTGCGTCAGCGGCTGTTCGAACGCGCTCGAAAGAGGGATGCCCGGCATGCGCCGGTCCGCGGGAGCGCCAGCGAGCGCGAGCACGGTCGGCGCGACGTCGTGGAGCTTTGCGTCGCCTCGTGAACGTCCCCGCGCGACACCTTTGCCCCAGAGAGCGAGAACTCCTTCGGGCCGATGCCAGAACGCGGCGGTCGCCCAGTTGCCCGATGCGAGGCCGCAGGGCCGATCCCCTCCCCACTTGAATCCATGATCGGACTGGACGACGAGGACGCCTCCGTCCTCCTGCGCCCGGCGCATCCACTGTCCGAGGATCCGGTCGATCGCGGCGTAGTACGTCTCGACGACGCGCGAATATCTTCGGTAGTCGGCGTCGGAGGTCTCCCGGCATTCGGTCCGCGGAGGCGTGAAGGGTGCGAAGACGTGGCCGACCTCGTCGGTCCCCTCGAAGTAGACCGCGAGAAGGTCCGGCCGCTCGCGGTCGTAAAGATCGCGCGCCAGGCGCTGCGTGACCCGCGTCGCCGAGAGGATCCGCGCCAGCGCGACGACGCGGTTCTCCATCCCCGCACCGCTCGAGAGCTCCTGCGCGATCTCCGGCGGCGGAATCTCGAGGTAGGAATCGAGGTCCCGCGCCTCGATCCGGCTATCGCGCTCGGCGACCTGCGTCACGCCGGCCTCGAGCGCCGGCGGGTAGACCGCGCCCGCGCGCGACAGGCCCGAGAACAGCATCGGGCTCACCCGGTCCGAGACGAAGAATCCGTTGACCTCTTCGGCGGGATGCGTCGCCCACCAGCCCACCACGCCGACTTTGAGACCCGCGTCCGACGCGATGTTCCAGGCCGCCGGAACCGCGCGCGAGTCTCCGGAGATCGGGACCTTCCGTCCCGTCTTCGGATCCACCTCCTGGAAATCGAGCACCCGGTGAAGGTCCGGAGAGAGCCCCGTCGCCGCGCTCGTCCAGAGAATCGGCGAGATCAGCGGATACGGGCTCGAAAGCTTCGCCGTCCAGCCTTCGTCCGACAGCCGCTTGAAGTTGGGAAGCTTGCCGTCGGCGGCAAGCCGGTCCAGGAGCTCCCAGTCGAGCCCGTCGAGACCGATCCAGAAGACCGGCGCATGGTCGCCTGCGGCGCGAGGCTCCCGCGTCGCGACGTCGGACGCCTCCACGGCCGCGGGCGCGGCTGCCGGCAGCGCGGATGTCGCCTTCGCCGCGGGTTGCGGCTTTTCGGAACGACACGACGCAAGACCTGCGATGGCGAACATGAATGAAGCTGCCCGGCGCGCCCGCATCCGGCGCACCATAGCAGGGGTTTGACCCCCCTGCCCCGGGGGGTTAAACTGCGCGGCCCGCGGTGGGTGTAGCTCAGCTGGTTAGAGCGCCAGACTGTGGATCTGGATGTCGAGGGTTCAGCATCGTAGCCGCATCAAATTCAAGCTCGAAGGTTCCGCGCGGCCGTGGAGTCGAGCCGCTGCATCCAACGATAACCCCACCCTGTCGCTCCAAACACCGGAGCGACAAGGGTGGGGCAACCATGCCCTAAACCAGGACAGTTGGGCTAGCTCGCCGTGCCTCCATGATCGTTACTCTGCGTGACGCAGTGCTCTAGTTTTCTTCGTCGGCGTCGTCCTTGGCAGGAGGTGCCGGAGGCAGGGGTGCGGTCACGTTGAATGCGTTCGCAGGACTGGCGCAACTGCTGGAGTCGCAGCGCACCTCCGGATACGCGAACAGAGATTCGTGTCCCTGTTTGTCCACTGCGGCGACCGAGATGAAGAAGCTGTCTCCCGGGTTGAGTCCGAGCGTCTGGGCAGAGACCTGATCCCCTTTCGAAACATTGACCCGCTGGCGATAGAAGTTCTCGCTGACCGAGCGCGCGGCGACGACGAAGTGGTCTACCTGTCCGCCTTCGGGCGACTTGAAGTCGACCTTCACGCCTTGCACCGAATTGCCGGTCGCCGTGAAGTCCCGCGGCGCTAGCGGAGCGCGCGCCAGGCTGGCTGCCACGGATGCCATCACCTGCGCGATCTTTGCCGAGTAGCCGGGAGTCAAGAATTGGACGAGGTCATTTGGCGAATGCTGATGCGTGGTGATGAAGGTCGCGTCCTTGCAACCTGCCGGTATGTTCGCGGGAGGAGGACAGGGCAGCGGCGCGCCGCAACTATTGTCCACCGGGGAGGGCGAGCACTCGAAGGTCTCCATGAAGCGGACAGCGGGAAAGCCATTGTTGATGAACGATGCGTGATCGCTGGCGCGGCCCGGGCGATCTTCGCGCAACTTCGGGGCCATCGTGATCGTGGAAACATAAGCTCCACCCCATGTCCCGATGTAGCGCATCACACCGCGAGAAGGAGAGGTGTTGTCGGTTGTGCCGTCGGGGGCGGTGCTCAGCCGTTCGCGTGGAATTCCCGGCGAATACAACCGGAAGAATTGAAGGTCGGCGGGAGTATTCGCGGTGTTGTCGCCGCCCGGGATGTCCGTGTTCAACATCGCGATCACCCTCGGCTCGGTGAAGTAGCGGTTGAGGTTGGCGGCTATGGAGCTGGAGCCGAAGAGTCCTTGCTCTTCGCCGGAGAACGACATGAATACGATCGTGGATCTGAAGTGATGGCCCGCGAGCACCCGCGCAAGCTCCAACACGACCCCTGTCTGTGCGCCGGCATCGTTGCCGCCGGGCGCATCGGACACGGCGTCGTTGACGTCGGTGGTGCGCGAATCATAGTGACCGCCGATGATCACCAGTTGTTCGGGTTCGTCGCCGGGCAGCCACGCGATTACGTTGAACGTCGGCGCGTTCGGGCACCGGCCATGAACGAAGGGGTCGAGCCTGACCTGAAGGCCGGGAATGGAGCTGTACTGGTTGAAAAGATAGTCGCGCGCGGAAGTCACGCCATGCCCGGGTTCGGGTTGGTCCGAGCAAGATTGACGGGTTCTGAAATTCTGGAGTGCCTGGGCTGTATTCAGAATGTGGCTCGAGTCCACGCTGCTGACGATCGCGCTGATATCTGGATCTGTCGTCAGGCTTTGAGCAAATCCGACGACCGAGATGGCCAGAAGGCAAGTGAGAATCAACCCACCGCCGAATAGGATGCGTTTCATGGATTAGACCTCCTGCAGGGAAAAACTCTCGCTTGGGGCTGTGGTTGGGCAACACGAGACATTGCCGCATTCCTTGTCAGCCCGTCGGCATCACCCTCCCGCGAACTCCGCGTGTAGGCCCGATCAGGAGCTCCTGATCAATCGAAATGCAACCGGTTGCACTCGGAGTGCGAGGTTGCCGACCGAGGCGCTTGGGCGTGGAGAAGCGCGCGAGCCGTGAGCGTGGCGAGAAGCCGGGGTTTCATGGTTCTCCTCCGTTTGGTACTCGAAACATGAGCGAGGCGCAGATTGCCTCGCATTTGAGCGACGCGGTGGCGCGCGCGCAGGCGCCGACCTCCACTGCAACATCAACGACCTCACCGTGGGTCCAGACGTCGAGTTTCCTATGCAATATCTGTTCTCACGGGCCTGTCTCGTTCTCATCTATTCCTTAGCCAGGATCCATTGGGCGGACGGCCTGGGCCGGAGCCGCCTCCACCGCAGGCTGCGCCTTCTCGGATCGGCACGCAGCGGCGGAGACCGCAGCGGCAGCCATGAAGAAGGGAATCGCTCGGTGCGCCCGCATCCGGCGCACCACAGCCGGGGTTTGACCCCCCTGCCCCGGGGGGTTAAACTGCGCGGCCCGCGGTGGGTGTAGCTCAGCTGGTTAGAGCGCCAGACTGTGGATCTGGATGTCGAGGGTTCGAATCCCTCCACTCACCCCAACGAGTTTTGCGTCGTTCTTTGCGCCCGTAGCTCAGCCCGGATAGAGCGTTAGCCTCCGGAGCTAAAGGTCGCGCGTTCGAATCGCGCCGGGCGCACCA
>Ga0075434_100002369_pt1 | contig 16520 bp, 13 predicted proteins | sample RhiMethybrSRZTD3_FD_75298 | JGI IMG/M metagenome (GOLD analysis project Ga0075434, IMG submission 75298) | Populus rhizosphere microbial communities from Tennessee, USA - Rhizosphere MetaG P. TD hybrid SRZTD3 | ecosystem: Host-associated > Plants > Roots > Rhizosphere > Soil | place: USA... | reverse complement strand
GTCTTCACGTACATCGGCCTCATCGTGATGGCTATCGGCTTCTCGTTCACGCTTCCTTTTCTCTACGAGTACTTCAACAACCCGAAAATGGCGACGGGCCACCTGCAATCGCTGATTGCGGCCGCAATCCTCATGCTCGGCGGGTTCATCGTGCTCGTAATCGGCCTGGTGGCCGACGTCAACGCGGGCAACCGCAAGCTGATCGAGGATCTGCTCTACCGCGTGCGCATGATGGAGCTGCGCCAGCCAGGAGATCAGCCGGAGGAGCGGCCGGCTCTCACCAGCAAGGATCGGTGGGAGCGCTAGTGGCCGATCCGTCAGCGGTTTCCATCGTCATCCCGGCATACAACGAAGCGGACGTCATCGGCGAGGTAGTCGCGGCGCTGGCCGCCGCAGGGCCCTGGCACGAGATCATCGTCGTGGATGACGGATCGCGCGACGGTACGGGCGCGCGCGCGACGGCGGCCGGCGCGACTGTCGTCGCGCATCCCTACAACAAGGGCAACGGCGCGGCGGTGAAAAGCGGCATCCGGCGGGCGACGGGTGAGTTCGTGCTGATCATCGATGGCGATGGTCAGCATCGTCCGGACGATGCGCGGCGCCTCGTCGGGAGGCTGGGCGAGTACGACCTCGTGATCGGCGCACGCGCCGCCGAGACGCAGGCCTCCCAGGGGCGGAAATTCGGCAACGCGGCGCTGAACTGGCTCGCGTCTTATCTCACAGGGCGTGAGATTCCGGACCTGACATCGGGATTCCGTGCAGCGCGCCGCGAATACCTCCGAGAATTCCTTCACCTGCTGCCGAACGGGTTCTCCACGCCGACGACGACGACCCTGGCATTCATCAAGGCGGGCTACAACGTCACGTTCGAGCCGACCGATGCGCGCCCGCGCGTCGGAACGTCGAAGATCCGGCTGGCGCGCGATGGCGCAAAGTTCTTCATGATCATTCTGAAGATCGTCACGATTTTCAGTCCGCTCCGGATCTTCGTTCCGCTCGCCGGCGCCAGCGTCGGCCTCGGAATCGTCTACGGCCTCTGGAACGTCGTCGCGCACTCACGGATTCCGAACGGCGCGGTCCTGCTGATTCTGTTCGGTGTGATCGTCTTCCTCGTGGGGTTGGTCTCGGAGCAGATCTCGGCGCTTCGTTTCGAGGGGCGCCAGTAACGTCTCTCACGATGCGGATCGACCCGGTCCTCGGGCGGCGGCTGGTGCTCGCAGCGGCGGCCGCGGGGCTTGCCGCCCGGCTCGGCTTCGGCCTGTTGTACTGGGTGAACAAGCCAATGACGCACGACGAGCGTGAATACCTGGCGCTCGCTCACAGCGTCGCGTCTGGACGCGGGTTTTCGTACGAACCGGATCATGACAGCGGCACGACTCAGCAGTTCGGACGCGCGCCCGCGTATCCACTATTCCTCGCGGCGATTGGCGCCGGCAGCGGACCTTCCGACACAGTGCCCGCGCGCGTCAAGATTGTCCAATCGATCGTCGGCGCGATTGCGGTGTGTCTGATCGCGCTGCTCGCGTGGAGGCTCGCGGGGACGGCAGCCGGCGCCTTCTCAGCGTGGATAGCCGCGATCTATCCGCCGCTCGTATGGATTTCGGCGTACGCGCTCAGCGAGTCGCTCTATTGCATGCTTGCGTTGTCAGCGGTCCTGCTTCTCGACCGCGCGATGGATCGCGCCAACGCTGGACTATCGGCGACTCTGTGGGCAATTGCCGCCGGTGCCCTCAGCGGGATCGGAATCCTCGTTCGTCCAGCGATGCTCTTCTTTCTTCCGGTTGCGGGACTGTGGTTGATCGTGCGCCGGCGCGCGATGATCGCCGCACTCCTGATCCTGACGGCGCTCGTGGTCGTCGTGCCCTGGACCGTGCGAAATTACCGGACGTACGGCCGAGTCGTCCTCGTCGCGTCCGAAGGTGGGGTGACGTTCTGGACCGGTAACCACCCGCTCGCCCGCGGCGAAGGTGATCTCGCGGCGAATCCTGGCATCAAGCTGGCGGACATCGAATTCCGCGCCAGGCATCCGGGACTGACGGCCGAGGAACTCGAGCCCTTGTATTACCGCGACGCGATCGATTACATCGCCGCGCATCCTGCGTGGTGGATCGGACTGCTTGCGCGCAAGGCCTTCTACACGGTCGTGCCAATCGGCCCGTCGTATACGCTACACTCGACGTTGTACGCGGCGTCGTCCATCGTCTCGTATCTGCTCCTGGTCCCATTCGCACTCGCGGGCGTCGCTGCATACTGGCGACGGGGCAATGCGCTCAGCCGGCCGAAACGCCCTGAAGCATTGTTCTGGCTCGCCGCCTCGGCGGCGATCGTATGCATCCTGTTTTTTCCCCAGGAGCGATTCCGGATTCCGGTGATTGATCCAACGTTGATCGTGTGTGCAGGGCTTCTCGCGGCTGACCGTTCATGAATGCGCTGACTGTCGTCCCGACATATAACGAGCGCGACAACCTTCCGATTCTCGCGCGCGGCGTGCTGGCGCACGAAGGCTTTCGCATGCTCGTTGTCGACGACGGCTCACCCGACGGAACCGGCGACGTCGCCGATCGGCTCGTGTCGCAGTATCCCGGCCGTGTCGAGGTGATGCATCGCACGGGCAAGCGCGGTCTCGGGCGCTCGTACATCGACGGGCTGCGCCATGCGCTGGCGTCGACGGACGCGGAGCTGATCTGCCAGATGGATGCGGACCTCTCGCACAATCCCGAGCACCTTCCGGCTCTGGCAGCCGCGGCCGCGAACGCGGACGTCGTCATCGGATCGCGCTATCTGAACGGCGTGAGCGTCGTCAACTGGCCGCTGCACCGGATTTTCCTGAGCACCTTCGCCAACCGGTACGTGCGCGCGGTGACCGGTTTGTCGGCAACCGATTGCACGAGCGGGTTCCGCTGCTGGCGCCGGGAAACGCTCCAGCGTCTGCCGCTCGACACGATGGTGTCCGATGGCTACTCGTTCCTCGTCGAGATGCTGTTCGATGCCGCGCGCAACGGCTGCCGCATTGCGGAGGTGCCGATCATCTTCGTCGAGCGCCGCGAGGGACAGTCGAAGATGTCGTCACACGTCATCTTCGAGTCCATGTTCATGCCGTGGCGCCTGAAGCTGCGCGGCGCGCGCCGCTGACGTCATGCGACATGTCGTCGTGATGGTCACGACGTCCTATCCGCGGTTTCCGGGCGACAGCGTCGGCACGTTCATGGAGCCGATCGCGCGGTTCGTCGCGGCTCGCGGGCATGAGGTCCACATCGTCGCGCCCTGGCATCCGCTCGTCGCGCGCTCCCGGGAAGAGCACGGTGTGCAGTTTCATTTCTATCGCTACGCGCCGCTCCGGTCGTTGAACGTTTTTGGCTACGCGGCGGCGATGCGCGCCGACGTCAGTCTCCGCAGCGCCGCGTACCTCGCCGCGCCGCTCGCGCTCGCACAAGGCTGGCGCACGGCGAGAAAGATCGCGCGCCGGCATCGCGCGACCGTGATGCATGGCCACTGGGTCGTGCCCGGCGGGATCACCGCGTCGCTGGCGGCGCCAGAACTCCCGCTCGTCGTGAGCCTGCACGGATCGGACGTCTATGTCGCCGAGACGCTCGCGCCCGCGCGCGCCGCTGCGCGGCGGACGTTCCGCCGCGCCGGGTTCGTGACCGCCTGCAGCAGCGACCTCGCCACACGTGCGATCGCGCTCGGCGCGGACCCGTCGCGCATCGAAACAGTGCCGTACGGCGTCGACGCCGAGCGCTTCCAACCTGACGCCGAGGCGCGGCGCGCGAGGCGGCACGAACTGGGTGTGCCCGACAACGTGCCGCTCTGCGTCGCCGCCGGCCGGCTGGTGAAGAAAAAGGGATTCGAGTATCTCGTCGACGCTGTCGCGGCCGTACCAGGCCTCGTGCTCGCGATTGCCGGAGAAGGGACGCTGCACGACGAACTGCGCGAGCGGGCAAGCGCGGCGGGCGTGGATGCGCGGGTCCGTCTGCTCGGTAACCAGACGCAGGATCGAGTAGGCGAGCTCTTCGCGGCCGCGGACATGATTTGCGTTCCGTCGGTCCGCGACGACAGCGGCAACGTCGACGGCCTTCCCAATGTCGTGCTCGAGGCGCTCGCTTCGGGCACCCCTGTCGTCACGACGGCCGCGGGTGGCATCGGCGCCGTGGTAGAAGACCGCCGGACCGCGATCGTCGTGCCCGAACGTGATGCCGGCGCCATCGCGGCGGCGATGAGGAACATCGTCTCCGACCGCGACGGCGCGCGCCGGCTCGGCGCGGCGGCGCGCGCGGACGTTTGCGCGCGGTTCGGCTGGGAACGCGCGGCGCTGAGATTCGAGGCCGCGTACGACCGCGCGCTTGCCTTTAAATCACGCTCCAGCTAAGATTTGCGGCTCACTTCCATGACGACGACAGCCAGGCCGGGGCTCAGCGTGTTTTTTCCCGCGTACAACGACAGCGGGACGATTGCGAGCCTCGTCATCACGGCGCTGCAGACCGCCCGGTCGCTGACCGACGACTTCGAAGTCATCATCGTCAACGACGGCAGCGTCGACGCGACGGCGCAGATCGCGAACGAGCTCGCGCGCACCTACCCGCAGGTCAAGGTCGTGCACCATCACGGCAATCGGGGATACGGCGGCGCGCTGCGGACCGGCTTCAAGGAGGCCACGCGCGAACTGGTGTTCTATACCGACGGCGACGCCCAGTACGATCCTTCGGAGATGGCGCTGCTCTGGGCGGCGTTCGGCGAGAACGTCGACCTCGTCAACGGCTACAAGATCAGCCGCTCGGATCCCTTGCACCGCGTCGTCATCGGACGGATCTATCACCACACCGTCAGGCTGCTGTTCGGCCTGCGCGTGCGGGACGTGGATTGCGATTTCCGCCTGCTGCGCCGATCGATTTTCGAGACGGTGCAGCTGGAGAAGGACAGCGGCGTAATCTGCCTGGAGATGATGAAGAAAATCCAGGACGGCGGGTTCCGAATCGCAGAGGTGCCGATTCACCACTATCACCGCGCCTACGGGAAGTCCCAGTTCTTCAATTTCCGGCGGCTGTTCAAGACGGCACTCGACGTCGCGAACCTGTGGCTGGCGCTGGTCGTGCGCCGCGAGCACCTCGAGCCCGCGGCCGCCGCCGTCGCCGCCGACCCGGTGCCCCGCACCGGAGATCGCGTGTGACCGCCGCGTACCTCGACTACTACGCGGGGCGTCGCGTGATGATCACCGGCGGCCTTGGATTCATCGGCAGCAATCTCGCGCGGCAACTCGTCGATCTCGGCGCCGATGTCCTGATCGTGGACTCGCTGCTCCCCGATTACGGCGGCAACCTGTTCAACATCGCCGGCATCAAGGACCGCGTCCGCGTCAACATCGCGGACGTGCGCATGCAGAGCACCATCGGCTTTCTCTCTCGCGAACAGGACGTCATCTTCAATCTCGCGGGGCAGGTGAGCCACATCGACAGCATGCGCGACCCGTACACGGACCTCGAGATCAACTGCCGTGCGCAGCTGTCGATTCTCGAAGCGTGCCGCACGAACAATCCTGGCGTGCGCGTCGTGTATGCGGGGACGCGGCAAGTCTATGGGCGCCCCGATTATCTGCCTGTCGACGAGCGCCACCTCGTGCGTCCGGCCGACATCAACGGCGTCAACAAGGCCGCGGGCGAGTACTACCACCTGCTGTACAACAACGTCTTCGACCTGCGCGCCTGCTCGCTGCGGCTCACGAACGTCTATGGTCCGCGGCAGCTGATCAAGCACGACCGTCAAGGGTTCATCGGCTGGTTCATCCGGCTGGCAATCGAGGACAGGGAAATCCAGATCTTCGGAGATGGATCGCAGATGCGCGACTTCGTCTTCGTCGAGGACGCGGCCGATGCCTTCCTGCGGGCAGGCGCCTCCAACGCGTGCGATGGCGAAGTCTTCAACGTCGGCGGCAACGAGCCCATCAGCCACCGTGACCTCGTCGCGCTGCTCATCCAGACTGCCGGCGGCGGCAGCGTGCGATACGTCGACTGGCCCACCGACAAGAAACGCATCGATATCGGCAGCTTCTACTCGGATTCGACGCGGTTCAGGCAGCGCGTCGGGTGGGCACCGCGGATCGATCTCCGTGAGGGGCTGCGCAGGACCATCGACTTCTACCGCGAGCACATGGCGGAGTACGTCGACTCGCCGGGCATCGAGGCGCAGGCGCGCCGGTGATCCCGTTTCTGCAACTGAAACCCGGCGAGGATGCCGGCGCCGTACGCGAAGCCATCGATCGCGTCATCGCACGCGGATGGTTCGTGCTCGGCCCCGAGCTCGATGCGTTCGAACGCGAATTCGCCGCGGCGTGCAGCGCTCCGCATGCAATCGGTGTGGGGAGCGGAACGGATGCCATTGCGATCGCGCTTCGTGCGATTGGCGTCCGGCCCGGGGACGAAGTCATCACCGCGCCTGTGTCGGCCGCGTTCTCGGCGCTCGCGATCATGATGGCGGGCGCGCGCCCGGTCTTTGCGGACATCGATCCGGATCGCCTGACGCTCGACCCGCGCGCCGCGGCGGCGGCGGTGACGCCGCGCACGTCCGCGATTGTGCCTGTACACCTCTACGGACAACCGGCCGATATGAATGCGCTCTCGGCCGTGGCCGCGCGCCACAACCTCGGCATCGTCGAAGACTGCTGCCAGGCGCATCTCGGCACGTGCGATGGCCGGCCGGTCGGTTCGTTCGGCGCCGCGGCGGCCTACAGCTTCTATCCGACGAAGAACCTGGGGGCCTTGGGTGATGGTGGAGCGGTGACAACGGCTGATTCGCCGCTCGCGGACCGGATCCGCCGCTTGCGCAATGGCGGCCAGACCGATCGCTATCACCACGCGGAGTTCGGCGTGAATTCCCGGCTCGACGAACTGCAGGCCGCTGTGCTGCGCGCGCGTCTTGCGTTTCTTCCGAACTGGACTTCTCGGCGGCGTCAGCTCGCGTCCGAGTACCGCCGGCGGCTCGGGGGCGCACGTACCGTCAGCGTTCCACCCGAATGCGACAGCGGTCACGTATATCACCTGTTCCCCGTTCGCAGCACCGAACGAGACGCGGTACAGTCGAAGCTCCGTTCTGCAGGCATCGAAACGCTCATTCACTACCCGGTGCCCATTCCCCGGCAGCCTGCAGTCGCGTCAGAGAACCCCGCCGACTGTCCCGTCGCGAACCGCGTGTGCGATGAAGTGTTCTCTCTCCCGCTGTACCCGGCGCTCTCCGCCGACGCGATCGATCGGGTTGCAGCAACGCTCGCGTCCGCGTAGCCGTGGCGACTGAAGTGCGCCGCGATCGCCTGCGCCGCCTGGCGCTCTTTGCGGCCATCCTCGCCGTCCAGTTCGCCGGTTTCGAGATCGCGCTTCGCATGTGGGGCAGCTCGGAGGCAGCCCCTGCTTTTCAAGGGCTCTTCGAAAACGATCCGGTGATCGGCTACCGGCTGAAACCGGGCGCCAGAATCAGGTTCGCGACGGCGGAGTTCGAAACCGAGATCCGGATCAATGCGGCGGGCGTGCGCGACGACGAAGAGATTGGCGAGAAGGCCCCGAACGAGCGGCGCATCCTGATTCTGGGCGACTCGCTCGTGCTGTCTGTCCAGGTGCCGTTTCAACAGACCTTCTGCGAGCTGCTCGAACAGCGTCTCAACAGCCGCGGATCGCCCATTCACTATCGCGTGATCAATGGAGGTGTCCAGGGGTATGGTCCGGTGCAGGAACTGCTCTTCCTGCGATCGTTGTTGCCGGTCGTCAAACCGGATCTGGTCGTCGAGACGCTGTTCGTCGGCAACGACCTCGAGGACGCTGTGGGCGCCGCGGCGTTGCTCGAAGGAGGCCAGCGCCCGATCACCGAGACCGTGCGGGAAGCGATGACGACGCGGCTGCGTCGTACGGTGCGCCGCAGCATGGTTCTTCAGGTGCTGCGCGTCCGTGTGCTCGCCGCGACAGAACGGTTCACACGCACGGCAGGACCTCCCGAGCCGCCGCTTCAGAGCTACGCCGCGAAACCGGCGCCCAGGATCGGCAGCGGCCTCGCGATCATCCGCCGTGTCGTCGAGCAGATGCAGGAAGAGGCACGGGCGGCAGGCGCCCGCACGGCGGTCGCATTGATGCCGGCGCGCTTCCAGGTGAACGACGTCGACTACGCGAACCTGCGGGATGCGGTCTCGCAGGCAGGCGGCACGCTGCTGCGCGACGCGGCCGGCGATCGCATCGACGAAGTCCTTCGCGACCTCCCCGTACCTCGATTCGATGCCTTGCCGGCGCTCCGGGCGGCCGGTCCCGACGTCTTCTTCCTGCAGACCGTTCACCTGACGCCGCGCGGCCACCAGATCGTCGCCGAGGCGCTGGAACGATTCCTCCGCGATTCACGGCTGCTCGATGGTCTTTAATTCGCTGCAGTTCGTGTGGTTCTTCCTCGTCGTGTACGCGCTCTACCGCGTACTTCCGCATCGCGCGCAGAACTGGCTCCTGCTCATCGCGAGCTACTACTTCTACGCTGCGTGGGACTGGCGCTTTCTCGGCCTCCTCATCGGGTCGACGCTCGTCGATTACACATGCGCCCTTGCGCTGGGTCGGACGCAGTCGCCCGCGCGGCGGCGGGCAATTCTCTGCCTGAGCCTGGGGTTCAATCTGACGATGCTCGGGTTCTTCAAGTACTTCAATTTCTTCGCCGACAATCTGCACGCGATGTTCGGCGCGCTCGGCTGGCGCCTCGACTTCGTCACCGTCCGCGTGCTCCTTCCCGTCGGCATTTCGTTCTACACGTTCGTGACGATGAGCTACGTCATCGACGTGTATCGCCGGGAGATGCCGCCTACGCGCGATCTTGTCGATTTCGCCGTCTTCGTCGCCTATTTCCCGCACCTCGTTGCGGGACCCATCCTGCGGGCGTCCCGGCTCCTGACGCAGATCGACGCGCCGCGGCGCATCTCGCGCGAGCAGCTGCGCGACGGGGCGTGGCTCATCGCGTGGGGGTTCTTCCAGAAGATCTTCGTGGCCGACAACCTCGCGAGCCTCGCGAACATGGTGTTCGATCCGGCAACGCACCCGACCGGCGTGAACGTGCTCCTCGGCACCTACGCGTTCGCGTTTCAGATCTACGGCGACTTCGCGGGCTACTCGAATATCGCGCGCGGCACGTCGAAGTTGATGGGCATCGAGCTGATCGAGAATTTCCGGTTCCCGTACTTCGTGCGTACGCCGCAGGCATTCTGGCGCCACTGGCACATCAGCCTGTCGACGTGGCTTCGCGACTATCTGTATATCCCCCTCGGCGGCAGCCGAGGATCCGAAGCGCGCACGTACCGCAATCTGCTGATCACGATGGTGCTCGGCGGTCTCTGGCACGGCGCGGCCTGGACGTTCGTCATGTGGGGTCTCTACCAGGGTTTGCTGTTGATTGCCTATCGCGCCGCGGAGCGCGTGAAGTGGTTCAACGACTGGGCGACCGGCCCGGGCATGGTCGCGCGCGCCACCTCGTGGCTCGTCATGTTCCATCTGACCTGCTACGGCTGGCTGATCTTCCGGTCGCGATCGGCGGAGCAAGTCGGCGCGATGAGCGCGGACGTCTTTACCGCATTCGCGCCGCGGTCCATCAACGTTCAGGCTCTCCTCGTGCCATTGGTGATGTACACGGCTCCGCTGCTCGTGGTGCATGCGTGCGAGGCCGTCTACGACAACCTGCTCGTCGTCCCGCGTCTGCCACTGGCCGTGCGATACTCCGTTTACGCCGCGACTTTCTATCTGACGATGCTGTTCGGGAACTTCGGCGGGGCCGAGTTCATCTATTTCCAGTTCTGACGTTCGCCCTTTGAACCTGCTGCGCATCCTCGTCGAGCTTGCAATCGTGGGATGGCTGCCCGGCGCCGTCATCCTCCGGCTGCCCTGGCTCGAGCGCGACAGGCGCGCGGCGCTCGCCGCAGAAGAGCGAGCGTTCTGGACCGTCATCGCGAGTCTCGCGGTCTCGCTGTCGACTGTGCTGGCCCTCGCCGCCCTCCATGGGTACAGCCTGACTCGCCTCTTGATTGCCAATCTGTGCGTCGCGGCGGCAGCGGCGGCGACGGCGCGCGGGCGGCTGCGATTCGGACCGGCGGCGACGCGAATCTCGTTCGCCGCTGTCGCGCCGGTCGTCATCGTTCTCGTCGGCGCGTGGCGATTCTTCCCGCCCGCCGAGTACATCATCGGGGGCAAGGATCCGGGCACCTATCTCAACGAGGGCGTCCAGCTCGCGCAGCGGGGAGCGATTGTCGTCAACGACCGTGTGGTCGCGGACGTGCCGCCATTCGCGCGCGACTTGTTCTTCCCGTACGATGAGCGCTCGCCGTACCCGCCGCTCAGGTTCATGGGGTTCTGGATCACGAATCCGGAAACGGGCGCTGTGGTGGGTCAGTTCCCGCATCTGTTTCCGGCCGGCATCGCGATCGGGTACGGGCTTGCCGGCCTGAGCGGCGCGCGTGCGACCGTGGGCGTCTGGGCAATCCTCGGGCTGCTGGCCGTCTACTTCGCGGGCGCGCGGCTGATGGGACGCGCGGCGGCCGCCGCGGCGGCGATGCTCCTCGCGCTGCACGTCATCGAGGTCTGGTTCGGCCGATATCCCAATGCTGAAGTCGTCATGCAGACGCTACTGTTCGCGGCGCTGCTCGCGAACGCGCGCGCGCATGTCGATCGCGATCCGTTCTTTGCGCCGGTCGCCGGCGTTCTGCTCGGCCTCCTTCTGTTCCTGCGCTACGACGTCGTGCTGGGCATCGCCGGCCTTGCCGCCGGGCTCGTGCTGAACGCCGTTGCGCATCGCGCGTGGCCGCGCAAGTCGTTTCTTGCAGCCTTCGGTATCGTCGCGGCGCTTGCCGGGATGTATCTGTTCGGTCCGATGCGGCCGTACATGTATCTGCCGATCGTGTTCCTGACTCACTTCCCGATCTGGGAGTACGTCGCGATCGCCGCTGCACTCGCCCTCGCGGTCACCACGCTGACGGTCGCGTCACGCAGTGCGCGGTTGTGCGGCTTCGTCGAACGATGGGTTCCGACGATCGTTATCGCCGTCATGTGGCTGCTCGCGATTTACGCGCTCGTCCTGCGGCAGCCGGGGGGAAAACTGGCTGCTCATGACGCGAACGCGCTGCGCACCTTCACCTACTGGTATCTGACGCTGCCGGCGCTCCTGGCGGCGCTCATCGGCTTCGCGCTCGTCGTGCGGCGCAGCTTCTGGCGCGATCCCGCGCTCATCGTCACGATCGCGGTCTTCGCCTGCGTGCTCTTCTACAAGATTCGCATCGTCCCGGAGCACTTCTGGATGACGCGCCGGTTCCTCGCGGTGATCCTGCCTGGCACGCTGCTGTTTGCATGCGCGGCGGCGTTGAGCGGCGCGAGGGAGCGGATCGGCCCGAGTCTCGGCCGGATCGTGATCGGCGCCGTGTTCGTCGTGCTGCTCGCAGTCCACTATGCGCGCGCGAGCCGGCCCGTGATCGATCACGTCGAGTACGCCGGCCTGATCCCCAGGCTTCAGACGCTGGCGGACACGATTCGCGACGGCGACCTCGCGATCGTCGAAGCGCGCGACGCGAACAGCGATGTTCACGTCCTCGGGCTTCCGCTCGCATACGTCTACGGACGGCAGGTGCTCGTCCTGAACAGCGCCCGCCCCGACAAAGCGCAGTTGGCACAGTTCACTGCGTGGGCGCATACGCGGTATCGGCGGGTGCTCTTCATCGGCGGCGGCGGGACCGATCTGCTTTCGCACCGCTACGGCGTGAGGCCGATCGCGAGCGAACGGTTCCAGGTGCCGGAGTACGCGTCGCTCGTCGACGCCTACCCGACATATGTCCGCCGCAAGGAATTCGAGTACGGCGTGTACGAATTCACCGACCCATCCCCGACAGAGGGATTGTGGTTCGATCTCGACGTCGGCACGCGCGACGACCTGCACGTGCTGCGGTTCAACGCGAAGGAGGAAAGCGAGGGACGCACGTTCCGCTGGACCGGTCGCCGGTCCTTCATCTCTGTGACCGTCATTCATCCAGACAGTCGTGAACTGACCGTGTGGATGAGCAACGGCGGACGGCCTGCGTCGGTCCCTCCGGCTGACGTCACCGTGTCGCTGAGCGGTGAGGTGCTCGGGACGGTGCGCGTCGGAAACGGGTTCGCTGCGTATTCCTTTCCGATCAGCCCGGCGCTCGCACGACGCGCCGCGGCATTCGGAGATCCCGTCGAGCTCGCGCTCGCCTCGACCGTCTGGAACCCGCACGACGCGCTCCAAACCGTCGACGACCGCGACCTCGGGGTCATGGTCGATCGCGTGGCGGTAAGATAAGTCCTGCCCTCGATGCCGCGCCTCCACATTTACGACCGGCGCGAGCGGGCGGTCGTGGCGACCGCGGATCGCGTTCTCGCGTTGTCCGCGGCGCTCGCGCGTCCGTTCCGGCGGCGCCATGTTCCGGCCTCACCGCGGCGCATTCTCCTGCTTCGGCTCGAACGGATCGGCGATCTGCTCATGGTGCTCCCGGCGATTGCGGACGTTCGCGCGGCGGCGCCGTCGGCGGAGATTCATCTCGTGGTCGGCAGCTGGAACGCGGACATCGCGCGCGCCCTCGATCCGGTGACGGCCATGCAGACGCTCGACGCGCGGTGGCTCGCTCGCGACGGCGAGGGGCTCCCCATGACGTCCCTCGTGCGCGCCGCGCGGCGGTGGAGCCGCGCGCAGTACGACCTCGCCATCAACTTCGAGCCCGACATCCGCAGCAACATCCTGCTCGCCGCGTCCGGCGCCGCATGGACGGCGGGATATCGGAGCGGCGGTGGTGGAGCCCTGCTGGATCAGGCGCTCGACTACGACACGCGCGCGCACACGACCGACAACGCGCGCAGGCTCGTTGCGACGGTGTTCGGCGCGGCTGGCCAGGACGGCCAAGGACCCGCCTTCATCGTGCCCGCCCAGGCGCACGAGAACGCGTCGCGGCTGCTCTCGCCCGCGGTGCGCCCGCTCGTTGCCATGCATGTCAGCGGCGGCCGGCTGCTCAAGCAGTGGGATCCGGAACGATTCGCCGAGATTGCCAGACGGCTGATCTCGGTGCTCGGCGCCCGGATCGTGCTGACGGGATCCGGCGTCGACCGTCCGCTCATCGACGTCGTGAGGCAACGGCTGCCGGCCGGACGGGTCATCGACCTCGCCGGACAAGTCGATCTGCTCACGCTCGCCGCAGTCCTCGAACGCGTCGATCTGCTCATCACGGGCGACACGGGACCGATGCATCTGGCGGTGGCGGTGCAGACACCGGTCGTCGCGATCTTCGGTCCATCGGATCCTGCGCGCTACGGACCGCGCGGCCCGTTCGATCGAATCGTCCGCGTCGACCTCCCGTGCGCGCCGTGCAATCGCATCAGGCGCCCGCCTGCGCGCTGCGACGGCCATATTCCTGACTGCCTCGCGCTCGTGACCACCGACAGCGTTTTCGACGCCGCGCGATCCGTGCTCGACGCGGCCGCACGCGCGCACACTCCCACGGCATGATCGACGACGACTTCGTCCTGGTCGACAGCGGAACGGGAGGACGCCGCGTTCGACTCGGCGATTATCTCGACCCGGAGGCCGAGGAGCGTGCGACCGCGGGCGAGCACGCGTGGATCAAGCGGCTGCGCCAGCTCGACGTCGACGGCCAGCCGATGCGGAGCCGATTCACGGTCCGCGGCGACTCGCTGTGGTGGTTCACGGAGCTGTATCTGCACAAGGAGCAGGTCGTGCTGACGCTGTTCCGCGCGATCGCGGCGCTTCAACGGCTGATCGAACAGGAACGGCCGCTTCAACTCGACGTCAGCGAATCCGGACCTATCGTCCGCGATCTCGCGCGTCATGCCGCCAGCTCCCATCGCGTGCGTGTGCGTGGAGGCCGCGCATTCCGGCCGGGCGGCCTGCGCCTGCTGCGCCTGAATCTGCGCGCCGCCGGCCTGACGTACGCGGCATTCGCGTCGCGCCTGCGGGTCGGCGCTGCCGCAACCGAAGGCTCACCCGGGACCATCGCGGCGTTCGTGCATCGCGCGTTCTGGCGCGCCGGAGCGCACGACGGAAGCGCTGAGTCGTACATCGGGCCTGTGCTGCAGGAGCTCGAGCGGCGCGGCCGCGATCGGCTGCAGTACGTCGGGATAGGTCCGCCGGAGAACTTTCGCGCGCGTCGCTGGTGGCACTCGATGCAGCGCCCGCCCCGCGACGGCTCGGTCGCACCGATCGAGGCGCTGGCGCCGTTCCGCACGATGAAAGAGTCGAGGCGCATCTGGCGAAGCCGCCACGCGTTTCGGCGCATGCTCTGGTCCAGCACCGAGCTGCAGCAGCATGCGGTCATCTCGGGCTATGACTGCTGGAACATCGTCCGCGAGCAGCTCGCCGGCATCGCCCTGCTGCAGTGGCCGTGGTCCGCCAGAGCGATGGACGAAGCCGCGGCGGCCCTCGACGCGCTGCGTCCTGCTGTCGCGCTGACCTACGCCGAGGCCGGCGGCTGGGGGCGCGCGCTGGTGCTCGAAGCACGGCGACGCGGCATTCGCTCCATCGGGCTCCAGCACGGATTCATCTATCGCTCCTGGCTGAACTACCTGCACGAGCCCGACGAGATGCAGCCCGATACCGCAAACTCGCAGGACGCGGGGTTTCCCCATCCGACCGTCACGCTTCTTTTCGACGATTACGCGCGCGGACATCTCGAGCAGCGGGGCCACTTTCCCGCGGCGTCGCTTGCCGTCACGGGGAGTCCGCGCCTCGACGCGCTCGTCCGAACCGCCGACGCCCTGTCGGCCGCCGACGTCGACCGGGCGCGCAGCACCGCCGGCGCAGACGGTTCTCGCGCGCTCGTCCTCTTCGCCGCCAAGTATCGACAGGCGCGCCACGTGCTGGGGGCGCTCGCCGACGCTGTCGCGGAGAGCCCCGATGTGCAGCTCGCGATCAAGACGCACCCCGCGGAGACGCCCGATGCCTATCAGTCCGTTGCCGCAGGCCGGGCGAACGTCCGCGTGCTGCCCGCGAGCGCGCCGCTGGCGCCGCTGCTCCGCGCGAGCCGCGCCATCGTCACGGTCAATTCAACTGTCGCGCTCGACGCGGCGGTTCTGGGCATTCCCGCGCTCGTCATCGGACTGCCGAACAATCTGTCGCCGTTCGTCGACGCAGGCCTGATGGCGGGCGCGTCGGCTCCGTCCGAGATCGGGACAGCGCTCCGGCGAATCCTGTATGATGAAGAGTTCCGTCTGCAGCTGGAGCGCGTCCGGAGTGTGTACCTTCGGCGGTTCGGCATGAGCGCGACGGGGACTGCCGCCGATCGCGCAGCAGACGCGATCACCGGGCTGACGAGTCCGACGCGCGCGCCCAGGGACGGTTGCGCCACGAAAGGACCCACGAAAGGACAATGATGCGTGTTCTCATCACCGGCGGAGCGGGCTTCGTCGGAAGCCATCTGTCCGAAGCGCTGCTCGAGCGCGGCGATGAAGTCTTCATCCTCGATAATCTGTCGACCGGGTCCATCGACAACGTCGTGCACCTCAAGAGCCACCCGAGGTTCCATTACACGATTGACACCGTGTCCAACGAGCCGGTGCTCGCCGAGCTGATCGATCGCTGCGACATCGTCGTCCACCTCGCCGCCGCCGTAGGCGTAAAGCTGATCGTCGAGCAACCCGTTCACACCATCGAAACCAACGTGCATGGCACGGAAGTAGTGCTGAAGCACGCCAACAAGAAGAAGAAGCTCGTGCTCCTGGCGTCGACGTCGGAGGTATACGGCAAGAGCGCGGACGTGCCGTTCCGCGAAGATGCGGACCTCGTGCTTGGCGCAACCGCGAAGCACCGCTGGGCCTATGCGTGCAGCAAGTTGATCGACGAATTCCTCGCGCTGGCGTACTGGAAGGAGCGGAAGCTGCCGGTGATCATCGTCCGGCTGTTCAACACGGTCGGGCCGCGCCAGACCGGCCAGTACGGGATGGTCATTCCGAACTTCGTCAGGCAGGCGCTCGCGGGCCAGCCGATTACCGTGTTTGGCGACGGATCCCAGTCGCGAAGCTTCACCTACGTGGGCGATGTGGTGAAGGCTATGGTAGCCTTGATCAACGAACCCCGCGCAGTCGGCCAGGTCTTCAACATCGGCAACGGCAAGGAGATCACGATCGGCGAGCTCGCTGAAAAGGTCCGGAAGATGACCCGAAGCAGCTCCGAAATCGTCAAGGTCCCGTACGAGAAGGCGTACGAGGCCGGCTTCGAGGACATGCCGCGGCGCGTTCCGGACATCTCGCGCATCCGGGCCCTGATCGGATACGAGCCGACCGTCGAGCTCGACGAGACGCTCACGCGCGTGATCGAGCACTTTCGCCAGCTTTAAGCTTTTTCATGTCCCGGCTGCACATCAAGGCGCGCATGCGTCGCACTGCAGAGCACGTCCTGCGGGCACAGGCGAAGCCCGTACGCCGGCTGCTGCTCGCGACGGGACGCGACCGCGCGCCGCGGATGCCCGAGATCGTGCAGATCGAGAGCACGAACATCTGCAATGCGAAGTGCGT
>Ga0075434_100002367_pt1 | contig 16525 bp, 13 predicted proteins | sample RhiMethybrSRZTD3_FD_75298 | JGI IMG/M metagenome (GOLD analysis project Ga0075434, IMG submission 75298) | Populus rhizosphere microbial communities from Tennessee, USA - Rhizosphere MetaG P. TD hybrid SRZTD3 | ecosystem: Host-associated > Plants > Roots > Rhizosphere > Soil | place: USA... | reverse complement strand
GGAACGACGCGACCGTGCCGGCCCCGGCGACCATGCCGTCGGCCAGGAGCGACTGGAGCGGCCCGGGAGGGATCGCCGAACGAATGCCGACCGCGAGCGCCCGGAAACCCGTGTCGATCAGGTCCATGGCGGGCGTCGCCCAGGCGTAGATGCTCTGGAAGACGGTCGCCATGAGGAGCAGGAAGATCGCGGGGCCGAGGACGCGGTGCGTGAGGACGTGGTCGATCCGGATCCGGAGCCGGTCCGGCTTGGGGCGGCGCCGCACCACCTCGCGCACGATCGCCTCGACGTCCCGGTAGCCGCGCGCCGGATCGTTCGCGTCGAGGAGCGACGCGATCGTGGGCGATGCGCCGTTCGCGTGGCCGTTCGGGCCGTCGCCGTTGGTCGTGCCGTTCGTCGCGCCGTTCGCGTGCCCGTTCGCGCGCGGCGTGTCCATCGCCTCCCGCAATCGATCCAGGCCGCGGCCCGTCTTCGCGGACACCGCGAGGACCGGCACGCCGAGCCGTCGCGACAGCGCGGTCACGTCGATCGCGATGCCCTGCGCCTCGGCCGCGTCGATCAGGTTCAGGACGAGGATCGCGGGACGGCCGGTCGAGAGGATCTGGAGGGCCAGGTAGAGCTGGCGCTCGAGATTGGTCGCGTCCACGACGGCCACCACCAGATCGGCGCCCTCGGTCGATTCGCGCCTGCCCTCCAGCACGTCCCGCACGATCTGCTCGTCCGGCGAGCGGGGCGCCATGCTGTAGGTGCCGGGGAGGTCGAGGATCTCGATCCGCTTCCCGGAGGGGAGGACGCAATCGCCGACGGTCTTTTCGACGGTGACGCCGGGGTAGTTCGCGACCTTCTGGCGAAGCCCGGTCAGGCGGTTGAAGAGGGAAGACTTCCCGGAGTTGGGGCTGCCGACGAGGGCGACCCGCTCAGAGGGTTTCGACATGAATACGATCGGCCTCGGATCTGCGAATGGAGAAGTGGGAGCCGCGGACGACCAGCTCGATCGGATCGCCGAACGGCGCGCGGCGGACCAGCGCGATTTCCGTTCCGGGCGTCATGCCGAGATCCATGAGGCGGCGCGCGAAGTGCTCGTCGCCGTCGATGCGAAGCACGAACGCGCGCGCGCCGGAGGGGACCATCGAGAGCGTGCGGGTCGGCGGCGCCTCGGGCGCGAGCGCGACGGCGGCCGCTGCTGCGGCGTCGCGGCTCACGCGAACGCTCCCTTCAAGCACTGGCCCTTGCAGACGGGGCACTCGGCTCCGGAGAGGCCGCCCGCGCACTGGCGCTGATATTCGCGAAACGCTTCCCGAAATCGCTCGGCGGCCGGATGATCGGACCCGAGCATGGCGGTGAGGCGGAGGAACTGCGTCATGGAGGCGGGGCTCACGAGGTGCTCGATCATGCAGGCGTCCTCGGCGGCCGCCTCGGGCGGAAGTCCGAGGATCTCGGTGAAGAACTGCGTGAGAACGTCACGGCTCGCCTCCGTGCGGGTGGCGAGGCGGCGCCCTTCTTCGGTCAGCTCGACGCCGCCGTACCGCTCGTGGCGCACCAGGCCGCGCGTCTTGAGCGAACGGATCATGGACGTGACGCCGGCCTTGCTCACGCCGAGCAGGTCGGCGATGTTGCTGACGGTCGCCTCGCCTCCCTCGCGCGTCAGCGAAGCCACCGCTTGGAGGTAGTGGGCCATCGAGTGCGTCAGTTCCTTCTCGTGGAACCGCTTCCAGGTTTCCATGCACGCTCCGGATCGAAGTGCGGACGTAGTTAAGCCTGCTTAACTCTGGGGTGGCGGGGCGGCGCGTGTCAATGGTACATTCGGAGCGCGTCGACCGGCCCGTAACGTCCCACGCAACCGTAACTTGCACATCTCGGGAATCCGTCTATAAGTAGTGCTGCTTTGGAGGCTGGGAGTCAATTGAGACACTGTCGCAGAGGCGAATCGTGAGCGATGGAGCCGCACCCAAGGAATCGGAATCGCGCTACCTCGACCGCGCGCTGACGTGGCTGGGTTTCAACGGACGCGTCCTCGAAGAGGCCGCCGACCCGGCGAATGCGATCCTGGAACGCCTCCGCTTTCTCGGAATCTTCGCTTCGAATCTCGACGAGTTCTTCATGATCCGCGTCGCGGGCGTGCGCGAGCTCGTGATCGGTGAGGTGGAGCATCGGACCGCCGCCGGGCTCACGCCGGCCGAGTTGATGCAGCGCATCGCGACGCGCGTTCGCGAGTTGGTCGGGCAGGGCTACGCCCTCTGGGATCGCGAGCTGGTACCCGCGCTCCGGGAAGGGGGCGTGCACCTCCTCGGCACCGGCGATCTCGAGTCGAAGGAGCGGGCGTTCCTCACCCGGCTCTTCGCGCGCGAGATCCTCCCGATCCTGACCCCCGCGGCGATCGATCCGGCCCTTCCGTTCCCGCGCGTCGTGAACCAGGCGCTCCACCTGGCGGTCCGACTCAAGCGCGACGGCGAGGAAGAGCGCTTCGCGATCGTGCAGCTCCCGCGCTTGAGCCCCCGCTGGATCCAGGTCGGCGGCGCCGCCGGCGGCGCGCGATTCGTGCTCCTCGAGGACGCAGCGCGCGAGCACCTGGACCACCTCTTCACCGGGTACGCGGTTCAGGAGGCGGTGGCCTTCCGCGTGACGCGCGACGCGGATTTCGCCACCGACGATCAGGAGGCGGAGGATCTGGTCGACGCGGTCCGTCAGGTCCTGCGCCAACGAATGCAGGGCGATCCCGTGCGTCTCGAGATCGAGGATCGGGCGAGCGAGGAAATCACGACGAGGCTCCGGGAAGCCCTCCACTTGGAGTCGCACGAGGTCTACCGGGCGCCGGGACCGATCGACCTCAAGTTCCTTCTCGACTTTGCGCGGCTCTCGTCGCTTCCCGCGCCGCGCGCCACGCCCTGGCCGCCCCAGGGAACCCCAGACATTCCGCCCGGCGAAGGGCTTTGGGACGAGCTCCAGGAGCGCGACCTCCTCCTCTTTCATCCGTACGAATCGTTCGAGCCGGTGCTACGCCTCCTCCGCCTCGCGTCCGAGGATCCCTCGGTGCTGGCGATCAAGCAGGTGCTCTATCGCACGTCGTCCACGTCGGAGATCGTCCGGTCCCTCGAGCGCGCGGCCGAGAACGGAAAGCAGGTGACGGTGCTGATCGAGCTGCAGGCCCGGTTCGACGAGGAGCGAAACGTGAACTGGGCGCGCCGCATGGAGGACGCGGGTGCGCAGGTGCTCTACGGGCTCGCGGGCCTGAAGACGCACGCGAAGGCGCTCCTGATCGTGCGCCGCGGGGCCACGGGGATCGAGCGCTACGCGCACGTCGGAACGGGGAACTACAACGAGCGCACCGCCCTCGACTACTCGGACCTGAGCCTGCTCACCACCGACGAGGACCTGTGTTCGGACCTCACCGGATTCTTCAACGTTGTCACCGGGTTCTCGGAGCCGCTGCCGTGGCGGAAGATCGCGATGGCGCCGCTGGGGCTGCGCGGGCGATTCCTGAGCCTGATCCGGCGCGAGACCGGGAAGTCGACGCCCGACGAGCCGGGGCAGATTCGCGCGAAGATGAACGCGCTCTTGGATTCGGCCATCGTGGAGGCGCTCTACGAGGCGTCGGCCGCCGGCGTGCGCGTGGACTTGAACGTCCGTGGCTCGTGTCTCCTTCGCCCGGGCGTCAAGGGGATGAGCGAGAACATCCACGTGGTGTCGCTCGTCGACCGTTTCCTGGAGCACAGCCGCATCTTCGAGTTCCGAAACGGCGGCGACGTCGAGACGTACATTGGCAGTGCCGACTGGATGCCGCGGAACCTGGACCGGCGCGTGGAGTTGCTCGTGCCGGTGAGCGACCCGGATCATCGGGCGCGCTTGGGCCGGATTCTCGACACGATCTTCGCCGACAACGTGAAGGCGCGCGAGCTTCGGGCGGACGGCACGCTCGTGAAGCGCGACGGACGTCGAAAGCCGTCGCGCGCGCAGGAGATATTCTGGGAGGAGGCTCGGGAGCGCGCCACGCAGCCGCTTCGGGCGTCGGATCCGGATCGGAGCGCGTTCCAGCCGCTGAAGCGGGCGCCCGACGCGGGGTAGTTCTCGAAGGTGGCGGGGTTCCCTAGTAGCGCAGTTCCGCGGCGAGCCGGCCCAGCCACGCGGTTCGCTCGCGACCGGCCACGTTGTCCTCGTTCCGCACCCGCCGATAACCCAGTCCCAGCGTCAGGTCCACGTTGTCGCGCGGCAGCCAGCGCACGTCCCCGAAGACCTCGCGCCGCTCTTCGACGACGCCGCTCAGGCCGACGTTGGAAACCGGGCCCTGGGTTTCCACCCACGCGTCCCCCAGACGACCCTCGCCGCGATTCGTGAAGTCCCCCGTCCATCGCAGTCCCCAGTCGCGCGAGAGGTCGTAGCCCGTCTCGATGAATACGTTCTCCACGTCGGGCCCGAGCGCAAAGCCGAGCGGGTGGTCGCGATGGATGAAGTTCTGCCCGTAGTCCACGGCGTACGTGAAATTGAGTACGCGCGTGTACTCCCCGATCAGATGGGCCGTCCGGCTCCCGTAGTCGCGCTCGCTCCGGAATCCGGCCTGGTACGCGAAGCGATCGGGCATGTCGCGATTCTCGGTGGCGATGTCGTCGAGGAGCACTTCGCCGTAGAGCGACAGGTCCTGCGAGGGCCGCCAGACGACGTCGAGCGAGGCCATGATGTTGGCTCGCTGGGAGCCGCGCAGGGAATCGGTCGACGCGTCGCGAATGTGGGTCCGCTCCACGATCGCGTAGGGGATGAGGCCGCTGGCGTAGAGAAGGTCGACCCCGTCGCTCGGGTAGCGCACCGCCTCGGCCAGGCCCACCGAGAGGCGTCGAGACACGGACGCCTCGATCCTATGAGCCGCGAGAAATCTATGGTCGGCCCGCGACAGCTGGCCCGAAAGCGCGGTCGCCGTCACGCGGCCGCCGATCTGCTCGGAGAAGGAGAGGAACCCCATCGGGCCGGCCGCGTCCGAGAGGAGCAGCGTCCCGCGCCTCCCGGGGCCCCAGCGGAACATGTCGTAACCCGCGGCGCCGGTGAATCCGCCGGCGTGCGCGGTCAACTCCGCCCGAAGCGTCGTCGTCTCGAGGTCCGTGTGGAGCGCGATCGCGTCGATGAACGCGCGCTGGCTCCGGATCCGGGTGACCCCGATTTCCTCGAACGCCCCGAACGCGGATCCAGCTTGAAACGAAAGCCGCGCCGTCGTGGACGTTTCGTCACGCAAGCGAAAGTGGGCCACGGCGCGTTTCTCGTCGTAGTCCCCGCGGACGTGGGCCGCGGCTTGGACGCGGAACCGGCCGTCGCGATTTCCGGTATCCACCAGAGGGCCCGATTCGGCGCGCGCCGGCTGCGCGTCGAGATCGGTGAGCTCGCGGGCCAGCTCGCGCTCGAGCCTCTGGTAATGGAGGTTCTGCGCGATCTCCGGGTGCCGCGCGGCCGCTCGCACCAGCGCCCGCGCTACCTCGGTCCGCGCGAGCGGGCGCGTGTAGACCTGGATCGAATCGAGAAGGCCCCGGGCGGCGAGCGCCTCGATCTCCTCGTAGGCGGCGTGACGCACGGACAGGAACTCCGCCGGGCCGGGGGGGCCGGATGATGGGGTAGCGCCGGCGGAAGCCAGAGCGGAGGCCGAAGCCGCGACGAAAATGACGAAAATGCGCCTCAACCCGGGCATCGGGCGATCCTATCCGAAGTGTGGACGGCAGGACACAGGGTGTTCCCAGCGCGTCAACGGGCCGACGGGAAGGTGCGCGTAAGTTCCGTATTTGCAACGGGGTTGCCGATGGCACATGGGGTGCATTGATCCGGTCGGAAGTCGATCGGACCACCACACAGGGAGGATCGCCATGTCTTCGATGAGCAGTCGGAACGCGGGACGATGGGCGGCCGGGCGTCGTTTGGGCCTGGCAGGGCTGACCTTGGCCACCGCCGTCGTCCTCGAATTCAGTGCCGCCGGTGCCCCGTCCGTAGCCGCCGCCTCGTCGCTGGACTACCAGGGCCCGTCGCTGGGTTCGAGCGTCGGGGTCAAGCCAACCACCTTCGTGCGCGAGTCGTACGCCTCGTCCCGTGAGCGCCCCATTCGCAGGCGCCGGCCGGGCGCGTACTACTCGGATGGTGGCGGCCGCGGTCCCGTCTATTTCGCGAACCTGGGACTCGGAACGTTCGACCCGTCGTCTCAGCCGGGGCGGGGGTTCTACTTCAACAGCGCCGTCGGGAGCGAAATCAACGATGCGATGGACCTGGGACTGTCGCTCCAGTGGTATCACCGTTCCACGGGCGGTTCGCAGGTGATCAGCGAGTTCCAGGATCCCGCGGGCAACGTGGGGCAGCGCGTCGTCGAAACCTCCGACGTGACGACCGACCTCGTGCCGGTGATGGGGTTCCTCCGGGTGCGCATTCCGGTCTCGGGCTCGGTACAGCCGTACGTCGGCGCGGGCCTCGGATGGGAGTGGCTCACCGTCGACGGCATCGACGATCAGGGCTTTGCCTTCAATGACAATTACGACGGCGTCGGCGCGCAATTCTTCGGCGGCGCCAACATCGGGGTCGCGCCCAACGCGTCCCTCTACGGAGAGGCGATCTGGAACGCCAGCACCGTCTCGTCCGAGTTCTACGATTCCTTCTACGGCGGAACCGTGCGCGACGAGATCGACATGGACGGCCTCGGGCTCCACGCGGGGGTAAGGTTCCGGTTCTAGTTGTCGGGCAACGGGTTGGTAGCGTATCGTGCGCGTGGGGCTTCAGGGACTTTGACGCGGCGCCCGAACGGGCCTTGCAAAACCGACGATGGGACTACACGGAGGGGAATCGTGATGAATCGAGTTTCGAGTGGGATGGGGGCGCTGGTCGCCGCGATCGGACTGGTTGCTCTCGTGACCGCTGCACCGGTCGCGCTCGCGCAGCAGAGTTCCACCCCCCGTGAGCCGGGCCTCGGGTTCCAAGGTCTCGGAGCGCAGTTGGGATTCGTCGATCCAGAAGGCGCGAGCAGCACGTTGGAACTGGGACTTCACATCGACGCCGGGCAAATCGTGAAGGGTGTCCGCCTGCAACCGACGGCGGAGTACTGGAGCATCGGCTCGAGCGTCGGTCCGTACGACACCGACATCAAGGACTTCTCCTTGGGCGCGGACGTGAACGTGGACTTTCCGATCCAGGACAGCCGCATGGTCCCGTACGCGGGCGGCGGGCTGGGGCTTCACTTCCTCGGTTTCGACTCCAACGTGCCGGGCGTGCCCGACCAATCCGACACCAAGTTGGGCCTGAACATCCAAGGTGGGATTCGTAACGACATCATGCCGAACGTCTCGATCTTCGGCGAAGCGCGTTACAACTTCGTCTCCGACGCGAACCAGTTGAAGGTTCTCGGCGGATTCACGTACCGCTTCGTCTACTGAGACCGGCGACCCCAAGGAGGCGACCATGAAATCCATGCGACTTTTCGGCGCAGCGCTCTTGGCGCTGACCCTCGCGATCGTGCTCTCCGCCTGCCAGAAGTCGGGCGAGACCGAAGTGAGTTCGAACGGCGACAACCCCGCGACCGCGACCGAGACCCCGGCGACGCAGCCGGACGCGGTCACGACCCCGCCTCCCGAGGCGCCCGCGACGCCGGCGCCCGCGAAGACGACCACGACCAAGCCGAAGACCTCGACCAAGTCGACGTCCAAGTCGACGGGCGCGGTTCTGGCCGATGCCCCGACGTCGCTCGAACTGCCCGCGGGCGCGACGTTCGACGTCATGATGGTGACGCCGGTCGATACCCGCACCTCGAACGTCGGCGACAAGATCGAGGCGAAGCTCGCGGCGCCGCTCGTCGTGAACGGCAAGACGGTGGCGAATCAGGACGCGATGATCCGCGGCGAGATCTCCGAGCTGACGCGCGCCAGCCGCGCGAAGAGCGAGGCGGATCGCGCGGGCATGAAGTTCCTCTTCACCTCGCTCGAGACGGTGGACGGCGAGAAGGTGCTGCACGCGACGGTGACGAACAGCGAAGGGCGGATGATCGCCGCTTCCACGAGCACGCGTGACAAGCTCCTGATCGGCGGCGGGGCGCTCTTGGGCGCCATCACGGGCAAGGTCGCCGGCAAGGACACGAAGGCCACGGTGCTCGGCGCCGTCGGCGGCGCCGTGCTCGGCACGGGCATCGTCCTGGCGTCGAAGGGACACGAACTCGAAGTGCCGGCGGGGAGCAAAGTCAGCCTCCGCGTCGACGAGCCGATTACGATCGTCGAGAAGTAGGCGGTCCATGGGCGGCGCGGGATTCTTGCTTCGGAATCCGCTCCTCGACATCGTCGCCCGCACCGCCGTCGTCTACTTGATGCTCCTCGTGGGGCTCCGCCTCACGGGGAAGCGTCAGGTGGGCCAGCTCACCCCGTTCGACCTCCTCCTCCTCCTTCTTCTCGCCAACTCCGTCCAGAACGCGATGGTCGGCCCCGACACGTCGGTCTACGGAGGGCTCATCGCGGCGGCGACGCTCTTTGTCGCGAACGCGGTCGTGGCGCGCGTGACGAGAGGAAGCAAGGCGGTGACGCGCCTCGTGGAGGGGACGCCGACAATATTGATTCGACATGGACAGATCTTGGAGCCGAATCTCGCGAGCGAGGGGATCACCGATGCCGACCTGCTCCGCTCGCTCCGCGAGCACGGCGTGGACGACCTGAGCGTCGTTCGCTCCGCCGTGCTCGAGGTCGACGGGACCGTCAGCGTGTTGCGCGAGGACGAAGTGGTCGCCACGCCCCGCCCGCACCATCGCATCCGCGGCCTGAAGCGCCACGCCACCTAGTCGCGGCGGACTGTCAACTCGCCGGGGCGTCACCCGTACGGGGGCAGTGACATTTCGCGAGAGGTAGTCGCCGGATCCGTCGTCGCGCCGTCGTGCTCGTTGGCGCGTAACCCCTTCGAACGGTGCCGGCTCGCCGCATCCACGCGCTCGAGACTCAGCGGGCGCCCCGGGTGGCATGCCGGTTGCGTGTGTCCGAGGACATGCCCCGTTCCGTCGGACTTGCAGGAGTCGCTTCGATGCTTGCGCTCGTCTTCTGGAGCACGCCGTCGGTCGCGACGTGCCTCGGCGATACCGAAGCCAACTCCGGTTCCTTGAGCGCCGATATTCACCGAATCCTCGACCCGCCCGACGCGGCCAGAACCGGCGGAAGCCTGGCGATCCCCGCAGACTCCAGCCTCGACTATTACTACTCCAAGCGGGTTGTTGGCGGTGCCGGCGCTCCCTCGGTGGATCTCTACGGGGGAGCGTCGACGCAACGACTCGCGCCCGCCGACTCGACCTACCCGTCGAAGAAGAAGCCGCCGCCGGCCGGCGACATCCCCGAACCCAACCCCGCCTTGCTGCTCGTGGGCGGCGCGCTGGCGTTCCTGGCGGTGAGAGGCGGGAGGGCTCGCTAGCGCTCGTTCGGACACCCGGTAGCGCCGTCGAACACGCGCTGCCGCGCCCCGCCCGCCTTGACATCTCCACCCCCCGGGACGATACTCGCCACCGGTCTTTCCATCCCATCCCACGATTTCAGGAGCGTTTATGGACTCGAGCCATGCCCTGCTGAAGGAACTCTGCGAAGGATTCGGACCCCCGGGACATGAGACCGAGATCGCGGGAATCATGAAGAAGCACCTCCGCGGTCTCGGAGAGGTCAGTCTGGACGGTCTCGGGAGCGTCGTTTGCAAGAAGAAGGGCGCGGCCGACGAGCCGCGGGTCATGGTGGCCGGCCATATGGACGAGGTTGGCTTCATGGTGAAGGGAATCACGCCGGAGGGATTCATCAAGTTCCTTCCGATGGGCGGCTGGTGGGGTCACGTCGTGCTCGCGCAGAAGGTCCGCATCCGGACCCGCAAGGGCGACGTGATCGGCGTCGTGGGCTCGAAGCCGCCGCACGAATTGCAGGAAGACGAGCGCCGGAAGGTCCTCGACCTGAAGGACATGTTCATCGACGTGGGCGCCACGTCGTCCTTCGACGTGAAGAAGAAGCTGGGCGTCCGGGCCGGCGATCCGATCGTGCCCGAGGCCGGGTTCCAGGTGATGTCGAACGAGCGGCTGTACCTAGCCAAGGCGCTGGACAACCGCTTCGGCTGCGCGCTGGTCGTGGACGCGCTCCGGAAGCTGAAGACGGCGCGGCACCCGAACACGTTCTACGGCGTGGCGACGACGATGGAGGAGGTCGGCCTTCGCGGCGCGACGACGAGCGTGGCGGCGGTGAAACCCAACGTGGCGATCGCGGTCGACGTCGGCATCGCGCACGACACGCCCGGCACGATGGGCGAGGGCGACGAGAAGCTGGGCGCCGGCGTCGGCATTCTGGTCTACGACGCCACCCTGATTCCGAACGTCCGCCTGCGCGATCTGGCGATCGACATTTGCGAAAAGCTGAAGATCACCTACCACCTGGGGACGGTGGAGCGCGGCGGCACCGATGCCGGGCGCTTCCACGTCTACAACACCGGCGTCCCGTCTCTCGTCATCTACATCGCGACGCGCTACATCCACAGCCACCAGACGATCATGGACCGGAAGGACTATGACGCTGCGGTGAAGCTGGTCGTGGAGCTGACCAAGCGGCTCGACAAGAAGACGGTGGCGGCGCTGTGAAGCAGCACGCGCAGCGGCACTTGGCGGAGTTCATCGGGACGTTCGCGCTCATGTTGTTCGGCGGCGGCGCCATTCTCCAGAACGCCGCGACCCAGTCGGTCGGGACCACCGGAATCGCCGTGGCGCACGGGCTCGCGATCTTGGTCTGCATCTATGCCTTCGGCCACATCTCCGGCGGCCACTTCAACCCCTGCGTCACGTTCGGGATGCTGGTCGCGGGCCGGATGTCGATCGGCCAGGCCCTCAACTACTGGGCCGCCCAGATCGTCGGCGCCATCGTGGCGGCGTGGGTTCTCTCGGTGGCGTATCACGGCGGTCCCGTCGACGTTCATCTGGGCGCTCCCTCCGTCGATCCCACGGTCGGGCCGACGATGGCCATGGTGCTCGAAGGGATCATGGCGTTCTTTCTCGTCATCGTGATTTTCGGGAGCGCGGTGGACCCGCGCGCCCCGCAGGGATTCGCGGGACTCGCCATCGGCCTCACGCTCACCGCGAACATCCTCTTCGGCGGATCCCTGACGGGCGCCGCGTTCAATCCCGCGCGCGCGTTCGGCCCGGCACTGGTCTCGGGCTTCTGGCAGGACCAATGGGTTTACTGGGTCGGTCCGCTCCTGGGCGGCGGCGTCGCGGCGCTCCTCTACGAACGATTCTTCCTCAAGCGCGCCTGAGCGTTTCTTCGCGCGCGGGGTGACCATGGACCCGCGGCAGCGTCCCATCGAGCGTGATCTGACGCCTCTCCTTTCGGGAGAGGTGCGCACCGACCCGATCACGCTGGCGCTCTTTTCGACGGCCGCCTGCATCTTTCGGCGAAAGCCCCTCGCGGTCGTGGCGCCGCGCTCGACCGCCGACGTGGCCGCCACGCTGACGTACGCCCACGCGAACGGAATCCCCGTGACCGCGCGCGGCGGCGGGTCCAGCCTGGCCGGCGCCGCGCTCGGCCCGGGCATCATCCTCGACTTTTCGGCCTTCATGAACCGCGTGCTCGAGGTGGACGCGGCCCGGAGCCGCGTGCGCGTGGAGCCGGGCGCGATCCACACGCGCGTCCAGCGGGCGGCGGCGCCGTCGGCGCTCCGCCTGGGCCCCGATCCCTCGAGCGGCGATTTCTGCACGATCGGCGGAAACATCGGCACGAACGCCGCAGGCGCGCACTCGCTCCGCCACGGCGCGACGAAGGACCACGTCCTGGCCATGACCGTCGTGCTCCACGACGGCTCGGTCGTGGAACTGGACGATCGCGGCGCGCGCGGCGGCGGGGAAACGTGGGCGCGCGCGGGGGCGGAGGTCGCGGGCATCCTCGAGGAGGGCGCGCCGGCCTTCCAGCCGGAGCGAACCCGCGCCAACAAGAACTCGTGCGGCTACGACCTCTGGGGCGCGTGGAGCCCCGGCGATCGCGTTTCCTCGATCGCGCCGCGCTTCGACCCGATCCGTCTCTTCTGCGGCTCGGAGGGAACGCTGGGCGTGGTCACCGAGGCGACGATGCGCCTCGTGGCGAAGCCCGGCGCGACCGCCGTGGCGATCCTCTACTTCGCCTCGTGGCACGACGCGATCGAGGCGGTGCTCGAGGCGCGCCGGGCCGGCGCGTCCGCGGTCGAGGCGATGGACTACACGTTTCTCGCCTTCGTTAGGAAGGACCGCCCCGACCTGCGCGACCTCGTGCCAGAGCGCTTCGAGGCCGGAATCCTGGTCGAATTCGAGGGGGCGAGCGAGGACGAGGCGCGGAGCGGTCTGGCCGCGATGGAGGAGTGGGTCGCGGCCCGGCGCGCCACGGTGCTCGATTTCCGCGCGGCGCGAAACGCGACCGAGCGCGCGGCGCTCTGGGCGGTCCGGCGCGCGGCGCTCCCCCTCGTGTACCGCGCGGAGCCGGTCGAGAAGCCCATGAACTTCATCGACGACACGGCGGTGCCGGTCGAGGCGTTGGGCGACTACATCGCGGGCCTTCGCTCCGTGTTCGAGCGGCACCGGACGCGGTACGTCATCTTCGGGCACGCGGGGAATGGAAACGTCCACGTGGTCCCGCTCATGGATCCGCACGAGGGCACGTTCGCGTCCCGGATGGCGGCGATGACGGAGGAGGCGTTCGAGCTGACGTGGCGCCTCGGCGGCACGATCACGGGCGAGCACGGCGACGGCGTCCTTCGCGCGCCGTATCTCAGGCGCCAGTACCCGGCGGCGTACCCGGTGATGGAGGCGGTCAAACGTGCGCTGGACCCGACCGGCATTCTCAACCCGGGGAACGTGGTCACCGACGAGTCCGTCTTTCCCGAGCATCACCTCCGCTTCACGAACACGTTCGTCCCGACGGGCACCGTGTTCGACGAGCCGGAATACCGGGCGATGATCGAGCTGTGCCACGGATGCGGCACGTGCCGCGACTACTGCCCGGTGGGGAGCACCACGCTTCGGGAGCCGCACACGGCGCGCGCGAAGTCGGTCCTCCTCCTCGAGGTCATCCGAGGCGAGCTTCCGACCGGACTCCTGACCGAGAAGCCGTTCAAGGAGGTCATGGACTCGTGCTTCAACTGCAGGCTCTGCCTGACCGAATGCCCGAGCCAGGTGGACATTCCGGGACTCGCCGTCGCGGCGCGGCGGGAGTTCGTGGAGAAGCAGGGGATGCCGTTCCGAAACTGGGTGCTGGGGCACGCCGACCAGGTGGCGCGCGTGGCGTCGATCGCGCCCGCGGTCGTGAATCTGGCCGTCGGGAACCCGCTCGAGCGGGCGGCGCGCGAGTCGGTGGGAAAGATCGCGGGGCGACTCGACCTGCCGCGATTCGCGCGGGCGTTCCCGACCGGCGGCGAGAAGGCGCGGCGCGCGCTGGCGCTCCCGCTGACTCCGGCGGCCCGGACCGGCGAGGCCGCGTCGGCCGCGGGCGCCGCGCACGCGGGGAGGCGGCTCGGCGCGCTTCCGCCGCGCCGCGTCCCGATCACGAAGCGCGTCGCCTACTTCGTCGGGTGCTTCGGGCGATTCCACGATCCGGAGGGAGAGTCGGTCGCGACGGTCAAGGTACTCGAGGCGAACGGCGTGGAGGTGATCGTTCCCGAACAGCGCTGCTGCGGCATCGCGCTGATCACGATGGGCGCCGAGCGATCGGTGCACGCCGACGCGGAGCGCAACGTGGCGACGCTGCGCCCCCTCGTGGAGCGGGGTTTCACGATCGTGGCGTCCGCGCCCTCCTGCGGCCTGGCGCTGATCGAAGACTACCCGCGCCTCCTCGGAACCGAAGCGGCGCGGCTGGTCTCGGAGCACACCCTCGACGTCCACCACTATTTATGGACCCTGTACGAGCGCGGCGAGCTGAACACGAACTTCCAGGAGGTGCCGATTCGGGTCGTCTACCACAACGCGTGCCACTCGGTGGCGCAGGGCGTGGTGGAGGAGCCGATTCGCCTCCTCCGCCTCGTGCCCGGCGTGGACGTGCGGCCGATCGAGGACTCCTGCTGCGGCATCGCGGGGACCTACGGGATGCGCGCCGAGAACTACGACCGGGCCCACGCGATCGGCGACCCGCTCTTTCGCGGGATCGCGGCCGAAAAACCCGAGGCCGTCTTGACGTCGTGCGGTACGTGCAACATCCAGATCGCCGACGGGCTGAAGCGACCCGTCACCCATACGATGGCCATCCTGCGCCGCGCCTACGGCGTCTAGGACCACGGAGAAGCCACTCCCTTGCCCCTGATCGGCGGACTCGAGATCCACCCGCTCGTCGTTCACTTCCCGATCGCGCTGACGGTGGTCGGCGCGCTCGCTACCGCGGCGTACGCGCTCCTCCGCCGCGACTGGCTCCGATGGTTCGGGCCGATCCTGCTCACGGTCGCGCTTCTAGGGGCGGCCGGCGCCTATTTCACCGGGGAGGACGCCAAGGACCGCGCGGAGAAGATCGCCGTGCCGGAGGCCGCGGTCGAGAGCCACGAGGAAACGGCCATCTGGGCAATCTGGCTGATCGCGCTCTCGACCCTGCTCGCCTGGGCGACGCACGCGAGCCGCCGAGGTGTGTGGGTGGCCGCGGTCGTTTCGCTCGCGGCGGTCGCCGTGGTCGCGCTCGCCGCTCATCGGGGGGGAAAGCTCGTCTACATCCACGGGGCCGGCCGGGTGCCCGGCGCGCCCTCGTCCGCAGCGCCGCGCACGGACGGCGGCTAGCCTTTAGCCGCGGATCCGCTTCCAGTACGCCGAATCGATCGCCGCGCCCATCTGGCGCGCCGCTTCGGCATCGCGCAACGCCTTGGGCCGATCGCCGAGCGCCCACCACTCCCGACTTCTCAGAAGATGGTACGCGGCCCGTCGCGGATCCGACCCGGGGGCCAGCCGAATCGCCTCGTCGCACGCCGCGATCGCTTCCCGGGGACGATTCAGGTCGGTGAGCGCGGCCCCGATCGCGCCCCAGAGCTGGTAGTTGTTCGGGTTCGCCGGATCCAGTTCGAGGGCGCGCCGATAGTCGGCGATCGAGCGTTCCAGGTCGCCCGCCATGTTGTAGGCGATCGCGCGATTCGCGTAGGCGTCGCGGAACGCGGGATTCATCCGGATGGTTTCCGAGAAGTCCGCGATCGCGCCCGGAATGTCCCCCTTCGTCAACCTCATCCCACCTCGATTGTTCCGCGCGGGGACCAGGTCCGGCTTCAGGAATAGCGCGCGGTCGAAGCAGACCATCGCGGAGTCGGTCCGGTCCTTCCGCGCGAGCACGATCCCCTTGTCGAGCCAGATCTGCGCCACGGACGGATTGAGCGCGATCGCTTGGTCGAAATCCGCGAGCGCGTCGTCGGGACGCCCCGCTTCCTGGTAGTAGAAGCGGCCGCGGTTGTTGTAGGCGTCCAGGATCCGTCCCGGGTACTGGCGAATGACGTCGTCCCAGAGGGTGCCCGAGTTTCGCCAGACGCCGATCCGAGTCCAGGTTTGCACCAGGGAGAAAGGGATCAGGAGAAGGAGGACCGCCGCGAGCGCGCCGCGGGCGACGCGCGCCCTGGATCCCGGTGCCGGGTGCTCGTCCAATCCCCACGCCAGGGCGAAGAGGAGTCCGACGTAGGGCAGGTACGTGTAGCGGTCCGCCATCACGGCGTGGCCGACGGTGACGAACTGGAGCACGAGGACGACGTTGATGAAGAAGAACGCGAGCCCGAACAGGACCGCCCGATTCCGGCGGCAGAGGTAGACCGTGGCCGGGAGGAGCAACAGGACCACGACGAACGCGAGAGTGAACTCGGGGCCGAGATTGGTCGCGGGGTGCACCGGGTACGGGTAGATGGCGGAGAGGCCGACGGGGACGAAGAGCTTGGCGACGTACATCATCGTTCCAAAGCAGGCCACCAGGATTCGGGGGAACACGGGACCAACGTTCTCCCGATCGATGGCGCCGGTGCCCTCCTGGGCGTGGAGCGTCAGGATCATCACGGCGATCGACACGGCGAGAAACGGCAATTTCTCCACGATGCCGCGCGCGTCGAGCGGGCGCCTCCGGTAGAAATCGATCGCGGCCAGCGTCAGCGGGAACACGATCGCGGCGGGCTTCGAGGCGGCGGAGAGCGCGAACGCCCCGAAGGCCGCGGCCAGCCAGCCCCACCGCAGCGCGTCGAGGTAGCGGAGGTACGCGAGGAGCCCGATCAGCGTGAAGAACGCGTAGAGGACGTCCTTTCGCTCGGCGATCCAGGCGACCGACTCCACGTGCATCGGATGGATGCCGAAGAAGAGGCTCGTCAGGACGATCGTCCAGATCCTGCCCCTGGCGAGTCGACGCACGAACGCGAAGACCAGCGCCGTGTTCGCGAGGTGAAGCAAGAGGTTCAGCCAGTGGTAGGACGAGGGATCGAGTCCCGAGATACGATAATTCAGAGCGAAGGACCAGATCGTGAGCGGGTGCCAATTGCCGGCGACCGGTTTGGTCAAGACCGCCTCCGGGGTCGAGTTCCGGAGAAACGGGTTGTCGTGGACGTAGAGCGGATCGTCCCAATTGGTGAA